>OIZO01000418.1_pt1 | contig 29714 bp, 22 predicted proteins | sample 1588551 | NCBI WGS metagenome assembly OIZO01 (sample SAMN03283271) | human gut metagenome | biome: human-associated habitat; material: feces | host: Homo sapiens | place: Peru | collected 2012 | reverse complement strand
TGATGCCGAAGGACTCGTAGCAGTAGCCGATGGACAGCACGGAGCCGTCTTCGCCCTTCAGGTTGAAGTCGTCGGTGGTCATTTCCTTGTAGACATCGGTATCCCGCAGATCCAGGCACCACTCGCCGTAGGCATCGATGGCGCCCTGGTTGCCAGCCTGGAACATGGTGGGAGCGGCATCCTTGTCCAGCTCAGCGGTGAGGGTGGTGTCGTAAGTGCCGGAAGCGGCGGTAACGACGGTGACCTTCACGCCGGTCTGCTCGGTGTAGGTCTTGGCCAGCTCCTGCCAAGCGGCATCGGACTCGGGCTTAAAGTTCAGGTAGTAGACGGAACCGGTGGCGGTAGCATCCGCAGCAGGAGCCTCGGTAGCCTCGGTAGCAGCGGGTTCAGCAGCGGCCGCGGTGGTAGCGGCAGGCGTCTCGGTCTTGGCGCCGCAGCCTGCAAACAGGCCAACAACCAGGACAAGCGCCAGCAGCATCGCAATGGTCTTTTTCATAAGTATTGCCTCCAATTTTTGTTTTGCATAAACGACGTTATACGCCGGAAATGCCTAAAAAAGACTTGCTTAAAAGGTTTGCAACATTCCTCCCAAGCAAGTCCAATTATACCTCTATGGCATGTGCAAAGTCAACAAAAACTTCTCTGGTTTTTGTTGTGATATGCCACAAAAAAACATTTCAATTTTTGTGAACAATTAACAATTGCTTCATACTTTTTCGTCAACGGGCCCACGGTCGTACCGATTTGTGAGCTCCAGGATCTTAGCCGCCAGCCCATTGGAGGCGAAGCCCTTCTTAGCTCTCCAGGTCCAGTTGCCGCTGGGTTTTCCCGGGAAATTCATCCGGGCCTCGCCGCCCAGGTTCAGGTAATCCTGCATCTGAACAATAGCCCGCTCCGACACGCTGCTCATAGCCGTGCGGATGGTGCCCCAGACGTAGCCCTCCTTCTTGGTCAGGGTCATATAGTCCACAGCCACCTTGACGGCTTCGTCAGAGGCCTCCCCGAACCACTGGCGCATGGTCATATTGTCATGGGTGCCGGTATAGCAGACGGTATTCGCGGTGTAGGTGTGGGGCCGATATTCGGAGGGCTCCTTGGAATCAAAGGCAAATTCCAGCACCTTCATACCAGGATAGCCGGACTCATCCCGCAGGTCAATGACCTCCTGAGTCAGATATCCCAGGTCCTCAGCGATGAAGTTCAGCTCCGGCAGCTTCTCCTTCAGGGCGTTTACAAAGTCCATCCCCGGACCCTTGATCCATTTGCCGCCCCGGGCGTTTTCATCCCCATAGGGAACGGACCAATATGCCTCAAAGCCCCGGAAATGATCCAGACGCACTACATCAAAAAGCTTTCCGGCGGCACCCAGGCGGTCGATCCACCACTGGTAACCGTTTTCCTTCATCACATCCCAGCGGTAGAGGGGGTTGCCCCAGAGCTGACCGTCGGCGGTAAAGGCATCGGGAGGGCAGCCCGCCACATCCGTAGGCGTCAGGGTCTCATCCAGCTGGAAAAGCTGAGGCTCCTTCCAGACCTCTACAGAGTCGTAGGGCACATAGATGGGCACATCACCGATGAGCTCGATTCCGTACTCCCCTGCCTTCTTCCGCAGAGCGTTCCACTGCCTGTAGAACATATACTGCACGAAGCAATAGAACCGCATAGGCTCCTCCAGCAGCTGCTTCTGCTCCTCCAGGGTCTCGGGATCCCGGAACTTCAGCTTCTTCTCCCACTGGAACCAGGGGGCATAGCCGTGGGTCTCCTTCAAAGCCATATAGAGGGCAAAATCTTCCAGCCAGGAAGCGTTCTTCTTGATAAAGGCGTTCAGTGCCCGGTCATTGCGGAATCGGCTGTAGGCCAGCTTCAGGATCGGAGTCCGGCCATTGTAAAGCTTGCCGAAGTCCACATGGCTCTCATCCTCGCCCCAATCTACGCCCAGGAGCTCCTCCTTGGTCAGCAAATGCTGCCGGACCAGAGTGTCGAGGTCGATCAGATACGGATTTCCGGCGTAGGCGGAGCAGGACTGATAGGGACTGTCCCCATAGCCCGTGGGCGTCAGAGGCAGCATTTGCCAGCACTGCTGGCCGGACTTATGGAGGAACTCCAGGAACGCATAGGCACTTTTGCCCAGGGTGCCCACGCCGTAGGGCCCGGGCAAGGATGTGATGTGCATGAGAATACCGCTTTTACGCATAATTTTCTACTCCTTCGATTCTTTTTTCGTTTATCCCACCAGGGAGAACCAGACAGGGCAGCAAATCGCCGTCAGGATCCCCGCTACAACAAGAGACAGGGAGCTGACCGCTCCCGTGAGCTCCGAAATCTCTGCCGCCCGGCTGGTGCCCAGCACATGGGAGGCAGTGCCGAAGGCCACGCCCTGGGCCACCGGAGAGTCGATCCGCAGCAGCTTACAGAGCCCGGAACCGCAGACGCAGCCGAAAATACCGGTGATGATCACTGCCGCCGTAGACACGGCGGGAATGCCGTTCATCTGCTCGGCAATGGCAATGGCCAGGGCTGTGGTAACGCTCTTGGGGAGCAGCGACGCCAAAATTGGGCTTTCCAGTGCCAGAAAACGGGACATGAGGCCCACGCAAACAAGACTTGTGGCCGTCCCCGCCACCACACCGGCAAAAATGGCCGGCAAATTCTTTTTCAGCACCCGGACCTGCTCGTAGAGCGGCACCGCCAGGCAGACCGTCGCGGGGGTCAGGAGCCAGGACAGGCCGTCCATTCTGGCTCCGTAGGTTTCTGCCGGAATTTTTAGCAGTCCTAAAACCGCCATAACCAGAATGATGGAAATCAGCAAGGGATTACACAGGGCGTTCCCTGTTTTCTTCCGGAGCCACAGGCCCACCTCATAGGTACCCAAGGTCAGGACAACGGCAAACAGTCCTGTGGAGGTCAGCATTTCAGTCATCCTGCTTCTCCCCTTTCCGGATCATGGCCTGGGTCACCAAGGCGGAGACGGCAAACACAACTGCCGTAGACACCAGGGAGATCACCACCACCCAAAGGATACTGGGGGCCACGGTCTCCCAAACCTCCAGAATGCTGACACCGGGGGCCACAAACAGGATGCCCATGGTGGCAATGAGAAATTTGCTGACTCCATCCACCTGGTGGAGCTTGACGATTCCCAGCATCAGCGCCAGGAACAGCAGCACCAGCCCGTAGATGGCCGAGGGGATGGGCAGAGGCAGCAGAGCGTGCAGAAGCTCACCCAAAAGGGTGAAGCCGAAAATAATGGTTGCTTGTGATACGTATTTCAATTTTCTTCCTTCTTTTTGTTAAAACCAGAGATATTCCATAAATTGCGGCACCTGTTTTTCCCAGTCGGCTTCGCAGTGGCGGCCGCCGTCCTGGCAGTAGAGCGTTGCCTGGGCCTTCTTTTTCCAAAAAGCCTCCGCCACCTCCCGGTTGGCCAGGGCCGCAGGGCTGTAGAACCCCACCCGCTTACCGCCGGTCTCCTCGGTGCCCCAGGACAGATACACCCGGGTGTCCGGGTCCACATCCCCGATATCCGCCAGCAGCTGCTTCCGGCAGAGCCGGATGGCGCTGGACAGGCAGGCCGCCTTGGAAAACCACCGGTTATATTTTCCGGCGGCATAGATCGCCATGAGTCCCCCCATGCTGGATCCGGCAATACCGGTAGCCTCCCGGAAATCATAGGTCCGGAAACGGCCGTCCACCCAGGGTTTGACCTCCTGAACGATCCAATCCATGGTCTGCTCACCCATGCCGTGGATCGGCTCCAGCTGACCGCCGGTAAGCTCATAGGGACAGTATTCATCCAGCCGTTCCCGGCCCTGGTGGCCGCATTCTATGCCCACGACGATCATCTTCTTGGACCACCTGTCCAGAAAGGCTTCCAGCCCCCAGCATTTGCCGTAGGTGGCATCGGAATCCCGGAACAGATTGTGGCCGTCGAAAAAATACATCACCGGGTAGCGCTCCTGGGAAAAATCGTAATCATTGGGCAGATAGATATGGAGGGTACGGTTGGCGTTTTTCGGAGAATAGTTGAAGGGCTCCTGGATCAGCATGGGGTCCACCTCCAAAGATCTTTATTCGTATTTTGGCTCGCAGGTCAGATTGATGCCCAAGCGGCGGAACATATTCACATCCACACCGGACAGCAGCACCGTAGAATGGACCTCGCAGCCCCGGAGCTTGTCCAGCTGCTCCATGGCCAGCTCCGCCGTGGGATTGGTTGCGGCGCTGATGGACAGGGCAATCAGGGTCTCATCGGTGTGGAGCCGAGGATTTCGATTGCCAAGATGGCCTACCTTCAGGTGCTGAATGGGGTCCAGCACCGCCGGGGCGATGAGGTGCAGATCCTTGGGGATCCCGGCCAGCTCCTTCAGGGCGTTCAGCAGCAGTGCCGAAGAGGCCCCCAGCAGGTCGGAGGTTTTGCCGGTGAGGATCTTTCCGTCCGGCAGCTCAATGGCCGCGGCGGGGGCACCGGTCTGCGCCGCCCGGCAAAGGGCGGGGGCTACCACCAGGCGCTCTTCGGGCCTGACCCCAGCCTTCTTCATCAGCAGCTCCAGCTTGAAGACCACCTCATCGGCCACTTTGCCCTTCTTCTGGTCGTCCAGGGCGGTGTAATAGCGGCGGATGATCTCCTGGCGGGAGGCAAAGCAGGCGGCTTCGTCATCCACAATGCAGTTGCCCACCATGTTGACACCCATATCCGTGGGGGACTTGTAGGGGCAATGACCCAGGATCTTTTCGAAGATGGCAACCAGCACAGGGAACGCCTCCACATCCCGGTTGTAGTTGACCGTAGTCTTGCCGTAAGCCTCCAGGTGGAAGGGGTCGATCATGTTCACATCGTTCAGATCCGCCGTGGCCGCCTCGTAGGCCAGGTTCACCGGATGGTTCAGCGGCAGATTCCAGATGGGGAAGGTCTCGAACTTGGCGTAGCCCGCGGTGATCCCCCGCTCATGCTCGTGATAGAGCTGGCTCAGGCAGGTGGCCAGCTTGCCGCTGCCGGGTCCGGGAGCCGTGACCACCACCAGCTCCCGGGTGGTCTCGATATAATCGTTCTTGCCGAAGCCCCCATCGGAGACCACAAAAGCGGTATTGGAGGGGTATCCCTCAATGGCATAGTGATGATATACCTTCACTCCCATGCCCTCCAATCTTGCCTGGAAGGCCTTGGCCGCCATGTTGTCGTGATACCGGGTCAGTACCACACTGGAGACATAGAGCCCGAAGTTCCGGAAGATATTGATGAGCCGGATCACATCCAGATCGTAAGTAATGCCCAGGTCTCCCCGAATCTTGTTTTTCTCAATATCCGCGGTGTTGATGGCAATGACCATCTCCACCTGGTCCTTCAATTGCAGCAGCATCCGGAGCTTGCTGTCCGGCTGGAAGCCGGGAAGTACCCGGGACGCGTGGTTGTCATCGTAAAGCTTGCCGCCGAATTCCAGATAGAGCTTGCCGCCGAACTGGGCGATCCGCTCCCGGATGTGGCTGGACTGCATCTGTAAATACCGATCGTTGTCAAACGCCCTTTGAACCATGAATCTGACGCCTCTTTCTTTCAATTTGAGCGCCTCCATTATATCGGATTTCCAAGCGAAACGCAATAACGTGTTGGTGGAAATTTTGCGGGGAAAAAAGCCATTGCGTTTTGGGCAAACAAACACAATGGCTTCTATTTTCATATCTTGACCGCCAGGCGCTCCCTCTTCTCCTCCGGGCGCAGCGGGGTGCCCAGCATATGCCGCCACCAAGCCTCCATCCGCAGTCTCCGGTTCAGCCAGGTGAACAGCAGGTATCCCAGAGCGCCGCCCACAAAGTTCATGATCACATCGTCCACATCCGCGCTGCGGCCGATGAAGTACTGGAAGGTCTCTATAGACACGGTGGTCAGCAGCACCACCGTGAGGGTCCCCACAGGCTTGCGAAGCACATGGGCGGCAATTGGCAGCAGCAGCCCATAGGGCAGAAACATGGCGATGTTCAGCAGCAGCTGGGCTGCCATGACGGCAGGTCCCGCATCATAGCACTCCGTGACCCAGACGAAGGGCTTCAGATTCAGGTGATGGACTGCCGGATGAAAATTCAGAGGTCCGTAGAAGAAAACGGTCAGGTACATTAGCGATGCCAGGGCCAGGCCCAGGACGATCTTGCTCAGGTGGTACAGCCCGGAATGCTCTCCAAAGCGGCGGTTCGACATAGCGCCATAGGGAGCGTAGGCCAGGCAGCACAGGGCCGTCAGCAGGGGAAGGGCCGAGGAAAACGTGACGTAGTAAGTAAGCATTCCGAATACCTCCTTGTTTGTGATGGGGGTATTTTACCACAAAAACCTCAAATTGTCCTTAAATGGAAATTATATTCTCTTTAAGGCTTCCTTAAGGTTTTCAGTCGTTGGCCTTAAACACATCCGCCACATCGGTAATGGTGACGAAGGCCTTGGGGTCCAGCCCCCGGACCATAGAGCGGACCCGGGAAATCTGGAATCGGTTGACTACGAAATAGATGAGGGTTTTTTCGGCATTGGAATAGCCTCCTACGGCGGCAATGCGGGTGGTGCCGCAGGAAAAGGCCTCCAATAGAGCGGCATTGATCTCCTCCGGGTGGTCCGTAACGATCATCACCGCCTTGGACCGGTCGATGCCCTCGGCAATGAAGTCGATGGTTTTGAGTCCGGCGGCATAGGTGACAATGGAATAGAGGGGCAGGATCCAGCTGCCCAAGACCACACCGCAGAGGATATACAGCGCCACATTGTAGATCATCACAAAGGTGCCCACCGTAATATTCAGCCCCTTGGCAAAGGTCACCGCCAGCACGTCCATGCCGTCGATGGCTCCCCCGCTGCGGATGGTCAGGCCGCTGCCGATGCCGGAGATCACACCCCCAAAGAGGGCACACAGCAGCAGGTCCTCCCCGGCCAGCGGGGAAGCCATGGCCACATCGATGGGCAGCACATCCGTGATCATCCAGCTGCCCCAGGCATACACCGTCACGGCGAAGAGAGAATACACCGTAAAGACGACCCCCTGCTTCTTGAGTCCGAAGAGAAACAGTGGCACGTTCAGCAGCAGCAAAAAGGCACTCAGCGGCAGCGGCGTCAGCTGAGACAGCAGGATCGCCGTGCCGGAGATGCCGCTGTCATACAGCCGCACCGGAGCCAGAAACACCGTAACGCCAAAGGCGTTGATACATCCGGCCAAAAAAAGCTGGGCAAAATTCCGCCAGGACAGTTGCTTGGTAAGTTGTCGCATAAAGTTCCTCCTATACTAACTTTGTGTGATTATATCAGAGAAACATGGCGGAATTATGACGAAAATGGAAGAAAATTAAAAAATTGGGAATCGGCTCTGCCGATTCCCAAACATTCATCTTCTGTGTTCTTCCAGAAATTCCCCCAGGTCCTCCATGGCCTTCGTGATGACCTTGGGCTCCGGCAACATAACAATGCGGAAGCGCAGGTCCTCAAACCAATCGAAGCCGTGGCCGGGGATCACCAAAACCCGCTTCTCGTGGAGGAACTTCATGGCGAAGTCCTCGTCGCTTTCAAAGTCGAAGGCACCGGGCTCCAAACCGGGGAAGAGATAAAAGGCCGCCCGATTTGGAATCTGGGTCACGCCGGGGATCTTCTTCAGTCCCTCCACCGTGGCCTTGCTCTGTTCATAGAGCCGCCCCCCTGGAGCCATCATGGCGTGGGTGCTGGCGTAGTCCTGAAGAGCCGCCGGGATCACCAGCTGCGTCAGCGCATTGCCGCACAGACGCATGGCCGCCAGCTGCATGACCCCTGCCTCAATCTCCGCCAGCTCTTCTCTGGGACCGGAAAATACCATCCAGCCGCAGCGGAAACCGCAGATAATGTGGGACTTGGACAGTCCGTTGAAGGTGACGCAGGGCAGGTCCGGAGCCAGAGCGGCCAGAGAATAACTGGGGATACCGTCCATCACCAGCCGGTCGTAGATCTCATCTGCCAGCAGGAGCAGATGGTGCTCCCGGGCCAGCTGGGCAATGGCCAGGAGGGTCTCCTTGCCGTATACGGCACCGGTGGGATTATTGGGATTGATGACCAGGATGGCCTTGGTCCGGGCAGTGATCTTGCCGCGGATATCCTCCAGGTCCGGGTTCCAGTCCTTCTTCGGGTCGCAGCGATAATGGACAGGCTTTCCGCCGCCCAGGTAGGTATTGTTGCTCCACAGGGAATAGCAGGGAGAGGGCACCAGCACCTCGTCTCCGGTGCCAACCAGGGCGGTGAGCAGCATGGACACGGCCTCACTGACGCCGTTGCAGATATAGATATCGTCCAGGGTAATGCCCTGGAGCCCCTTGCTCTTGTGGTAGGCCAGAATGGCTTCCCGGGCGGGAAGCATACCCCGGACCTCGCAGTAGGGCACCGCCTTGTCCACCTGGGACACAAGGGACTGCCGGACGCTTTCCGGCAGAGCGAAACCGAAGTTGCCGGGATTGCCTGTATTCAGCTTTAAAACCGGAATTCCCTGGGCCTGCATCCGCAGAGCCTCTACATACAGCGGCCCCCGGATATCGGAATGCACATGGGCCAGACGGTCTGATTTCTCAATCATGGATCTCTTTCCTTTCCTGATTATACATACGCATAATCGGGAAGTATTATAGCATTTAACCTTCAAAAAGGCAACCAATAAATTGGAAATCCGAAAAATAAGGGACCTCCGGTGGCCCTCATCGCCACCTCCGACCTGCTGACCCTGAAAAAGACCATTTACGTTGCCAACCTCTCCGAGGACGAGGTCACCACCCCGAGCAGAGCCGCCACTATATGGCCGTGAAGCAGCTGGCCGACGAAGAGGGCAGCCCAAATTTTTACGTCCGGATACACAGCATCTGTTTTCTTTTTAGTTTTGTATAGACAATTCGATAGTGCGCTGGATGTACAAAGTCATCATTTTGTCGGCATCACATTGTATATATCGCTTTATATGTTTATATTTAACTCAAAATTTTGTTATTAGTAAGGTTATACAATACAAAAAGTTAAATATTATCCATTTTGCGAATTGCTTTTATTGTCCGGACAAATTACAATAAGTGTGCAGGCCAAAAAGAGCCCGACAGCAGATACGGAGAAGTGCGCGCGTAAGGGAGACCTTCTTCTTCGAATGCGCTGCGGGAGAAAAAAGGAAGGGTTGTACACATGAAACGAATAGCAATCATCGGTTCCAGCGGCGGCAACCTGTATATGCAGGGTGGCAACGATCCCAAGGCTTTGCTGCGGGAAATCTTTACTCAGGCAGGCTCTGCCGGTATTGAAGTTGGCTTTGTGGAGTTCATCGGCGCAAGCCGGTCTATGGACAACATCCCCGCCGACGCACCCGCAAAGCTCTATACTTTGGATGAAAACGGCGGTGTGGTTACCGGGGAGGAAAAGCCCCTGAATGCCGTCAACGAGGATGCGAAAGCAGTAGACGCACAATTGGCCCAGAAAATCGCCAACGGCGAAATCGACGGCATTGTCCTGATGAGCAGCGATCCCAAAGGCATCAACGAAGCCTCTCTCACAGCGGCGGCAGCCAAGAAACTCCCCTGTGTCGGCACCGGTGGCACCTCTATGGGCCATTGTCAGAAGATGGGCTGCAACGTGATTTCCGCCTCCGGTACCACCGGCACCACAAACCGCACCAGAGCCGTGGCTTTTATTTCCGCTCTTGCGAAGGAGTGGAAAATCAAGTATTCTCCCATCATCGGTTCCTCTGCCGGTGCCAAGGCACAGGAGGGCAACATCTGGAAGCGCATTAATTTCCGGGGCATTATGATGGCATCCCTGCCCGGCTTTATCGCCATGGCACTGACACTGGCAATGAGTAAAATCCCCGGACTGGGCGGCCTGGAGGATGTATTCAATACGCTGGTAGGAGCTATCCCAGTCATTGTCGCCGCCATTGCGGCAAAGCAGATTTCCGGTCTGGATGAGGTCGGCATCGTAGCCGGTATTGTGGCCGGTCTGATGAGCACCGACGGCGGTTTGATTGGCGGCCTGGCAGCGGGCATCCTGGCCGGTGTGTTCGCCTACTACATTGCCATCGCCTGCTTTAAGTGGAAAGTCCCCGGCACCACCGCCAACATTGCGGCGGGCGGCCTGGGCGGTCTGGCAGCCGGCTTGATTGGCATGTATTTGCTGGCTCCCATCGCCCTGTGGCTGGGCAACGCCATCAACGACGTCATTGCCGCCGCCATCGCCTTCAATCCTATTCTTGCCGGTGCCCTGGCTGGGCTCCTGATCTGGCCCGCCATCATTGGCGGCGTATACCATGCGGCTATTCTCCCCATTGTTCTTCTGGAGATGGAAGCCGCCGGTTTCAGCTTCCTAGGCGCCATTGATATGACCGGCCTTGTGATGGTTTCTGCCGGTATCACACTGGCAAATGTCTTGTTCCCCCGTCAAAAGAGCGATGCCAGCGCCGCACTGCCTGGCTTCATCATCAACATTGGCTTCGGTACTTTTGTAGAAGCCGCCTATCCCTATATGTTCTCCAACAAAGTCGTCTTTGCGGGCGCACTGATTGCCTCCACCGTCTCCGGTGCCTTGGTGGGTCTCTTCGACGTGAAGGGTACCGCCTATGTACCGACCTTCAGCGCTCCGTTTATGACCAACCCCGGCAAGGGCGTTTACTTTGCCATTTGTATGCTGGCAGCCATGGCCATTGCTTTCGCCATTACTGTCTTTGCAAACAAAGCTACCAAAAACACCGCTGAAAATTAATTTTTAAGAAAGAAGGATCTATTATGATGATTCGCAATGATATGCGCAAGCGTATGGAAATAGCCCGTGCCAAGGTGACCCACGCTCTGGAGTTGGGCAACGGCCACACAATCCTCAGCACCGGTATCACCGGCGACGACTCCCGCCTGGCGAAAGCCGTGTGCGATGTGGGCGTTACCATGATTGAACCCAACCACCCCGCCGTAGCGCTGGCCCGGGGCTATAAAGGCGTCACATCCATGCACGACGCCGAACAGATTCGCCACGAAATCACAGTGGCACAGATGGCAGAGGTGACCCGGGGCATCCGGGCTGTGTGTCCCAAGGGCACCTATATTACCGTAGGTATTCCCGGAGGCTTTACAGAGGTTGTTCCCATGCCTCTGAAGGATGAGGATTTTGCGATGATGGCTCTGGCCGGTGCCGACGGACTGCATACTCACAAATCCTGCATTGAGGACCTGGCCGAGCTGGTGGAGAAGGCCCACAGCTACGGTCTGCTGGTAGATGCCTATATTGGCAAGCATTCCGACCTGCACACCTTTGGCCTCCCCGCCGAAACCCCTGATGAGGTAGCCAAGGTCGCCAAACAGATGCAGGAGGTCGGTACCGATATGATCGGATTGATGACCGGTATGAGCTACGAGGGTGTCGCTGCCGGGGAGATCCATCCGGAAATCAAGGAGCGCCTGTGCGCCCTGGTAGAGTCCGTCACCGTACCCACTCTGGCTGAAGGTGGCATCAACGCCACCAACTTCCGTGCATTCCAGGATACCAAGGTCAATATTCTGGTCATCGGCACCTCCATTGATAAGATGGTAGAAAAGGCCGCCCAGGACGCTGTAAAGGACTTCCTGTCTTTCTAAAATCCCAGTGATGCACCACTGCCCCGGAAGCCCAGCTTCCGGGGCAGAATTGCACTTGCGTCAAACGGCAAGATACGGTATAATACAGTCGAAAGGCGGTGGACCTATGGCAAACAATTTCACCTACAGCCGCATCTATGGGGAGCTTCGCCAGCGGATCGACAGCGGAGAGCTGGCCCCCGGCAGCCGCATGGAAACGGAGATGGAGCTGCGTCAGCGTTACGGTGTCAGCCGCGAAACCGTCCGGCGCGCCTTGTCCATGCTGGAATCCGAGGGGTATATCAAACGAAAGGTCTCCGCCGGTACCTTTGTCCGGGAAAAGAAGGCCCAATATGCTTCTGCCAGATATCATGAGAGTTTCACGGAGCAGATGCAGCGCCTCGGAAAAATCCCTTCTTCGCAAATCCGCTCCATTGAAATTCTGACCGATCCTCCCAATCAGGTCGCATCTGCCATGGCGCTGGAGGACGGGGAAAAAATCTACCGTGTCAAGCGGGTCCGCCTGGGGGACGGCATCCCCATGGCCTACGAGATTGCCTATATCCGCCAGCGCTGCTGCCCGAACCTGCACACTATGCTTCTGGAGGACACCTCCCTCTATAAGCTCTACGAGGGCTGCTACCACCTGAAGATGGACCAAATCGAGGTGAAAATCGAAGCAATTATGGCAGATTCCATCGTTCAGAAGCTGCTGGATCTAAAAAACAGCTCCGCCGTTCTGAAAATGACCTCTCTGATGCACCTGGAGGACGGTACGGCCCTCTATTATGTTATCAGCTATCATGCGGGAGACAAATACGAATATGCCACCACGATGCCGCGTCATCTGTGAGAACAACGACTGTCTCCTACAGCAAGGTCTTCCGGGGAATCCACAAAATGTAGCTATGGCCGCCTCTGTTGAGGCGGCCGCATTGCTTTTACCTGACACCGTCCGCTCACAAAGAGCCGTCGGCATCTTTCGATGCCTCCGGCTCTTCGTGAGAAGGAGAACACACGCTATATAAGCGGGTCCGGCTTAATCATCGGCTCCCGTGAGAGCCGCCTTGCCCATTTCTCCGGTGCGGACCCGGACGACCTCTTCCACATTGTAGAGGAAGATCTTGCCGTCGCCGGGATGGCCGGTATAGAGGGCACTCTTGGCTGCCGCAATGACCGCCTCGGGCGGCACGGTGGAAACCACAATGTCCACCTGAAGCTTGGGCAGCAGGTTCATGTTCATGGGAATGCCTCGGTAGAATTCCGTCTTGCCCTTCTGGACACCGCAGCCCATGACCTGGGTAACCGTCATACCGGTGACGCCGATCTGAGCCATCTGGGATTTCAGGGCTTCAAACCGGGACTGGTTGCAGACGATGGTGATCTTGGTATACTTTCCGGCATCGGCGGCAGGCTTCTCATAAACAGGGATGGCCTTTTCCACCGGAGTGGTGCCGGTGGCCACAGGGGCCTTGGTCTCGTCCACCACCATGGAGGTGGCGCTTACCCAATCGGCATAGGCGGAAGCCAAGCCGTGCTCGGAGATATCCAGGCCCTCGATTTCCTCCTCGGCGGAGCACCGCAGGCCAATGGTCTTTTTGATCGCGGTGAAAATAACGGTAATCATCACCGCGGTATAGGCAGCCACTGCCAAAACACCCAGCAGCTGGATACCGAAAAACCGGAAGCCGCCGCCATAGAGGAGGCCGCCGTCTGTTGCCAGGAGTCCCGTCAGGAGGGTGCCGGTGGCACCGCAGACACCGTGGACAGAGACCGCACCTACAGGGTCGTCGATCTTGGCCACCTTATCGAAGAATTCCACGGACAGTACCACCAGAATGCCGCAGACAATGCCGATGACGGCGGAGCCCACAGGAGAGACCAGATCGCATCCGGCGGTAATGCCCACCAGACCGGCCAGCGCGGCATTGAAGGTCATGGATACATCGGGCTTGCCATAGCGGACCCAGGTGAAGATCAGGGTGGTCACGCAGGCCACAGCAGCGGCCATATTGGTGTTGAAGAAGACCAGACCGGCGGAGACCATGGCCTCGTCGGAGTCCATCGCTACCGTGGAGCAGCCGTTGAAGCCGAACCAGCAGAACCAGAGAATGAACACGCCCAGGGCGGCAATGGAGAGGTTGTGGCCCAGGATGGCCCGGGGCTTGCCCTCGGAATCATATTTGCCGATCCGAGGCCCCAGCATAGCCGCGCCGATGCAGGCGCAGATGCCGCCAACCATATGGACCGCGGTAGAACCGGCGAAATCGTGGAAGCCCAGCTGGGCCAGCCAACCACCGCCCCAGATCCAATGGCCGGAAATGGGATACAGGAACAGGGAAATACAGGCGGAATAGACACAGTAGGCAGAAAACTTGGTCCGCTCTGCCATAGACCCGGAGACGATGGTAGCCGAGGTGGCACAAAACACGGTCTGGAAAATGACAAATGCCCATTGGGGAACTCCCGCGGGAAGGATATGACTGTAGTCCCCAAGGATCAGGGGGTCCAGCCTGCCGATGAGGGCGCTGCCGGCACCGAACATCAGGCCGAAGCCCACCAGCCAGAAGCAAGGCGTACCGATGCAGAAGTCCATCAGGTTTTTCATCAGAATGTTGCCGGTATTTTTCGCTCTCGTAAAGCCTGCCTCACACATGGCAAAGCCGGCCTGCATAAAATACACCAGGGCTGCCCCCAGCAGGACCCAAATTGTGTTTACGGGTGAAAATTCCATAATTCTTCCTCCTTACGTTTCTCTTGCAAGGATTTGAACGGCCATTCAAATCAAAAAAGGCGCCGGTCCCTTTCGGGATCAGCGCCTTTGCTTGATGGGGCTAGTATACTCCGTTTTTGCGTTTTGTCAATGGCTTCTTTCGCATTTTGGAGATTTGTATAAAGTTTTTGTGAATACTGGGCCAAATTTTGCAAGTTTTGTTTTTCTGAGTTGCATCTTTACCTTCCCCTGGGGGAGGTAAAGGCCTCAGGCAGATGAGGGGCAGTAGTGGGTCGGACCATGTGCCGCCCCACACCCGGCCCGGCTTCGCCCTGCCACCCTCTCCCGGGAGAGGGTCATGCGCAGAGTCTGCTGATCACCAGCGCATAGATTTTCGCCGTCATCAGCAGCTGGCTCAGTCTGGCCCGCTCATTCGCGCCGTGGAGGTGGGAATCGAAGCCATGGTCCCCCGCGCCGAAGGCCACACCGCCGGGGATCTCATGGACATAGGTGCCGCCGCCGATGGCCTCGCAGTAGCCCTTTTTGCCGGAGTAGGTCTCGTAGGCGGAAAGGAGGGTGCGGATAAAGTCGGAGTCGGCATCCACAGCGTGGGCAGGCCGCAGACTTCCCTCACAGCTCCAGCCGTAGCCGGCAAATTTCCGCTCCACCACATCCACCGTGTTCTCCTTGGTGGCGCACAGAGGATCCCGGGAATCGAAGACGGCGGTAAAGCCCGTCTGCGTCAGGGTCAGAAGAGACAGGGTCAGGGTCAGCACGCCGGAAGCTTCATCCTCCATGGCAATGCCCAGGGCTTTCCCCCGGTTGTCGCCGTAGGGGAAGCAGTCGTGGAGCCGCCGGACCGTGGTCTCCGCCTCGCCCTGGGCCAGCTCCAGGCGGCACAGAGCCTCCAGGGTGGCCGTAATGGCATTCTTGCCCTCGTCCGGGGTGGAGGCGTGGGCCTGAACGCCCACAGCGGTGACGGCCAGGGTCTCCCCTTCCGCTTGTGCCGTCAGCTGTACACCGGTCTCCCGACTGACCTGGGCCAACACCTCCTGGACCTGGGCAGGATCCCCACCGGAAATCACCGCCTTGCAGTTGGCAGGAGCCACATTTTTCCGGATGCCGCCCTCCAGGGACAGGACCTTCACGCCGCTTCCCTGGGTTTTCTCCCAGGTCTTGGAGAATTTGGGGCCGTAGCCTGCCTTTTCGATGTTGATGACAGGGAAATCCGCATCCGGGGACAGAGAGTAGGGAGCAAAGGGATGAGACGCGTAGTAGTGTTCAATGTCCCGGGAGCCCGTCTCCTCATCGGTGCCCATGATCAGCTTCACGTTTTTCGTCAGCGGCAGCTCCAGCTCCCGGACGCAGCGCATGGCAAGCATGGCAGCCACCAGCGGCCCCTTGTCGTCATCGGTGCCCCGGCCATAGATCAGGTCCCCGTCTCTGACCAATTGATAGGGGTCCGTATCCCAGCCGTCTCCGGCCCCTACCACATCCAGGTGGGCCAGGATGTGCAGGCCGTCAGGGGCATCCATCAGGTCCGCCGTTCCCACGTAGCCCTCCTGGTTTTCCACCGCAAAGCCCCATTTTTTCGCCAGCTCCAGTCCCCGGTCCAGAGCCAGGGCCGGGCCCTCCCCAAAGGGCATACCGGGCTTCGCCTCCCCCAGGGTGGACTCCGCTTCGATCAGAGGCCGTAGGGCCTCTACCAGCTCATCCTCCCGGTCCTTCATCCAGTCGGAGATCCGCTGTTCTGTAGTCATGGTTTTTTACCTCCTGTTTTTTTCTGGTATTATACCGCGAAATTAGGAAAAAGGCAATGCCCCCGGAGCGGCTTCTGCCGGAGTCCGGGGGCTGTTTCACTGGGTGTCCTCCTGAGGATTCAGGATCCGGACATCCAGCTCACGGGATGCCAGTTCCTTTCCCTTACTGTTCAGGGCGGTTACCTTGACGGTCACCATATTTTCTGTCTGGTTGGGCTCCAGCTCCAGCCGGACCTGGAGGCCGTTGGGATAGGCCTTGACCGGCAGGAGCTTCTGGGGCGCGATTTCCGTGCCCTCGGCGGCCAGGATCACCTTTCCGTCCTCCACCGCAAAATAGCGAACGCCGTCGTAACGGTCGGATTGGAAGTGAAGCTCCTTAGACCAGTCCGTGACCCGGGTGCTGTAGCGCAGAATGTCCCCGACGGCATCCAGTACCGTGGTGCACAGCGTCTGGGATTCGGAGGCCGTGATAGAGGCGGTATAGTTCTCTACCGCCAGCCGGGTGCCTACTGTGACTGTGGCGGACACCAGCAGCAGGATCACAACGGTGCAGAGCATCTCCACCAGGGTAAACCCTTGATTGCGTCTTTTCACTTGGCTGCCTCCTGGGTGGTATAGCGGCGGTATATGGCGTCGGCGTACCCCCGGTCCCCGGTTTTCTCCTGGGTCACCCACTCTTTTACAGTGTAGGAGCTGCCGTTTACCACCATGGTTTTTGTTCCCGATACCGCCATATCCGCATACCGGAAGGACTGGTCCGCACCCTTGATCTGGGCGTTGGACCGGGCGGCGGAAACCACGGCCCCGCAGAGAAACAGGAAGACCACCGTGATCACCAATATGGCACACAGGGACTCTACCAGGGTCTCGCCCCGGCAGGAACCCATTTTTTTCATGATCCCGCCCCCTCCTTCGCCGTGTCCGCCCGCTCCAGCTTTGCCGTGGTAAAGGCCCAGGTCACGGTCTGCCTGGTCCAGACGTTGTTTTCATCCTGTCCGGCCTCGTCCTTTACGGAGTCGGTATTGCCCCGGATGGTCACCTTCATGCGGCATGGAGCCTCCGGAATGGGCTTGCCGGGAACAGCGTTGGAAAAAACGGCGGTAAGCACATATTTCCCCTCACTGAAATCCGGGTCCTTATCCAGCGTCATCTCCATGGAAACATCCTCGTAGCCCTCTACCTGGATGGTGCAGGTCTTGGTGTAGGCGGTCCCGAAGTCCATCAGGTGCTGCAGCCCACTTTCCACTTCCTTGGAAAAGGGGCCCGAAAGCGTAGTATATGCGGTCTGGGTCGTCAGGACCTCTTCCATGGACGCGTCTTTGTACCTGGTAGAGACCACCCGCCGGAAGCTGTTGTCCCCGTTGAAGCTCAGCACACTGTCCCGGAAGGTTTCCGCGGCGGAGCTCACCGTCAGATAGGCCTGCTGGCTTTCACGCTGCTGGACCACATTCTGTCCGGCAGTAGCGGCGGCGGCCAGAATGGTGTGGCTCACCATCAAGGCCACCAGCATCAGAAACAGGGCCAGAACCATGGAGGAGCCCCGGTCAGACCGCAGCTTCTTGCGTATGATTTTCACGGGGTCTCCTCCTTTCTTTCTCAGGCTTCCGTCTCATTCCGGTTCGCCTCTTCCACGGGCTCCTGCTTTTTGTCCTCCGGTCCTTCGGCAGGCTGCTCCGGAGTCTCCGGCAGGATCGGCTCTTTCTGGCCGGTATCTCCGCCCTCTTCCAGGTCCTCCTGTTCCTCCGTCCCGTCTTCCTGGGACTGCCGGTCCCCTTCCTCCTGCTCCCAGACCGCATACAGCGTTACGTCCTGGTAGAGGATGTGGCTGCCCCCCTGCTTCATAGCGTCCTCCAGGGTCGCCCCATGGGTCAGCGCCTCCTGGGCGGCATCGGCCTCAAAGGCCCAGCCTGCAAAGCGGTAGCCGGAGCGGGTGAATCCGCAGTCCGGCAGGGCACTGTCATCCATGCCGATGGAATACAGGCTTGCCTTCATGGTTCCGGCCTCCCCGTCAGGGCTGTCCCAGCCGGGGAAATTGCCGTTGTAGCTCACGGTGTAGCTGGCCGGTGTCCAGAGGGCCCGGAGGGTCACGATCTGGCCCTGCTCGATCTTCTGTCCGCCGGTGAGGCTGTCCAGCCGGTCCGTAAAGGTCCCGGGCATAAAGGTGGCTCCATTCTGCCCTGCCCAGCCCGCAAACTTGTAGCCCGGACGCTGGTATTCGCATTCTTTCAGAATGTTCGCGCTGCTGTCATAGGTGAAGACGGAATTCTCCATGGGCACATTGTCATCCCACTCATAGTCGTCATAGCCCGCGTCATAGGCCACATAGAAGCGGATCGGCCCGGCCTCCTGGAGGATGGTCCTGTTTTCCGTAACGGTGCCCTCCGGCAGCCTCCAGGTCCAGTGATAGCCTTCTTCCAGTCCGGCAGTCGCGTCCAGTCCGGCGTTTCTCACCAGCTGCAGCAGCTCCCCGTCCAGCTCATCCTGGTCCAGCTTGCTCAGATCCTGGCCCTGCTCCACACGGACCTGCTTCAATAGGGTCTGGGTATCCTGGAAGCAGAACCGGACATAGTTTGGCCGATCATAGACAAGGGCATAGGTCCGGTTGACGGTGGTGCCGTCGCTGCTCCTGGGCCGCAGGGTCAGCCGCAGGGACCACTGGGCATCGCTGTCGCCGGTAACGGTAACAGGCCGGTAGGTAAAGTTCTGATTCCGGGTGCCTGTAGTGACCGCCGCCCTGTCAACGCTGACGGTGATCCCCTCCAGGGTGAAGCTGTCTGCGGCAGGCTCCGGGTCCGTAGTCTCCGGAAGGACCTTGGTCATTTCCCGGTAGCTGCCCCCCAGGTTCAGCTCCGCTTTTTCTACATCGAAAGCACCGAGATCCGTGTAAGAGATGGCGCTGCCCTCCGTGTCTTTCCGGTTGGAGGCATAGAGGAAGAGCTTGGCGCTCTCCAGCGCCGGCCCCTCCTTCCCTTCTACCCGTGCTTCGGAGGTGAATTCTCCGTCGGCAGGCCTATGGGGCAGGGTGATTTCCTGGTCTGTGATGCCGTCACCCAGGCCCAGCACATCGCTGGGATAGATCACCACCGGGATCACCAGGGTGGATTCCACCGGGTCCGCGTTTACGCCGTCACCGGCATCCCAGGTGTAGGTGAGGCGCAGGCTCAGCGCCCCTTCTCCGGCGCTGAAGCCGGTGAGGCCTGTCAGCGCGAAGCTGCCGTCCTCGTTGGCATTCAGGAATCCGTCCTTGGTCCAGGTCACCAGGTCCTTTTCGCTGTCCTGGGTATCGATGGCCAGGTCCCAGCTGAGCTTAGCGTTTTCCCCGGGGCGGAAGGCGTTGCCCCCGGCATCCTTCAGCAGGACTTTCAGCTCTGCCAAGCTGTCCCCTTCGTAGGCCTTCAGGGGCAGCAGGGTTTCGTCCACGGCGATCTTCAGGTCCGCCGTCACCGTCAGGGTCAGCAGGGCGGTATAGTCCACGTCCTTCTGGGTCACGGTGGCCAGGACCTTGACCGTGCCGGGATGCTGGCCCAGGAAAGTGACACCAAAATAGTCACCGGTCAGGGTCTTATCATAGGTCAGGATACTGGCCGCGGCCTTGCTCACCTCAGCCTCCGGGATCTCCTTGCCCTCCTGATCCATCAGGGTATACACAGGCTCGGAAATGCCGCTGGTATTGACTCCCGCCACATAAAGCCGCCAATCCAGGGTGGCCTGGAGGGTCTCCGCCTGCAAGGCAATCAGCTCCCGGGGCTCGGTCTGCTCATCTTCTACAGGAGATCCTGTTTCTTCCGTTTCCTCCGGGGGCAATTCCAGGAGCTCTGCCTCCTCCGCCACTTCTTCCGCCACTTCTTCCGCCACTTCTTCCGCCGCGGCGGTATTGCCCCGGTTCGCCAGCAGGTCCATGGTCGCCTGATGCTCCTGCCAGTAGATGCCGAACTTGGGCCAGCGGCCATAGTGGACGTTGACGGTCTCCCCGTTGTTTTCCTGGGTCAGGACGGTTGGGAAGGGATAGTCCAGGCCCTTCAGCTGGATATCGCTGCCGGGGAAGGAGTATTTGCCGTTGATGGAGGCGGTGTTCTCGGTGGTGGTGACCTGCCGGAAGTCCGGCAGGTAGTCGAAGAGCGCTCCCTGCATCTCGGAATAAGAGAGGTAGGGATTGCGGTCGTTCTTCAGCTCGATTCGGCGGTCCCACCAATCTTTGCCGCTACCGGACGCATAGTGGGTAGCGTTCAGGTTCACCCCCTGGAAGGTGGCCGTTCCCTTCAGCTGGCCGTAGGTAATCAGCTGGTAGTCATCGGCTTTTTGCGCCGAACTGTCCAGCGCATAGCAGTTTGTAATCACAATATAGTCGTTTTGAACAGCGGAGAAACCCTCCTGCATTTCGCCGTTGGAGGCAATGGCCTGGGTGCTCTTGATTCCGTTGCTTCCCTTGGCGGGCATAGATACATAGCTGTAAGAATCGGTTACGGTGGTGGCCACGGTGGTAGAGCCGATAAGCGAGGCCAGGTTGCCGCCGTTACGCAGGATAATGCCCCCAAGAATGCCGCCCATCCAGATACTCGCCGATCCGCTGAATCCGCCCTGGCTGATGTTGGAGGTACTTTTCATGGATCCTCCCGCATAGCATGCGACAATGCTGCCTCGGGCACAGCCTGCCAGGCCGCCCACACGGAGATTCTGATATCGCCCGTTATAGGTGATATTGATCTCAATGTCCGTCACAGCCGAGCAGTTGGTGATCTCCATGGTGGTGGCGCCAACCATTCCGCCCACACAGCCGCCGCCCCAGCCGGGATCTGTTGCCTGCACATCCAGGATGGAATAGCCGGATACTGTGCAGTTTTTGAAGGTACTGTTGGGATCGTTTCCGGAACCGGCCAAGCCCACCAAACCGCCTACAGAGTACCAGCTTTTGGAATCCCGGTGGATGATTTGGGCGTTGTTGTCGGAGTAAAGCACGATGTTCTGCATCTTGGCTCCGGAGGTGGCACCGAACACGCCGATGCACTGGGCATCCGTATCAATGCTGATATTCCGAATGGTGTAGGCCTGTCCGTCGTAGCTGGAGGAGAAGAAGGCCATGATTGCCTGGGCGTTTCCGGTATTTCCGGCGTTGTCATACATACCGCCGATGGGTGTGTATGTCCCGCCGGAGTCTGTGGCATTCAGGTCGTGGGACTGGACCCAATAGAGGTCCAGTCTGGCGCTGGGTCGATTGCCGTTCGTGCCATATTTACCATAGGACAGATAAGGATAGCGATTATACAGGCTATCGTTTTTGCTTCTGTCCGTGGCGGAGATATAGGACGAGGCGTTCTTCGCCCAGTAGTTCCAGTTGATAAATTGCAGCTGCTCCACAGACCGGACCTCATAGCTGTTTCCCTGGCTTCCGGGCCTGGCGGCCCCGGTGGCCCGGGCATCCCCAAGGTCCGCCTGATAGATGCTGTCCAGGCTGAAGGCGTTGGCAAAGAAGGGGGACACCGTGTAGGCATACACCCCGGATTGGACCGTGTCCACGCTGCCGTCGTCCCGGGTCACGCAGGGGCTGTACAGCGTCCAGCCAGCGTTCCGGTTGGCCTCCGTGTCCCGGTTGGCATCCTTGCCTGTCATGTGCAGACCGTTTACCCCCGTCCGGTAGGCCACGAACTTATACTGGGGCATCTGGATCTCCAGCTCCCGGCTGGCGTCGGTGTCCTCCTCCCCCAGCTCGCAGTTGGTGGGCACCAGGGTGGGCCGCTTGGGGTCATCCTCCGGGGCCGTATTGGCAGTGGGCTTGTAGAAGTAGCCGTAGCCATACTTGGTGATCACGCCGCCGTCATCGTGGGCGGTGCACAGGGTGCTGCCGCCCTCCATCACTTCCCCATTGCTGGTGCCCTGGAAGGACAGGTGGTAGCCGGAGTTGCCCCCCTGCTCGTACTCCCAGTAGAACACGCCAAATTCACCCACATCCTTGTCCTGGTTGGGCCAGGGACCGAAATGCATGGCCTGGCCGTTTCTCGTCAGGCTGGCGGGATAGGGATAGGTCTGCCCGTCGGCGTTGCCCAGGTAGGTATTGGGAGAGGAGACGAATCCGTCCAGCTTCATTTGGGCCAAGCCCTGGGCATCGGTGACGCTGCCTCGGGCGGTTGCCCGGAAGGCATTTTCAGAGGCATTCAGGCTGTAGATCTTGCCCCGGTAGGCATAGGTGCCGCCGTCTAAGTAGTAGCAGCCGATGGCAGCGCCGCCGGTGCAGGCAAAGCCGTACATCTCCGTGTCGCCGCTGCCCATGAGGGCCACACCGGCGTAGCAGCGGATCAGGTTGCCGCTGCCGTTCTTTGCGGCGAAGCCCGCAATGCGGACGGTATTTTTATTCAGCCGGGATTCGGTGACCTCCAAGTAGCCTGCCGCGTAGCTGTTGTACACGGAGCCGGAGTTGTCGCCTACCAGACCGGCGGCGTAGATGTTGGCATTGTAGCTGCGCAGGGAGACCACAGGAGTCTCGGCGGAGCAGGCGCTGATTGCGCCTCCCTCGTTGCGGCCCACCAGGCCGCCGATATTGACGGTGGCACCATTGTAAGCGGACAGGCCCATCCGGTAGCCGGTGACGGCGCAGTTCGAGAGATTGCCCTGGTTCCAGCCCACCAGCGCACCCATATTGACGGTCTTCACGCCGTCAGCTATGGGGCGGCTGTCCTTTTCCATGTGGGCCACGGTGTGGGCCGCCCCGCCGGTGCTTTCGCCAATGAGCACCAGATTGCGGATGCTACCGGAGGCACTGACCTTGCCGAAGAGGCCCACCTGGTTGGCGGAGCTCTCAATGTCCAGGTCCTCGATCACATGGTTCCGGCCATCGTAGGTGATGAAATAGGGATCCGCCTCGGAGCCGATGGGCTCCTGACTCAGGAAGGTCTGGCCGTAGTATCCCTCCCAATCGTACCGTCCATAGCTCAGATCCAGGTCCTGCCACACGGCGTTGGCCGCGGTGAGCAGTCCTCTGTATTGGGGATAGAGTCTGCTCAGGGCATACAGGTGCCGGGGGCTGCGCAGGTGCAGCACACTGGGCTTGCCCTCCAGGGAGGAGCCGAAGCAGCTGGCAAAATTGGGATTGAAATAGTAATGGCGGGTCTGGTCGTTCTCCCGGACGGTGAGCTGCTGATAGAAGATGCCGGTCTGGACGTTGGCATCGTTGTTCAGCATATCCGCCGGAAGCCGGTAGAGGTAGTACTTCTGGCCGCTCTGGGTGGTCACCGTGACGCAGTTCCTGTTGGTCAGGGTAGCGGTGTTGTTTCCCAGCTTGACCACGGCCTTCCAGTCGTCGCTCTTTTCGGCCAGATAGGCCAGGGCGTAGCCGTCCCCCCGGATCCGGACACGGCCGGCATAGTCCGAGATGGTGTCGTCCGCCCGAATGTTGTCCACAGAGATGTTGCCGCCCTCAAAGCGAAGGTTCCCATCCTGGTCCTTTTCAAAGTAAACCAGAGCGCCCTCCTCAAATTTGGCCGACCAGTCGCCGTAGTGGTCCAGCTCGCCAAGCTTGGGGAAGCTGTAGGTGCTCAGGCCCTGGTCCATCAGGTTATAGGGGTAGGTCTGGCCGGAGGTACCCAGGGCGAAGGGGGCCTGTAGGCTTTCCAGCGCCTCCTTCCCCGTCAGCACCTCGTAGCTGATAGCCTCTACCTGGCTGTTGCGGCAGTCCGTGGTGTTCACCAGGGGCAGATAATAGGCCCGGGTGGCATTGACGCAGTCGTAGGCGGTGGTGTAGATCCTGCGGTCCGCCTCCTCGGTGTCGCTGTCGCCGGTAAGCTCCAGGCTCATGGCACTGTAGCCGTTGGTGGCGTTTTTCAGAGGGCTGACGTTCTCCTCAAAGCCCACCCAGCCCGCGGCCCTGTTTTCCGCCAGGCCGTAGCCCGCGGTGTAGAAATTCTGTAGGTTGATCCTGGCCCGGCCGCCTGCGCCGCCGATGAGCCCGCCCAGGCTGGCACCCGTCAGATAGCAGTCCGTATAGCAGTTGTAGATATTCACGGGGCAGTTTACCATGCCCACCAGGCCGCCCATGTAGCGGGTGGCAGACATGGGCAGGGATACGGAGCTGTGGTGGATGGTCAGCTGGCCGTTGGAGCCGGCAGTGCCGATCAGGCCTCCCGCGTTCCGGCCCTGGAGCCAGGGCTTCACCTTGGCCACTTCTCCGGCGGTGCCCGCCCGGTCCAGGTCCCCCTGCAGTGCGCTGAGGAACACCTGCACATGGCTGATCTGGGTCTTGCCGGAGGAAGCCCCCACCAGGACACCCACGTTGGACCCGCCGCCCAGGACCCGGGGTCCCGTTACCAGCAGATCCTGGATGGTGCCGGTAAAGCTGGAGAACAGGCCCACGCCCCGGTTGTCCGCCGCCTCAATGTGCAGCCCGCTGATGGCGGGGATGCCGCCGGAGCCGGATTCGCCGGAGCCGATCTTCTGGCCCGCGTAGCTGTGGATGCCGCTGTTGTGGATCGGCTGAAAGAGCCGGTCCCCGTACACGGAGTAGTAGCATTCCGGGTCGGCATCGTTTTCCAGGAAGGAGATGTCGTCCACCTGAATGGCGGAGCGGATCATATTGGAGGCCGTCTTGTTCGTCTCCACCTGAGAGGTATTGTTGTCCAGGTTTTGCAGGTGACGGCCATAGGCGATATAGGCCACGGTGTTGTCATTGCTGCGGTAGTCAAACAGGCTGTTGGTAGACTGGATGTCCTTGTCCGCCAGCCGCTTGCCGCCGCCCTTTTGCAGGCTGGTGTCCAGGCGGACATCGATCTTGGTGCCGCACAGAAGCTTGCCCTGGGTCTGGGTGTAGAAGCTGCCTCCCGCGTCCAAGCTGTCCAGCACCCAGCTGGCGCTGAACTTGGTGCCGGAGTCCTGGGAGATCTCACTGGCCGCAAACTGTTTTGTGAATTTGTTTCCGGCAGAGTCCGTAACGGTGACGGTGAAGCTGGGCTTCTCCGTGGACAGGGTATGGCAGTAGAAATAGGCCGTCAGCTTTTCCTTGTTGACGATGACCACCTCTGCCCGCATGGCATCCGGGTCCACCACATCCACGTGGGTCAGGTCGCCGCCGTAGTAGCCGATCCAGGCCCCGTCCTCCAGCCGCTCGCTCCTGACCCGCAGGGCATCCAGCCGGGCCATAGGATCCTCCCCGGCAGCATCGGCAATGGACTCCTCGCTGTAAAACACGGCGTAGATGCTGCCCGTATTGGGGTTGAACTCAATGAGCCAGTTGTGCATCCACAGATCCCGCTCCACGCTGCTTTCCGGCAGAAGCACATAGGCGGTGTCCGCATTTTCCTCGGAGAGGACATAGTACAGGTTCGCCGCATCCTCGGAATTCTCCTCGGCATCCAGGGGATAGATATCCTTGTGGACCCCATCCCGGTCCTTGCCGTAGAGGTCCCCGAAGCCGCCGGTACGCAGCTGGGTGATCCGGGACTGGGCGGCCATATAGATGATCTCCGCCTTGCTGTCCAACTCCCGCTGCCGCAGGTTCCGCCGCAGCCGTCCTACCCCCACAAGGGCGGCGGCCACCAGGATCGCCACCAGGGCCACTACCGCCAGCATCTCCGTCATGGTAAAGCCGGTGTTTTTCTTATGTAACTGTTTGGTGAACAGTTTCATATGGGTTTCCTCCAAGGTATCTCTCAGCGCTGCTCAAAAAACGTGTCATTGCGAACCAGTCCGCTTTCCTGGTGTGGCAATCCCCCCAAGTTTCCAAACATCTTCGTCCAAGGCTCTTGGCTCTCCCCTTTGACCGGGAGATTGCCACACCAGTGACATCGGTCACTGGTTCGCAATGACGGCGTTGTTGGGCTTTTTTACGCCAACTCGAAATAGGTAATGACCATCTTGACACGGATGGTGTCTGCGTCCTCATCGATCTGCTTGGTCTCCCGGTTGACCCGGGTGATGCTCAGGTCGGAGATCTGGTTGATGTTCTTGCTGTCATGGAGCCGGTTGATGATGGACCTGGCCTGGCTATAGGTGTCCACCGAAAATTCCAGCTCCAGAGGACGGCGCAGCAGATACCCGCCGGAGAGCAGGGAGGTATCGGAAAAGCTCAGGGTATAGTCCACGGTGCCCTCCAGGATGGAGTGGATCTCCACCATCAGCACCCCGGAATTGTCATAGTTGGGGATGGGATCGGGGTCAGGGTTTTCCGCGAAGATGGCCTCCAGCTCCTGCTCCATCTCTTTCTTCTTCTGGATCAGGGCCATGTTCTGGGTGATGATGTCCTGCTCCCCGGCCGCCATCTGGTTGTATTGCTCGATCTGGTCGTTGATGGGCTCCAGCAGGAATTTATAGTAGCAGATGCCGATGATCATCAGGCTGAGGATCACCAGCATGACCTTTTCTCTGGTTGTAAAAGGACGGTTCATTCTTCGGCCTCCTCCTCAATGGGCTGCAGGGCAACGGTCATGGTGAACTCCAGCAGAGCCTCCGGGTCGTTCTTATCCTCGGTAGAGGCGATGTTCAGGGCGGCAGAGGCCACAATGGGCTGCTGCTCTACCCGGCCCAACATGGCAGAAATCTGCCGCAGGTTCATGCCGGACATCTTCACGGTCATCACCGTGCCGGTGATGGTCATAGACTCCACGGTGCCCTGGGTCCGCAGGTACCGCTCCGTCATATCCAGCACCAGGGTCCGGTCAACGGTGATGAGGCCGTCCTCGGCGCTGTTTTCCATCCATTTCCGGGAGTAGGTCCGGTAGCGCTGCTCTACCTTGGGGTAGTCGGCCACAGCCTGCTCCACTTGCAGATACTGCCGGTGGACCTGGTTGTAGGCTCCCTCCGCCCGGTCCAGCCTTGCGAACTGATCGATAACGCCAAACTTGGCAACGGAGAAGCTCACCGCCAGGATCAGCGCGCCCCCCAGCACCAGAGTCAGCAGGCTCTTCTTTTTGGATTCTCTCTGGGCCAGGTTCACAAAGGTCTTGCTGGGCAGCTTCATGGCCTTGGGCCCGGCGGTTTTTCTGGTTTGGATCTGGTTCATTCTGGGCCTCCTATTTCTGCAGGGCGCAGCCGACGGCCCGGGCGTAGAGCCAGGGCTCTTCCAGCTTGTCTGCCCCGGGGATCATGTCGGAAACGGGCATGATCTCCAAATCAGTCATCCGGGCAATGGCCTCCCGCAGGGGGAGGATGGCCCCCCCGCCGCCGCACAGGCAGATGCGGTGCAGACTCCGGTCCCGGTTGTTGTAATTATAGAAGTTGACGGACTTCATGATCTCTATGGCCATCCGGTTGTACAGCTCCTGGCTGGCATCCAGGGTCTGGGCCTGCTGATAGTCGGTCATCAGGTGGGTGTGGGCCACATGGATATCCACGCCCCGGCTCTCGGAGATCTCCCGCTCCAGATCGTAGAGTCCCAGGTCCACAGTCCGGCGGTTCCGGAATTCGCTGCCCCGGTAGATGTACATCCGAAGCCCCCGGTAGCCCACGTCCACCAGGCAGTAGTCCAGATCTGCTTCCTCCGGGCGGCCCTCGATATAGCGGGCCACCAGGGAGCCATAGGCCACCTCTTCCGGGATGGCGTTCACCAGCTTGCAGCCCGCCAGCCGGAGCACTGCCCGGTACTGCTCAATGGTCTGCTTCAAGGTGGCGCAGGCGAAGAGCCGCATCTGCTTGGGCTCCTCCCCCTCCTTCACAATCTCCTGGACGGAGTAGTCGAAATAATACTGGCTCTTCTCCTGGGTCAGGTAGTCTTTGAATTCAAAGGGCAGATTGTAGCGGAGCTGGGCCTCTGTCATAGGCGGCACCGTCACGTTCCGGGAAAACACCAGCCGGTCCGGCAGGATCACCGCCGACTTTCCCTTGCCCATACCGGCAGAAGAAAGGGTCGCCTTCAGAGTATCCGCCATGGCATCGTTGAAGTGGATCACCCCATCCGACACCAGGTTGTCCGGCATCTGGGCACAGACCCCCTTCTTCACCTGCCCGCCGGATACGGACACGATCTTCACCATGGATTCACCGATATCAAACGCCGTCAGTTGACCAGCCATGTTGTTTCCTCCTAGAAAAATTCTCTTGTCCCGTCCCCTGCCCTCTCCTGCTTGGAGAGGGTGCCGCCGCAGCGGCGGGTGTGGAGGGGACACCTTTCCCATAAAACCGGGGTTCGTTGAGCGTTCCAGCCTAACCTCAGGTTTTTGCGTATTCCTCAGGCCAAGAGGTTGTCTTTTTCGGGTCCCCTCCACACCCGTCAGGGCTACGCCCTGCCACCCTCTCCAAGCAGGAGAGGGCTTTTTTGCCCTTCGGGCGGCTAAAAATCAGTCCGCGTAGGGGACGATGCCCACATCGTCCCGAAGGTTCGACGCCTGAGCGGCAAGCTTGTGCGTATCAACCTACCGTTCCCGTCCGTAGGGTTGCGGGGCGATGTGGGCATCGCCCCCTACGGGCGGTACGTACCGATTAAAACAGCCCCAGATACGCCGCCACCAGGCCTTCCCCATACAGCGCTGCGAGGATCCCCGCGGCGCAGATACTGGGCCCCCAGGGGAAGGGGGTCTCATTTTCGCCTTTGGTAGCGATGAGGCCGAAGACGATGCCCAAAAGGCAGGCGGCGAAGAGGCACAGAAGGTTCCCCACCAGCCCCAGGTAGAGCCCGGTGACGAAGAGGAGCTTCAGGTCTCCCCCGCCCATGGCCTCGACTTTTTTGATTTTTTCATAGGCCAGCACCACCAGCAGCAGCCCGCCGCCGATGGCGAAGCCGCCGAGAAGGGCATCTGCCCAGGCCCTTCCGGAAGCCCGGGTGACGGCCAAATAGGCCACCCGGACCAGGGCACCCAGGATCAGGGCCCCATCCGGGATGATATACCCCTCCAAATCCGCAAAGGCGCACAGCAGCAGCACGCTGCCGTACAGCACCCATTGGAGGGCTTGGAGCGAAATATCATATTTGAGCAGCACAAGAACGTAGGTGATCCCCGTTGCCAGCTCCGCCAGCAGATGCCGGGCGGACAGCCTGGCTCCGCAGTAGCGGCACTTGCCCTTGGAGGCAAGGTAGCTCACCACCGGCACCAGATCCCTGGGGCCTAACACATGGCCGCAGACATCACAGTGAGACCGGCCCTTCAGGGCACTCTCCCCATGAACGATCCGCCAGGCCAGACAGTTGAGGAAGGAGCCCATGCAAAGGCCAAGGATAGCCGCGAGAACGCAGCAGTAGACGGTGATAAAAGGGGTGGCGTAAAGCATGGTTTTTTACCTTCCTTCCGGTTTCGGTTTTTTCCCGCAGTGCGGGCACCGCCAACCCGAACGGCGCCCGCAGGTGTGGGTTGTGGTAAGATTTCCCCGACTCCATGCATGCTGTGCAGTCAGGGAAGCAGCGCTAGTTACGCGTTAATTGGCTACAGTAATGGTAGCCTGAGCAGTGGTGCCACCCTCAGTGAAGCTGACATTCCAGCCCTTAGCATCCTTCTTGGTGGTGCAATTGCCATCATTCATAACAATGCCGGCAACGTTGACATCCTTGGTCTGCCAGCCAGCAACAGTCTGGGTAGCATCTACATGAATAGTCCAGGTAGCGCCGCCATCTTCTCCAGTACGGGTCAGGCCAATGGTAGTATCTTCGGCAGAGTTGGTCAGAGCGGCAGCCATAACCTGGGCGTAAGCGCCACGCAGGTTGGCCAGGTCGGTGGCCTCACGGGCCTTTTCCAGCTGGTTGGTGAAGGTGGGGATAGCGATTGCGA
>OIZO01000413.1_pt1 | contig 29943 bp, 30 predicted proteins | sample 1588551 | NCBI WGS metagenome assembly OIZO01 (sample SAMN03283271) | human gut metagenome | biome: human-associated habitat; material: feces | host: Homo sapiens | place: Peru | collected 2012 | reverse complement strand
GCATTCCATAGGCACTTTCAAAGGTCAGACCGTCCGTGTCCTTGAAAGAGAAAAATACCACAGGACACTGGTTCATCCATTTTTTGCAAAGCTCTGTATTTTTGGAGATTGCCAATCCCTCAAACAGTTGCTTGCTGTCTTTGCGGATATCCAGAAAATTTGCGAGAGTGCTCATGCCAAGAGTCTTTCCGAAGCGGCGAGGGCGAGTAATTTGAGTTACTTCAACCGGCCCTTTATCAAGGAGGTCAACGATCAGATTTGTTTTGTCGATGTAATAGTATCCGTTGTTGCGAATCTCGGCAAAATCTGAGATGCCAATCGGATATTTCAAATTTCTCATGTACGGCTCCTTTCTAAGAAAACTCACTATTGTAAATGTAACATAATGTGCAGATTCGCACAAGAACCAAGAATCATTGAGAGCTCTATTATGCTACGTTCAATCTGGTGGCTTTGTAGCAGTCAGCGCACATTCCCTCATGGGTAGCGGCAAACTCTGCCGCCTGCATGATGGAGCCATCTTTCAGCTTGACCCTCTTAATAGGTTGATTGCAGCGAGCGCAGATGCAGGGCACAGGCGGCTGTTCCTGCTTCGGGGCAGCGGATCTCGGTTTCGGCTGCTTTTGCGGCTCTGCCTCCGGCTGCGGTGCAGCATCTTCCGGCAAATCCTCTCCGGCATAAACGTACAGACCAAGACCGAACATGGCAAGGTTCTTCACCAGACACCGCATGATGGTTTTATTTACATCGAACATGGAGGCAGCTTCTACGGTACGTTCTTCCATACCAATTTTTTCTCTGCGGTGTGTCTGCGGATTGTAGTCCCATTTGGGAGCCGTATAGGTGTAGGGGATAGCTTTCATGGCCTTGTTGGAATTATCCATAACAGGAAGCCACATTTCGTGAGAAACGCCCTCGATGGTGACGGATGTGTAAACCATGAAGCCAGTGATAGGATCATAGACGTAAGGAAGACCGTTAAACTTTTTGACCTCATAACTGGCAGATGGGTACAGCTTTTTTACTTCAGCCCACGCATACGGCCAGCTAACATATTTCAGCTCGGTGCTACCGGATTTTTTGACTTCGAGATGGTCTTTCAAATTGATGGCGAATAATTTTACGAATGGATTTTCCATAATGATACCTCCAGTACGAGTAAAGAAAAGAGGCGCAACAGCATTTGAACTGTTGCGCCTCTTCGGTGCTAAAATTACGGATTTAGTAGAAAATCAATGATGTTTCGATGAATGATTCCGTTTCGGCTTAAATTTGCCAGATCACCACTGATTACATATTTAGGATAGTTGTCGTGCAGCCGCTCCAGATTTCCAAACTCACGCGCTTCATCAGCAGGAGTAATCAGGTAGGCAACCTGAATATAGAGCTTTTCATCTCCACGGTAGCAGATAAAATCAATCTCGGTGTCGTCCAGCTTGCCGATCTGAACTTCATAACCACGGCTCCGCATTTCCAGATATACAATGTTCTCATACAGCTTGTTGCTGTCGATCTTTTCGCTTTTCTTAATGACGTTCCGTAAGCCAAGATCGACTGCATAGTATTTTTCTGTGCTGGATAGGAGAGCTTTTCCTTTGATGTCATAGCGGCTTGCATTCAGCAGGATAAAGGCTTCTTTGAAGTAATCCACATAGGTCAATACCGTAGAAGTTGCAATTTTCATGCCTTCCGAAACCATGCGTCCGCTGATATTGCGTGCAGAGAACGGATTGCCGATGTTGTCCAGCAGGAAAGCCAGGACGTTCCTCAATGCAGTCTGTTCCCGGATATTGTGACGCAGCATAACATCGCGGACAACGATAGCTTCATAAAGGTCATCCAGATAGGTGGCAATCGAATGATCGTCTGGTAGAAAGAAACGCTGGGGAAAACCGCCGTATTTCAAATAGTCTGCGAAGAGCTTTTCATCCGAAGTATAGGTTCCGTTTTCGATGCACTGCTCTTTTGCTTCGGCAAGAGAAAACGGGAAGACCTGAATCTGGATGTATCGACCGGAAAGATAGGTCGCCAATTCGCCGGAAAGCAGCTTTGAATTGGAGCCTGTCAGATAAATGTCACAGTCAAAATCGACACGAAGAGAGTTGATTGCAACCTGCCAGCGGTCTACTTCCTGTATCTCATCCAGAAGAATATAGATTTTTCCAGAGCATCCAGCAGCCTTTTCAGAGATGTAATCGTATAGAGCCTCTGCGGTGTGTGTGCTGCGGAAGCGCATGGATTCAAAGTTTGCCTGAATGATATTTTGTGCAGGAACGCCGCGCTGAAGAAGTACATCTTTGATCTGTCCAAGAAGAACGGTCTTTCCGCAGCGACGAATACCAACCAGAACTTTGATTAAGTCTCGGTCGATAAAAGGGATAATCTTATCCAGATAGCTTTTTCGCAGAACCATAATAGATCACCTCGCATTCTTATCTTAGCATACAATTTCTGTGAAGTAAATGATTTTGTAGTCTAATATCAAACAAAATACTCTTGTGATTCGATTCTGTACACTTTAAGAAGCACAAAATTATGCTGCATGAACGATGGTGAGCCTACGGCTGCTGATATTTTTGCTGTACTGATTAAAAATCTCCGGCTGCTCCTTTTTCAAACGCTGGGAGTCCACACGCTTGCTTTCGGAAGATACCCAGGACACTTTGTAGCCGGGAGCTGTACCGTATGCTGCATCCTGCATTTCCAGCTTGACTTTTTGTTCGATGGCGGTCTTTTCCTGTTCCAGCTGTTCGATCTGGTCAGAAAGGGACTGCCGTTTATCCAGTAAACCTCGGACTGCATTTAAGTCTGCGGTCTTGTTGGCGTTTGCGGTTCCGTACATCTGGTTGATCTGCTGTGTGTCGCCATCGCTGCCAGTAGGAGCAGGTGGAATCTCAGGCATCACGTTGTACTTCCAAAAATGCTCCTCTTCCGCAATGAGGTTGTCCAAAATCTCCTTGTCCGTTGTGATTTTGTGAATCACAAGCCCTTTTCCGAAGATCAGAGCGGCGATGTACCAGCAGTCGAAGCCGCTTACAGCAAGATAGTGATTGATCTGAGCCATGTAGTACGCAGGAATTTTATCATCTGCCCACTTGTCAGCAGAAAACGGCGAGACCGTCTTGCACTCCAATCCGGCTTTCTGTCCGACGATCAGGCGGTCAAAGTCTGCCAAAAGCAGTGGATGAGTCTCGCTCTGGTAGATAGCATTTGCTCTGCGTACTTTCAGCCCGGTTGCTTCTGTGAAACGCTGGGCAACATATTCTTCCAGATCACGTCCCTGCCGCATGGTCTCATTGTCGATGTCCTCAATGGAATCACTGATTTTATCGTGATAGATCTGAAAGGCAGAGCGGTAGGGATTAACGCCCAGGATGGCTCCGGCATCGGTGCCAGTGATACCGCATTTGCGATAGCGAAGCCAGTCTTCTTTCGATAAATTTAATGTAGATACAAGTCTTTTCATGCGATTTTCATCCTCGCTTTCATATTTGCTTCTGCAATTTCAAAATCTTCCTGAACCAAGTCCTCGATAACGTAGGAAAATTCGTCTACCAAAGAACGGTCATCGTCAAGCCACAGTACATACAGAAAATCTAAGATGTTTCGCTGCACACGCAAATGGTTCCAGAAGCGTTCTGCCATTTTGTTTTCGGCATCCAGAGTTTGCAGGATGGTGGAAATTGTGCTTTTAATCGTGATCTCATAGGCGATAGAAGCCGTTATCACAGGAGGCTTTTTATTGGTATTGCCAAGGAACTCAGAAAATTCCCGGATAACCCGACTGCATACATCGTTCATATAAAGTCTCCTTTATGCTGCCAGTACCATCTTGTAGGCTTTGTCGATCATCGGATTGCCCTCTGCGGTGCGCAGGAACAGGTTTTCGTTATAGTTCCTTGTCTTGCGAATGGGGGCTGCATGGGTGGCAAAATCGGAAACAGCATTCACGAAACGCCAGCCGTTTTTGCCGACCCATGCGAGGTCAGGCGCATCATAATAGCGGGCTTTCAACTCTTCCTGCAAACGCAGGTTGTTTTTCCGCTGGCCATCGGTCATGTCTTCCGTAACAGGGAAGAACTCATTGATGAACTCCTGCACCTTGCGGTCAGACAGCTTGATAGTAGTCAAATCATAGATGCCTTTGCCAAGCTCGCTCATGTAGCTGTTGGCAAGCTGCAAAGTTTCACGGGCATCCTGCACACGTAGCATGACGTTTTCAGTGTGCCGTGCAGTCCAGATACGCTTTGCAGAACTGAGAGCCAGATTTAGGGTGTTCTGGCAGACAACACGCACGGGGGTCATAGCAACCTTTACACCAGAGCTTCCATCATGGCTGTTGAAGAACACAAGATACGGTGTCACTTCATCTCCGGCGATAATGTACTTTTCCGGCAGCTTCGCCAGCATCCAGACCTTTTTACCGCCCTGCAAAGAACCGGCAGTTTCATAGGTGACACCCTCACCGAGCAGATCATCGGTGAACTGGAAGGCTTCCTCATTCTGCACGATGCGGTAGCGGTCAGATACTACGCCAAGCACGGCATCATCGGTACTGCGGACGTTGGCACGATAGCCGGGAATCATAGCACCCGTGCCAGAGTAGATGTTGCGGCTCTCGACCTGCCAGTCCAAGTCAGCCAGTTCCAGAGCTTCACGACTTGCAGGGGCATCCATAACAATACGGCCAAGGCCGTGCCAAGGGGTTTCGCGGACAGAGAACATGGTTTCAACATTTGCGGACATAGTTTGTACCTCCTGAATTTTTGATTTTTTTACTTATTTTCGAGTTTGTGGGCAGTCCAGATGATGAGCAATACAACTCCTTTGCCGATTGCCTTTGCACATTTCATAAGAACTTTTGCCACGATGTCGGCCATTGGAATTTCCTCCATTTTTATTGAAAAAGTAAAAGACATGGAGAATTGAATGTATCAATTCTCCATGTCTTTTCTGTTGATATAATATATAATTATAAGTTTCAGATATACGATTGAGACGATGTAAAAAGCGACAAGATAGGGTATTAACTAAGAAATATGTGACAAAAGTGACAGAAGTGACAGAGAATATTAAAATCAAATAAATAATTGGAAAACCTGATAAACTGGTGATATTGATAGCACTATTTATATCACCAGTTGAGTAGGTCTTATCAAGAACGATAATTCCATTTGAGCTAGAGGAAAGGACTGTGCGATTCTTCGTAATATTTAGTCAAGAAAATAATAAAGAGTATTTTTAAGTTGTATGCCTATAAATGCCCGTTTAGCTGGATCGCTGGGATTAGGAAAGTGCTTTGGCTTTTGGAATACACAAAAAGTATCTTGAAGATATTGATTAAAAATAGAAGGAGAACAAGTAGGAAGGTTGTTCATATTGCAGTAGTTTTTGTAGACTTTTTTTAGTAGAGAAATGGGACAATAGAAATCAGGATTTCCTGTTTCACAGCAGTCATCTACAAAATTCTGCACAAAATCCACAGGGTGCTTTGACATTGGAAGTTTTGTCGCATCCTCTTGAATAGGAGGAAACTTATAATCTAACTCTTCCAAATGGATAGCATAGAATAAAAGAAGAGATACAATTCCATTGCGCTCTTTCCAGAATTTTTCGCTAAGGTCGGGATCTTCATTGGTGACAGTATTTTCAAAAGGAAGATAAATCAATCTGTTCCAAAATGCTTTGTCAAATTTTTTGATGTGAATACGTGAATTAGAAGCAAAAACTAGCTTGACGGGGTGGTCAAGTCTTTTTGACGTTTTACCTTTTCGCTGAACCTCTACGGTATCGCCGCCAGTGATTTGCTTTAATTTGGCTACGGCTGAAGCACTCAGTGGCTCTTGTGGTAAGTCAAGAGATATATTTATTCTTGAATGAAGTAGAGATTCAGATTCAAAACGCCCACCGAGATCTCCGATGGGAAGGTTGCTCACAGCGTCTTTAGGATATAACCGCTGTATAAAATTGAATAGAACGCTCTTTCCGGTATTTGGCTTAAACCCAGCGAGAAAGAAAAATTTCCCACGCCTTGTATCAATTAAAAGATAGCCTAATGCCATAAGTAGGCGATCCATTAACTCTTGGCGACCACCAGTAGTGTCTTCTACGAATTTTATAAATGATGGACATATAGCTCTCCATTCTTCCAGGCTTTCTTTTCGAGGAATATAGGATGCGTTTAGACAGGCAAATGTGATATGTTTTGGGCTGTGATCTTCACGAGAGAGTTCACCATCATGGAAAAAATAAATGCCATCTTGTAAGGAGCAATACGTTTCTTGTTCAAAATCAACTTCTCGCTTTAACGAGGGATCTGTTTTTATACATCTATAAAGGTCATTGAAACAGCGAAGATTGGGGGCATCATTAAGATTAGTGTCGATATAATAACGGTAGAGTTCAATTACATCATCCTGATCGACTAATTTATAGTAATGGGCATTCTCATCATAGTGATAGACAAGATTATTTATAACGATGAATGGAGTTCTGCTGATTAACTCTCTTTCTAATTCTACAATGGATGGTTGATTTTGAGCAAATTCCATACTGTACCTCCAAACGTAATTTATACGATTAAAGCGATAAAAGCACATATAGCTAGGATAGCCTTGTGATTTATTGAGCCTTAATATACCGTGTCAAACGACCTGCCCCGATGCGTTGTATGATTCCAGTCTTGACCATAGCACCTAGAACGGCTTCGACTGTTGTAGGGCTAACGTCGGGAAGAATCTTGCAAATCTCCGATTTAGAAAGCGGTGTCAGGCTGTTTAATACGGTAGCTTCTATGCGAGCTTTTTTTGTGATTTTCTTGCCGTTGACAACGGCAAAACGCTTATCCAGCTCCTTGTAGCACATATAGAGCGTAGAGAGGAAGTTTTCAATAAAAGGAAAATAAGTGTTTTCGTTTTTCTCCCATCCGATAGAAGATTGACGCAAAGCTTCGTAATAATAGGCTTTATAGTCGTTGATCTGTTCCTCAAAGGAAACGTATTTGCCTGCGTCAAAACCATTTTTGTAGAGCAGCAAAAGTGAAAGCAGCCGTGACATTCTGCCGTTACCGTCTCGGAATGGATGAATGCAGAGGAAGTCAAGAATGACGCAGGGAATTAGAAGTAGCTGGTTAATATTTGCATCGCTTCTGGCATCCAGATAGGCAAGTGTCAGCTGCTCCATGGCTTCTGGGGTCTCATTTGCTGGAGTAGGACGGAAGCGGACTTTTCTTTTACCATCGGCATCAATTTCAAGAATTACATTGTCGTCTGTTTTGTACTGCCCACCAAAACCGTTTCCAGTGAACTGCATCAAAATTTCGTGTAGATGCAAAATGTCACTCTCACGGAAGTCGATATGCTCATAGCCTAAATGAATCTCATTCAGAGCATCACGATACCCGGCAATTTCAGCTTCATTATGATTTAGCGGTGCACTGTTCTGATTTACGATGGCAGCAATGCGTTCATCGCTGGTTACAATTCCCTCAATGGCGTTGGAACTCTTGATGGACTGAACTTTTGCAACAGCTTCCAGTTCGGTGAACACCTGCATATACTCAGATTTTCGCACACCTGCCATCGTCTTTAGCTCAGCAATATTGGTTGTAAGATTCAGAAGATTTGCCGGGAGCAAACCGTTGTTCAAAAAGGAATAGTCGAAAGTTCTCACGCTCATTCCACCTTTCTGCATATAATTATACCATATTATATGCAGAATATCAATTTTATCTGCATATAAATTTCGGTTTTATATGCAGATAAAGCCAAAGATTAAAATGACAAAAGCAAGTTATGTTGCATATAGGACGACTTTGTACTCCTATGGGAGTATAATTGCGTCGGAGAGGTGAGTTTATGGAAAAAATAATTTATCATGGGTCAGACCACATTATTGAAAGGCCGAAATTCGGCTATGACAGCAAGCTAAAAATATAAACCCCTCTGCACAGGTAAATACTTTGTGCAGAGGGGTTTATAGGTTAAAGGGAACTCAAATAAGACCAAGTTCGGATTTGAGGCCTTCCTGAAGGACACCAGAGAAATTGATATGGGCAGCCTCAGCAGCGTCGTTCAGCCAGCCAGGGATAGAAAGCGTTTTTTTGACGGGCTTGAATTTTTTCTTATACTCTGTCATATCAAACGGAACCATTGCTACGAAATCACCCGGATCAACGGTTAATGCGGAAGGAAGAGATGGTTTAGGGCAGACTTTCTGATCTTCGAGCATAAGGCCGATTGCATCTTGTGCCATAGTGATTGCTTCGTCCATGGTTTCACCTTGTGTGAAGCAGCCTTCAATATCAGGAATGGCGACAGAGTAACCTATTTCTTCTGGGTGAAAAATAGCAGGATAAAAAATAGCGTTCATGTGATTACCTCATCTATATAAAAGAGCACCAGACCAAATGATTATGGTGTTCAAAAATGTTAGCATACAGGAAATGCGCAACTGTATGGATTGGCATTTTTTGATTTACGCACATCAGCTCAATTGCATTTAGTGCGGGGCATTTTATGACCTCCATTTATTTTAAGATTGAATGTAAGGATTCAATCAGGTGATTATTCACTGATACCGGCTTGTTTGAGGATATTCTTCTCAGTACCGACTTTCAGATCTTTAGCATGAACTGGAACGATTGTTGTCTTTCCAGTTGTCGGGTTGTGGTACTTGGCATGGGAACCATTCGCACTGACGTAGACAAAACCGTGCTGCTCCAGCAGCTTAATGATCTGCTTCGGAGTCTTTGGCATATACGCATTCACCTCCTTTTGCTTTCCACCTTTAGTATATACGTAAAATACGTATATGTCAAGAACTAAAAAAAGGATTGCCTAGCATAAGGCTAAGCAATCCTTTTTCGTAATCCAGACGTAACAATAAACGAAAACTTGTGTATGTTGGACTACACAAGTTATATTGTGTATCCGTGCGGATTTTATTGGCGGTTTCAATGTCCGATAATAGTAATTTACGGACATTAAGCATTCTAAATAAAAAGCCGCTGCATCTGACAGCGGCTAATGTCCAGCATTATTCTGGGGGAGTTTTCACTCTTTAGGAGTAGCCTGATCCAAAATATAATGAACATATTCGTTTACAGACTTACCTTCCTTTTGAGCAGCTTTCTTTACGCGATTGTAAAGGCTTGGCTGTAACACGAGCTGAAGACGACGGCTCTTAGTTTCTACATACATCGGATTCATTTTATATCCGGCTGGCGGCGTGTTCGGAATTTTTGCAGGTACACTGACCTCGACGGATTCCTGTACCTGTTCAGTCGGTTCTTCTGGTTCTGGTGTAGTGATAAAATTTAACGCTGGATTTCCCTTGAAACTTTTTTTCTGTGCGCTCATATCTATTATTCTCCTCTAAGTATTTCGTCAATGAATGCTGCATAATCATCTGTCACCTTTGCTTTAGGTGCGTATTTGAAAAGACTCTGCTGACTTATTTGAGCCTCTTTTACAGCGATTGCTTCTCGAATAGTAGTCTTAAAGACCTTCGTTCCAATTTTTGTGGCAAGCTGATTAGCGAGATCAGCGACATCTCTGCTCAGAACAGACCTCGAACTATAACGGGTGAGCAAGATTCCATCAACCTTCAATGCAGGATTGCAATACTTCTTAACAGGTTTCATAGTTTCTGAAAGCTGCTCGATGCCCTGCAAACTATAAATATCAGCCTGTGCAGGAATAATAACACTATCGCAGGCTGTAAGAGCATTAACAGTCAGGATGCCGAGTGCCGGAGGTGTATCGATGACGATATAGTCGTACTCGCTTTCAATCGGTTCAAGAGCTTCCTTTAGTCTATATTCCTTTCCAGTATCAGCAATAAAGGCATCGGCCCCAGCAAGAGAGTTGCTAGCAGGGATAATGTCGCCGTTATTGGTGTGCTGGATAGCTTCCTGTGCGGTTGCTTTCTGCGTAAGGACTTCTAGCGAAGTGATTCCGTCTGGATTGGCACCGATTGTATATGTCATGTTTCCCTGTGCATCTAAGTCTATGGCCAAAACGGAAAAGCCCTTTAAGCTAAGGCCAGCAGCCAGAGCTTCTGCTGTTGTGCTTTTTCCTACGCCGCCTTTCTGATTGATAATGGCTATTTTCTTGCTCATTGATGAGTGCTCCTTTGATGATGTATGATTGATGTTGCGTATATGCGCATACGCAATTGTGTAACCTATATTGTGTATACGTTTGCTCGTGCGAGATTATCCGAAAATTGCTTTTGCTATGCGGTTTTCGCTATCGTTCTTTGCTCTTTCCAGTGCGTGACTATAAATAAGAGTAGTATTGATATTTGCATGACCCAGTAGTTGCTTCGTTTCTTCTACCGTTCCACCATTCAGCAGATTCAAAGTGGCTGCTGTATGCCGCAGGCTATGTGCTGTCAGTCTATCACTCTTCAAATCGATCTCTATGAGGTGATTTTTAGCAACGCGACTAATGCTGCGTGTTGTCATGCGTCCGCCGCTGTTTCGATTTGAAATAGATGAAAAAAGTGGAGCACTTGAATCAGTCTGACCTCGAACCACAAGGTACTTTCTGATAGCCTCTTCAACTGGTTCTGCAATTTTTACATAATCCGCTTTTTCTTCATGGCCCTTTCCCTGATAGTAAAGTGCTACGGAATCTCCGGCTGTTCTAATGTCTCCGATGTCTGCCCGGACAATGGAAATCGTTCTAAGTCCAGTCGTTACCATTAAAGAGAGCATCGCATAGTCGCGTAGACCTTTCAGAGTGGAAGTGTCAATGGCATCAAGTAGCTTGCTTACCTGCTTGGTGGTCAGATAGTCCCTCTTGTATTCTGAATCTAGTTTTGCACCTTTGATGTGTGCAGCGATGTTCGGATACAGTCTTTCTTGCTCTGTCCACTGGAAGAATAGCTTGACAGCTTCCAGATAGCTCTGCACAGTCGTTGGCTTATGGTTTTTCTTCAATTCATCACGGTAGGCAATAACAGTCTCTCTCGTTGGCTGTCGGATTCCACAGACGGAAAGGTATTCTCCAAAATATTTGATTCCTTTTGTATAGGCTTCTACTGTTTTTGGACTTGCATCGATAAATGCAATCCAGCGGCTAAACAAATCTTGAGTTAGCAAATTTTGTTCAATCAGATAATTTGTGCGATGGATTGATAATTCTCCCATTGCTAAGTCATCCTTCACATTTGTGTATGCGTGATTATGTAGTCATTATTGTGTATATGCTTTTGCGCATACGTTATTCTGCTTATATTATAATCTTTTTATTTGGAAGCGTCAACTTTTATTTTCTGAAGATAATTCGGTAAATCAAAAGAACTCCCATCGGAACGACAAAATTTGACGTTTCAATGGGAGTTCTTGCTAAATACTTTTGAGAATGGAGCTTTTATAGTCTCTACATGGTGTCAATCGTACAAATTTTTTCTGGGTTTTCCGTACACTTTTCGGAGCGATCTTTTCAAGCAAATCACTGCTTCCTTGATGATTTTTGCTTCATCGGCGGAGCAATCTGCAAGCTGTTCGGTCATCCAGTTGTCGAACACCGGCTTTGCTTTTTTGATCTCAATGCACAGCAGCTCGTCCGCTGAACAGTCCAGTGCGTTGATGATGTCGATTAGCGTTTTCAGGCTGGGTACGGAATTGCCTGTTTCGATATGGCTGATATGCGTGACCACCACGCCGACCTCATTGGCCAACTGTTCCTGCGTCATGCCTTTTGCAAGGCGGCAGGCACGGATGCGTTTTCCGATGTCAGCGTAGTCCACCATAGTACAAGTAACCTCCGTTTTGTGAAGTGATACTTGTATTGTATGTGTAATCGACCGGGATTGTAATAATCTGAAAGTATAGTAGATTTTTAAGTTCAAGTCAGTTTTTGTCAAAGATAAACGCTTCCAAAGCCGCAAAGAGAAACAACGCTCCGATCACCATAAGGATACGCTTCCAGACAGGCCGTTCTGGAGCCACCTTTGGGCATAGTATAACTGTAAATGTCACATAGCACACTGTATACAAGAAGGGTCCGGGCAACATTGTTACAGTAAGGATAGCAGTCAGTCCCGTCAACGCACAGAAAATCCAGAGTATGATGTTTCGTACCTTGCGTATTATCCCCTGCGACTGTGCAGGGGTACCAGACGCAGGTTTTTTTGCGCTCCTTGTACGTCTCTTTCCCAAAGCATCTTTGACGAGATACAGCGGATCTTTTTCCTCCCCCTCAAGTAATACTTTCTGCGAGCCATAACCACCCTCTGGCTCTGCCGCCTCAACAATGCTAACTTTCTCTTTGAATGCAGGAAGTTGAGCTTTCATATCTTCAAACCCGCTTTCAGCTTCTTCTGTTAGCCCACTGGAGCCGTCATTTTTCAGCATGGGAGTATCGATGGCCGCTTTCATGGCTTTAGCAAGTGCGCCAGTAACAGCCATCAGACGCTTTTCATCCTTCGTAAAGTCTTTGCTTTGCAGTTTCTTATTTTTGTATTTCCGACGTTCAGATTCGCGCCGATCAACCATCTGCTCCATCATGCGGCTACATTCATCGAACATTTCGTTCAGTTGGTTAATCAGGCCATTAAACATTTTTGCCTTTTCGGTAATGCTCTCGCACAGAATGCGCGATGTTTCCATCTTGTCCACAGCCTCTCCTGCCTGCGACATCATTACCTGTGCCTTCTCCAGATTTTCGTCAGCCTTCATACTGGCAGTAAAGCCCGTAAACAACACAACCGGAGCAGCCACAGCCGCTAGCGGCGCAAAGGCAGCACCAACAGCACTGCCAGCAATGCTGGCCGCTGTGCCAACCTCACCGATTGAAAGCATGGTACCTGCTAAAGATGCGCCCTCTGCCAGAACTGGTAGCGATCCACCCGCCGCTAACAGAAGTGCTGCACCTGCGGCGGTATCCACAGCATCAGTGGAAATTGCACTGGTATAAGCACTGTCCAGTTTCTGGATTTCCATAGCATCATCTGAACTGAACCGGAAATTTTCCAGCTCATCAATGCCATCCGAAAGTTCCATCTGTATTTCTTTAGTTTTTTCAAAGCTACGGATAAACCGCTCCATCGAGTTTTCCAGCACGGTCTGCTTGGTCGTACCCAGATTAACAAGAGATTCTTGGGTTTCCTCACGGGTATGATCCAGCAGGTCTTTTGCGGCATCATAATAACTCTGCGCCATCTGCCGCGTTTTTTCCGCCTCCTCGTTCTTATCCTGCGCATCCAGATGTCCGCCTACACCAAGTACACCGGCTGCAAGAGCGGCTGCACCGCCCAGTAATGTTAAAAGCGGCATATTTCCTCCTCAGAGCACAAATGGCTCATCACTATCCAAAAAATCTTCAAATTCATCCACTGTTTCGTACTGGACCTTACCGCCCAGTTTTTCTGTGATTTTGTTAGCTGCGTGAATTACGCCATCTGCGTCACCGGTCTCATAGGCAAAGTGCATAGTAGAAAGAGTAGTATCGAAAAATTCGTGGCACTCTGCAAAATACTGATCACGATACTGCCGCAATTGCTCGTTAAACTGTCGAGTCTCTTCCGCCGCCTGCTCCGATTCAGCAATCAGACGCATCCGCTCCTGATGTTCTACTTCGCGGTCTTTCAGGATATGGATCAGTTCCTGATAATAGCCGCTGGTCAATGTAGAGCCTACCATAGCACCAATGGCACCACCCACAATGGGGATTGGAATCGCCGCTTGTCCAATGGCCATAAAATAGCCCATGGTTGCCATGTTCAGACCCTTATCACCCAACTCTATCATGCACTCCTGTGTAGTGATCTCACCGCTCCCCCACTTTGCCAGTGTGTCGCCAGTGACCATGACCGCCGTGACCACCTTACCCGGAACATTTGCATCTGCCAAATTGCGGATAAATTTAGAAGACGAGCTAGACATCTGATGGCCAAGAACGGTCAGGCTGCTGCTCATCACATAACCGTCCACAGCAGCCTTTCCTGACTGCGCAACAGTATCCGCAATGGCTTCCTCTGCCGATTTTTCACCGTTAAGAAGTGCTGTTACGTTGTTGATACTAGACATGGTTAGTCCGGTTACACCAGCATACTCTGCACCTGCCATACCTGCATTGTGACCAGTGCGGACTACATTTTCAATTCTGTCACTGCCAAGCTGCTTACCAATAGACTGCCTTGCGTATTCTTCATCTTCAATGGCGCGCCTCTTTCCCTCCTCAGTCATTTCAACGCCAGTTCTGTTGAGATACTCGTCATTTTCTACGAATTCTCTATTTGTCCTGCTTCGCTTAGCGTTATTGAAACTTCTGGACGTGACACGAAGATTGTCCTCACTGTTAGCAGCGTTCCGGACATTCTCGGTCTTGAGCCATGGATCATTGTGCGTTTGATTAAAAATTTCTTCCAGAGAAAACGCATGGTCAGTTTCTGCAAGGTGTTTTGTCCAATCTGCGCCATACTTAGCCTTGGCTGCTTTCTTGGTCAGCTCCAATTCAGCACCTGTATATGGGTCTACAGGTTTTTGTCCATTTGCAAATGCCTGCATTTTTGCATTTCGCTTAGCTGCACCGCTGTCAAACAAATTTCGATTGCCTGTGTATTGGCTTGGTTTTGCAAATGTCTGTGCAGCCTTCTGCATTTGAATCTGCGTTGCCTGATTGGAAGCCGTGCGTGCTGCAATATCCGCTGCACCATTATCGCTGCCGGAGTGCTCATCTTTTTCGATCAACGCCTCTGTCTGCTGCTTTTTCTTTTTGAATAAGCCAAACATACTAGTTCACTCTTTCTTCATTTTAGTCTCTATAATACTTTTACATAGTCGCCCTGACTACGTATCCACATCTGGATTCCTGTGCCAAATACCTCAGCCTCTATAAGCCAGCCCTTTTCCGTCACCTGCAAAACCTTTGCTGTTGGCAGTCGGTCGAGTACGGATTCCAGACTTGGCCCAGTATACTCGAAGCGGATGGTCTGCAATTCACCACCGTACATAAACTGGATGCGCTTCCGCATCTCACCTTCCTGAAAGCGGTTGACATACCGCTGTGTGAAATGTCGGTCAAGCGTCTTATAGCTCTGGATACGGTCAATTCGGTAAATGGTAGGTGAGTTATCCTGTGGGTTCTTGAAGTGCTTATCCTTGTCGATGCCCTCGATGAATGCTGCCAGATAAAAATAATACTCGCTGAACAGGATTCCCACCGGCTCGATGGTACGAACACGGGTCTCTCCACCATGGGTGCGGCAATAGGTAATCTCCATCAGGTTATGATTTTCGATAGCAGTTCCAATCTCCCACAGGCTCTCGATAAACTTCCGGCCATGCTGCGGCTCAACATAATGGAACCGCTCATTGCTGATGAGGTCTTTGACCTGATTCAACCGATCCAGCGGTGTGCAAGCCAGGATCAGCTTGTCCAGAATGGGGAACATTTCCTCCTTGACCATAGAGCGGCTTTCCAGAAGAATCTTGCACACTGCCAGAATTTCGCTGCTGGTAAGAAAGCGGGAAAGCGTGTCATCCAGCAGATAGCCGCCCTTTGCGGAGTTATACAAAACTTCCCGGCGCGGCTCACTGTCTGCAAAATGATTGCGCAGAGTGTCAAGGTCACGCTGTATAGTCTTCTCACTAACTCCAAAGTGGTCTGCGGTCTGCTGTTTATTCAGCACACCGCCTTGTACCAAAATCTGCTGAATATAGAGTATACGGTCTAATCTACTATTGCGCACAGCTTTCTCTCCTTCTCTGCTCATTGTAGCACAGCATAATAAACACTGCAATTCTTTGTGTGAAGTTTTGTCGTTTCACAGAAATATAAAAAAGTTTTTGTTTTATTTGCACAATATAAGTATAGAAAAGGAGATGGACACCATATCTGTCCATCTCCTAAAAAGTCAAGGTAAAATGTTCTTCAGCTGCCAGCCTCTTTTGAAGCGATAGGCACTGTTCATCATCTCATCGGTTATGGTATAAAAAACTTGTCTTGGAGAATAGCACTCGCCAAGCATTCCAATCACAATCACAAGGTTCAGAACAAATGCAACACCTAACAAAACGATTATCATCTTTTTCATACAATCACCCTTTTTGAGATTTGTTATTCTCTACGCTGCTATTATAAAGGATCAGGTGGACATAGATTTTGTCCATCTTGAAATTGCATGATAGGTATAATTATCAACGATATTTCGCAACAAAGCAACACCCACTCATCTAAAATACTCTTAGATGAGTGGGTGTTGCTACGTGATTTAGGTTTGCTTTTTGTAAACTGCATCCTCCTGAATCAAAATCAGGTTCGGATTCTCCGCAGCCATCTCAGCCAATCGGTCTGTAAAACCGCTTTTGGAAAATAGCCCGTACACGACCTCATATCCCTTGAATGCTGCTGCAAGCTCTTTTGACTGCCCCTTTTCCTGCAAAGCGGAATAGACCGCTACATCCACAGGCTTCGCATGGTACTTGCACTCGCCAAGGAACAGCCGCTTGTGTTGGTTGTCCACAGCCGCAACATCGATTTCCGTGTCACCCTCGTTGTCATTGCGCCAGTAAGAGCCAATGCGTGAGGGCGCAAAGTCGATTTGACCCTTGCGGCACAGTTCCGCAAAGATGTTCCGGCAGATGCTCTCATAAGCAAATGCCACGAACTTCTGCTTGAAATCTTTGCTCATCTCGTCCAGCACGATCTGCTGGTTGTCCAGTTCCAATTCGCCTTTGAACGGGTATATATAGCGGAACCAGAATCGGATAAAGTTGTCCGAGACATAATAAAGGCTCTTCCGGGAACGCTCTGGATTCTTTTCGGTGATAGGGACGTTCTTGATGACAAAACCAAGGTCGATCAGTGTTTTCAGATATGGCGTGATGGCCGAAGTATCCTGCTCCATCGTCATACCGATTTTGCTCAGCTTGTGGTTGCCATCTGAAATCGCTTTCAATACGGAGAAATAGTTGATTGGTGTCTGCACTTCCTCATTGAGCAGGAAATCGGGTTCTTCATACAAAAAGCCGTTTTTCGACAGCACCACACGCCGAATCTGCTCCACCAGCGGTTCGTCCGACTGGAAAAACTCCATATATTTCGGTACGCCGCCCGTGATGGCATACTGCTCCACAGCCTGCTCAAACGGTAAGCTCTGCGCTGCATACACATCCGTGAATTGCAGCGGCATCAGCCGAATCTGCGCCGTTCTGCGGCCATAGAGCGGACTGTCATAGGCCAGTGCGTGCTTTTTCATCATGCTGATAAGGGAGCCGCACAGAATCAGCATTACGTTATGGTCTTTCAAAACCTCATCCCATGCGTTTTGCAGGATCGACGGAAAATCCGGGTTCGTCTTGACCAGATACGGAAATTCGTCAATGACAAGCACCTTTTTTTCATCCGGGTGGTCGTCTGCCACCACTTGGAACAAATCAAGCCAGTCGGTAAATGTAACCTTGCTGAGCATGGGGTTCCTCGTAGTGCGGGAAAGCACCCCGGAAAACCGCTTCATGCTCTGGGCCTCGCTTTCTGTTGTTGCCAGAAAATAAAAGGCTCGTTTATCTTTGATAAACTCTTTAATCAGCGTCGTTTTTCCAACGCGCCGTCTGCCATAGATCACCACAAAGCCGCTGCCGCGCTCTAGTTCCGCATTCAGCGTCGCCAGTTCGGATGTTCTGCCGATGAAGTCCACGCTATTCACCTCTTTCATAATATAATTTAAATTATGATAATTTTAATTATATTATAATCGTTTCAAGTAAAACCGTCAAGCAGAGAATCCAAACGATCTGCTCTGAAAGAATGTGTATATGAGTATGCGTATACACACATACACAATTACTTTATATAAAATCCGCAGCCACCATCTGAAATCGATATCCGCTGCGGATTTTTCTCAGCTTTGCTCTAAGTACAGAATCAGGCTCTTCTTATAGACCCTCCATAGCTTTCCAACTTTGAATGCTGGAAGTTCTCCTGAGTTCAAAAGATCCAGAAGAAGATTTTTACCAATGTGCAAAATTTCTTGAACCTGCTTAAAATTCAGAACGTCTGGGTATTTTTCTAAATCTGACATTAAAATCCATCTCCTATCTTTGGCTTACTGTAATTACAGCGTTGGCTTGCAACAGTCCTCGTAGGTACATTTTTTCAGAGTGTCACGTTTACGCTTCATCGGTCAATTCCCTGTACCCTCGAATAAATCGGAGCAACCGGGAATCGTGCATACTGTCGATTATTTAGAATCTGATCTGGGATAATTGCCGTATTGATCTCCAGCATATCCAATGTTTCCTCGATTCGCTTTCTTTTACCTTTACCATATTTCACAGATTCATCTGGGTGATTTGCTGCTTCGATGTAGGCTCGAACTAGCTCTTTTGTGCTTTTGTCCAGATTGCTTTCTTTCAGACGCTCTAATGCACCTGAAGCGTGATACCACGGGTGCGCTCCAAACATTTTGTAGGCGCATTTATAGAGAAGAACCGGAATCACTGTTTTAAGTTCTGTAAAGTAGTCAAACAGCGCATGATCTTTCAAGCTAATTTCCATGTCATCCAGATTTTTGTGCTCAAACTTTTTCAGATATGGCCTTTTCAACTGGATTTCATATCGGACAAGATTCTTTGAAGCAGCAATATCTTCGGACCGAATTGCATATCCTTTCTCTTCTTCGGCTGATAATTGCTTATGCTTATCGTATAATTCAAAATTATACTTTTCTTTTATGAACGTGCAGCTTCTTATTTCATTATGCTGGTCATGGTGCTCTTCTTGGCCTTTTCCATGAGGTTTAACTTTTCCTGCATAACGAACTACTTTCATAGGGAGCGTTGGGTCGGCCTTCACATAGAAATCTTGCGTAATGTCTATGCGTTTCATTTTCCAGACGATAGAATCTTCGACATCCAGAATGCCAAGGCTCTCCAGTTCGTTCAAAAAAAGTTCTTCTTGACAGGCTAATCCACGCGGAGATAGATTGGTTAGAGCCAGTCTCGATGGCTCTCCTGCAATCCGGGCAAGATTCACGCCGGACAAGGTTATATAGTATTTCTTGTATTCTGGGAATGACGATAGTTTGATTTTCAGCCCACCGCCAATTCGCTTATAGGTATAACAGTTTTCAGTTGCTCCGTTATAATGGATCTGACGATATTTCTCCTCGTTCACCAGCTTCTTGATTGATTCAAAGATACGGGAGTTCGATTCATAATCTGAGTATTCACCGACCATCTCAAACGTATGGATCGATGGAGATAAAACAGGGAGCTTTTTTGCCTTAGTCATAAACATGACCTCCTCATAAAATTTATCTCACTGTTATACACCCATCTAATTTTTAATAAAATCAATCAATCCTATGTAAATTATCAAAAGATAAAAACATCTATCTAAAACTAATCTTTCATCCTCATATTTTTCTTCTTATCTATCGATATGGAGTTATTTCCTACTTCTTATAGGAAAATCAAATCGAAATTTTCTGTTTTTTCCTTCTCAGAGCAATAAACCACTAAGGGAAACCAGAAAAATCCACCTTAAAGCCAAACCACCCACAGTTTCGACATTTGGGACGATTTTTTATTTGCAGATGTCAAATTTTTTCAATAAAAAATAGGCTGATGCACCGATACATCAGCCTATTTCAAATAATTTTTATTACACACTTCGCATTGTGTAATGTGTGTTGTGTATATCTGCTGCTATCGATCTAAGCAACAATCTCATTCGAGTGTATCTTAAAGCAGCGGTTCAGTCTTTCTCCGGTCGTTGACCATGCTGTTGATATAATCATCAATATCCTGCACGATGCAGCGATCTCCCATTGTACACAGGGACCTATAATATTTCGTGATATAACTGTAAATTCCATACGCATCAAAGGTCTTCGCCACAGCCGCACCAGAAAGACCTTTGAAATAGCGGTATCGTTCCATGCAATAAATCAAGAATTTAGATTCCTGGCACATTTCTCGCGGCCTCCTCAGAGCATCGTTTTCAGCAGTTCTACCGCACTTTCTTCTGTCGGGTCGTTGGTTCCAAGTTCACCACGGAAAGCACGGGCAAGCACAGCCTTTTTCATGGTGTCGATCTGTTCGAGGACGGCTTCAGCGGCTTCTTTGGAAGCATTTTCTTTGTCAAGAAATTCATCCAAGATGCGAACAATTTCGGATTGCTCAGATACTGAGCATACTAAAATATTTATCGCACCGAGTTCTTTGGAGTTGATATTATTTATTCCTGCGGATGATTTTGCTTTCTTGAACATCTGAATACGTGCATCCGAAGAGTTTATATAATACACAAAATAAGCTGGGACGATTTTAGGATTCAATCTAGCCCGAATCAAAAAAGAAGCATACGTATATTCTTTATCCAGAGAGGGAACCAGTACACTTTTTCCAACCAGCTCTTTACTTCCATTTGAACGAATTATCAAAACATCGTCTTTACGAAGAAGGCTGCTCGAATCAATTTGACTATGTGAAAGGTATTTTAAGTCATCAAAGCTCAGACCGTTATCTGTAACATTCGGAATGCGAAAAACAGGTATTCCATCATAACCGTAATCGCTTTTCTCTGAGAGGCCATATTTGAACTCATCTACGACATCTGAAAAGGTACTTTTCGTCCATCTGTCTAGCGTCACACCGTGTTCTTCTCTCCATTTTGCAGTCAGCTCACCCATAAACGCCTTATGCAGAATGGCAGACTTGCGCAGTTCAAAGCCGTCTACAACGGCCTGCGCCTTTTCCTTGGCCTCATCCAACTTTGCAAAAATGCTTTCGATGCGGTCAACGATGCGCTGCTGCTCTAAAATGGAAGGCAACGGAACCATATATTTTATAACACTTGCGGCGGACAAATTGGGTTGAGCAGAACCATTTTCTGCGGAATCTTGTTGTTTCTTTATTATATCAGAATTTAACAAGAAAAACAGAAATCTATTATCAATAGCTTTAGTACATCTTAAGATACAAAGAGACGAAGAAATAGCTCCATTTCCTTCTATTTCAACGATAGCAGATTTTCCCAAGGAGCCTCTTAGACAATATAAAATGTCACCGCACTGTATTTTTCCGGCACCTAGTGCATTATATTTTTCTTCGCTAATATAATTAAATTCTTTGGGTTCTAGTTGACCATCAACTAAAGCTCCAGCATTTATAAATGGAATTCCTGTAATTTGGTAATCTTTTTTGGATGGGTAATTTTTTCCTCGATCTCCATTATAAAGATTAGCGACGTTTAGCAATCTAACCCAGCACCAATTTTCAGGGATTTTATACGGTTGCTCTTCCATCGGCACAAGTGCCTGCGCCAGCTTTTCTTCTGGTGTCAACCTCTGTGCTGCTTTTTTTCCTCTTGCCATCTCATACCTCCGAGCCTTTCAGAGCCTTCAACTCATTCACAACACTCATCAGCAGATCCACAGCTTCTTCCAGCTGTGCAATGGCTTCCTCGCCGCTTTCTATGGGGTCTGGAAGATCTTCATAATCTACGATGGAATCATCCCGGATCAGGCCGAGAGCAAGGCTGTTGCCTTTCTCTGCAATCTGCTCACGGGTAAAGACGCTCCACCGCTCATCCTGAACTGCATGGCGGTCTGCGGCTTCATAGGCCGCTTCAAAGGCTGCAAAGTCTTCGGTCTTCAGCGGATTGGTCTTGCCAAAGGACGGCATATTGGTGCGCAGGTCGTAGAACCAGACTTCCTTTGTATTGCTCTTGTCCGTCTTTTCACGGGTGAAGAACAACACATTCGTCTTGACACCCTGCGCATAAAAGATGCCCGTAGGAAGGCGCAGAATCGTGTGCAGGTTGCACTTGTCCATCAGGTCAACACGAATTTTTTCGCCGTCACCGTCTGCAAACAGGACGTTATCCGGCAGCACGACCGCTGCACGGGCTTTTCCATCCGCTTTCAGGCTGCGGTAGATGTGCTGCAAGAAGTTCAGCTGCTTATTGCTGGTAGGGAAGGTGAAGTCGTCTCGTGTAGCGCGCTCACCGCCCTTTTTTGTGCCAAAGGGAGGATTGGTCAGAACGACATCATAGCCCTTCATGCTCTTGCCGATGTTGGACAGGGTATCGCCCAGAACGATCTCGCCCTCAATATCATGCAGCATGGCATTCATCAGAGCCAGACGGTGGGTATCATGCACCAGCTCTACGCCTGTAAAGGCTTTTTCACGCTCAAAGGCTGCGGTATCAGCATCCAGATCAAAGAAATCGTCGGTCTGCTCCCGGACATACTGATTGGCGGCGATCATAAAGCCGAACGTGCCACAAGCAGGGTCGTTGCAGCGTTCACCAGCCTGCGGCTTTACCAGACGGGTCATAACGTCGATCAGCACACGAGGGGTAAAATACTGGCCTGCGCCAGACTTTTTCTCGTTGGCGTTCTTTTCCAGCAAGCCTTCGTAGAGGTTGCCTAAGCCTTCCTCACGGGCAGAGAACCAGTCCAGACCGTCAATGGTGGTGATGATTTTTTCGAGGTTCTTTGGCTCGTCAATATTGGTGGCAGCACCCTGATAGATTTCCCTGACACGCCCGGTGCAGTTTTCGCCCAGATAATTTAGAAGCTCTTTATAGAACTTTTTCAGTTCAATGCCGCTCTTCGCCGTCAGCTTATCCCAGCGATAGCTTTCCGGGATCTGGCTCTCTGCCCCCGTCTCTTTTGCCATCTTCAGGAACAGGATGTAAGTAAGCTCTGTAACGTACTGGTGATAGGTGATGCCATCATCACGCAGCACGTTACAGAGATTCCAGAGCTTCGATACGATTTCCTGGGTCGTCATGCGGTTCTTCCTCCATCATCGTACAGGTACTCGTTCAGTTCCAGCACGATGCTTTCCAATTGATTTCCAAATACTTTATTGATCTTATTAAAGCCGCCCTGCGCCTTGAAACGGCCGTCCTCATCGAAAACAGCGACATTCAGCACCGATTCCTCCATCAGGTACTTTTCCATCCGGCTGATCCAGTTCAATTCCTGCTTGGAGAAGTGGTGCGCTTTTTTCAGCTTATCAACGGCCTTGCGGATTCTGGCTTCGTGGGAGATCAGCGCAGAGCCGATTGCATATCTGCGGATCAGGCTAATGATGTCTGCCGTGATCTCCTCATTGGTCATCTGGGAAATTGCCGTATTGAGCTGCTGCGTGGTGAATCCCTCCCGATCGAGCGTCAGGCGCAGGGATTTCAGGCTTTCACGGGTCAGCTCTTTCGGTCTGGTACAGACGATATTGAGCGCAGCGACTTCGTTCAGGTTCGTCTTTACATAGTTTGCAAAGGCATCCAGATAGTCTTCCGGGCGGTCGCTGCTGCCGTAACCTCTCGTGTGCGACAGCAGTTCGTCCTCCTGATCGGAGATCACCAGCTTGCGGCCACCATTCGGCCTTGTCTGCTGGAGCATTTCAAACACGTCTTTGCAAGCCAGAAGTTGCTTTTTCGCTTCTTCTGGCTTTCTATTCTGAAGCTCTGCAATGAACTGCGTGGGGTCTTTTCCACCCGTCATGCTGATAAAATGCTCCATTGTCCTGCTGTCCATATTGCGCTTTCTGCGCTGCAATTTGGCCACGATCTGGTTGATCTGGTTCTTTACCTGTCTATCATCTTGCAGCACTTCCAGACCCTCCAGAAGCTGCGCAAAAGAGGCGGCAGGGTTTGCCACAACAGGTTTCATGGTGTTGACATCTTCCAGAGACTCATAGACACCGACGGGGTCGTAAATTTCAAAGTGTGTCTTGTGGATAGCCGGGCAAAGTCTGGTAGCACGACCCAGCATCTGCTCAAACAGGATGCGGGATTTTACCCGGCGCATGAAAACCAGCGTTGTGATTTCAGGAACGTCGATACCCGTAGTCAAGAGGTCAACGGTGACAACGACGCTCGGATAGCGTTCATTCTTAAAACGCTTGATTGCTTCCTCGACTTTTTTCTTGTTGCCGCCGCCAACGCTGCCAGTGATTTTCATAATGGCATCGTTATCCACGCCTGTCTTCGCATAGATTTCTTTCAGAATCTTCACGATGAGGTCTGCGTGTTGGTCGTCCACTGCATAAATCAGGGTCTTTCCCTGCACTTCAGGCGTTTCGGGGTCAATATCACGGGCGATCTCTTCCAGAACAGCCCGGTTGAAGGGTTCTGTAATGACCTTGCGGTTGAATTTATCAACGTCAAAGTCCAGCTCATCCTTCAGCAGCTCCGAGTTTGTGATCTCTCCCGTGACCGTATCATAAACTGTTACCGTATCGCCTTTTTTGTAGTGGATGCCATCCTGACTGAGCTTTGTCTTCAACTCGTGCGGAGCATCATGGTCTACAAGATAGCCCTCAATAACGGCTTCACGGTAAGTGTACTTATAGACGGGCTGGCCAAAAATCTCCGTAGTCTGCAATGCAGGTGTTGCCGTCAGCGCAATCTTCACCGCATCGAAATACTCCACGACTGAACGATATTTGCTCTGATAATCGGTCTGGTCACGGTAAAGAAGCTCATCTTCACCCATTTCCTTGTCCAGAATGTAGCCTCGGTGCGCTTCATCAATGATAACAAGGTCAAAATCGGTGACAGCCGGCATGGTATCCTCGCCATTGTAAAGAATCCGCTTCACCATGCTCTGCACAGTAGCAACCTGAATCCTTGTTTCCTTATCAGCGGTTTTGTCCTCCAATCCCTTGATGTTGTAGATGTCATCAAGGGTCATAAGGTCTTCCAGCTTGACTTCCTTGAAAACATCGGTTGCCTGCTCACCAAGAGAAGTTCGGTCAACCAAGAACAAAATTCTGCGGAAACGTCCAGTTTTCAGGAAGCGATAAATCATGCCCAGAATAGTCCGGGTCTTACCTGTACCTGTCGCCATTGCCAGCAGGATACTTTGCTGACCATTCAGGATGGCGTTTTCTGCGGCCTGAATCGCTTTCAGCTGATACTCACGGAGGTTTAATCCGTCTTTATCCCGAAGCAGGTCATACGGCATTGCTTTCAGAACCTGATCTTTGGCTTGAATGTCCTTTTCAAGCTGCTCCATCATACCAGTCGGACTCATCCAACCTTTCATGGCCTTTGGAACATTATCCGGCTGCCGCAAATCAAGGAACCAGACACCGCTTTTCGTGTCATACTGCTCCAGATATGGCCTTCCGTTCGTGGCAAAGGTAAACGGAACCTTAAATTTTCCCCATGTTCCAATCTGGTATTGGGCATCCTCAGCCCGGATGTTTCTGGAATAATCCTTGCACTGGTAATCAATCACGGACGGAATATCCTTATGGATTGCCTTTGCCTCGACGGTTGCAACCAGCTGAGTTCCAACGAACAGCGCATAGTCTACATAGCCCTTGTTGCCAACGGTAGAATCCGTAGGCCATTCTGCAATGGCTATATTGTGCCCCTTGGCAGGACGAGTGCCCTTTGAATAGCGCAGCTTCTCCGTATCGGCCTCCCAGCCAACTTTACGGAGCTGTTCATCGATCAGGTATCTAGTTTCAGCCTCAGACTTAAAACGCCGTCCTGCGGCCTTTCCAGCCTGTTTCCTGCGATCATCCATGCTGACAGCCGGAGCAGCAGCGGCCACTTTCGATGCCGCATCCATCAGAAGGTCTTCTTTGGCTTCTTCCGCTGCCTTATCAACGGAGACAGCAGCTGCACTATCAGACGGCATGACAAACGGTTTGCTCTGGTAATTCCAATCGCCGTATGTCTGCATGAACCATTCTGTCAAGCTATATGCCATCTGGATCAAGGCTTTTCCATCCTCGACCGAAGCATAGTTTTCATGGACAGCCAGATTTCGCTTTTTCCTGAGTGCATGGAGAATGTCAACCAGATCATGCGTAATCAAGCCTTCCCGATACAGAGTGTCAATGCGATCGACCGCCGTATTGTCATAGGGAAGCGGCAGCTTGTCATAGGTGAAAATCAGATTAACGATAGTCTCACCGATCATACCCAGCTTCATTAAACAGGAGTTGGAATCGGTGTATAAGTATTTTTCAGAAAGCTCTCCGAAATTTGCCAAGACTGGGAAGCTATCTTTCAAGAACTCAAAGTTTGACTTCATCTTATTGCCTCCGGTTTGCCCTTCTTTACAAGATCAGATTTTCACTTTTTAGCTCACTATCGCAGATATTTTTATTTTTTGAAATAAGAGTCCACTGAAAAATATGTACCCGGAACCAAATCGTCGAGTAATTCTTTCCGGTGCTTCGCATTTTCTTCTGATGGCTCACCTTTTCCAAACATGATCGTCCATGCGTAGCCACCTTCATTTTTAGGCCACTCTTCCAAAGACTCCATTTTGGCTTGCACTGCCTTTAGGACATCCATAACGGCATCATCAATCTTATTCATCGGAATTTCGGGATAAAATTCATGTATATCCTTTTTCAAGCGTTTCCCAGCGTTAATCGCTCCTGCACCCATGCAAGGAATATACTGCGTATAGTCAACGCTGCTTCCTTTCGGCTCCTCCAATTCGTTCTTAGCGGTTCCAGCAGCCTTGCTTGTGACAATAAACCGAATAGATGTACACTTCCGACCTTTCATTCCCTTGGCATAATCTACGTTTAAGTCTGTAACTTCATTGATTTCTTTAACTGCCTTATCCAAAATATCCTGCCGGAACGCGCGGAAAGACTTATACCAGTCGGATGTTACCCCCAGCTGATCTTTCAGTTCTTCAATCGTTGGCGACCAGCCTTGTGGATTTCCTTTGCTATCAAGTAGCAAACTGTAAAGCGTAATACTGTACTGGCTCTTCAGCTTGACTGTATTTCTCAGGCGGTACTTGATGTACTTCCGATCTGCGATATTGAAGAATAGCGGTTCAAGGTCTGGATGACATCTTAACCGGATAACATACTGGTGGAGCTTATCATCCATTTCGCACACAGCGGAATAGAATAGCGGAACTGCAACCGTCTTTTTTCGTCCCTTGGAATCTTCCTGCTCAAATCCAGCTGCCTTTGAAACGAACTTTGTGACAAGTCGGCTTGCCTGTTCGTACTGCAAATGCGACAGACCCAACAGCTCGCCATATTCTTTCATCGTAAAAACGACCGTAGAACCTTCTGGTTCTCTCGGATTTATCTTAGACAGGTAAACTTCCAGTAGCTTTAGTTCACCAGCGTCCCAGTCCTTAAATTTAGCCCAAACGAGATCTTTACTTTTTTCGATGACGTTATTCGCATTCAGATTTTTGGACTGGCTCATAATATCCGGCCTCGTTTCATTGTAGTAGGTCAAGTATACCAAATTGTAGGTACGCCGTCAATCAGTCATACAATACATTTTTTGTCGATATTGGTTGCCTACCATCTGTACCTACAATAAACTACCATCCATACCTACCATAGATTCACTTGCACAGCCTACCATCTGATCCTACCATAAAGATCATCTGAGAGCCTACCATCCATACCTACATATCCTACCATCTGACCCTACCATAGCCTACCATCCATACCTACATATCCTACCATCCATACCTACATATCCTACCATCTGACCCTACCATAAGGGGGTTATACCTTATTATAATCTAATATATCTAATAAGACTAATATCTTCTTCTAATAAGAAGCAGCTCCATAAACAAAAAAAACGAATCTCTTTTGGAGCTTATCGCACACAAGTTAGATTCCACAAAGCTGTATAAATTCCTAACTAATAACCAAATTTTGACAATTTCAGTTAGAATTGCTATGGTAGGATTGTTTGGTAGGTTGAAAATTGAAAGGACAACTTTCCAACCGTGTAATTTGATTATAAAGATTGCTTTTCCATGTATTGCCAATATCTAAGAGGTGTGATTTCCTTGAAAAAATTATCTTCACCTAATTTTTTCATAATTTGTCGTATATCAATACGAGTTAAGTCATTACTTTCACATAGATTTTTCTGAAGATTGCTCAAAATATGACCAACAACGGTATCTTCCAAATTTTGAGGAAGACAGGGATAAAGCAACTGAACCCTTTTCTTAACCTTACGACCTATTTTATTAGCGTCTGCAATGGATAAATTTGGAAAAAATGTTGAATAATCCATTCTGTTAACAGGAACTTTTTTTTGCACCGGAATTCCAATAACTTTCTGAAACTCCTGCTCATCCTTAAAATCAGCGTCAAATTTGATGGCTGTACACTTGCGCCCTGATTTTATACATACATACGCAACATTCAGATTTGAAACTTGGTTGATTTCTTTAACCACAGGTTCCAGGACATCACGCTTAAAGATTTTGAACTCTTCGTAAGTACCGGAGTTAATGCCTAATTGAGTTCGCAACTCTCCAATGCAGATCACTTTTGGTTCGTCTTTCGGCATCTGCATCATATCAACGAGTAGACTGTATAGCTTGATACTATATTGCTTGCTCATGCGAGCCATACTTTGCAGTCGGCCTTTAATAGAACTATTTCTAGCTATTCTGAAGAAAATTTCTCTTATCTGATCGTCACAGTCAAGCTCTATAACGTACTGGTTTTCATCTTTATAGCATCGTGCAGAAGAAAAAAGAGAATACATTTCAAATTTTTCTTCGTAATTTATCGTAACAACGTTGCCTAGAAATTTCCGTGTGCAGGATTCAATCTGTTCGTAACATAAATCGGATACGCCTAAGAGATTAGCGTACTCTTTCAGCGTAAAACGAACTTTTCCACCTTCTTGATTCTGAGGATTTATTCTTGTTAAGTAAGCATCTAACAAGCAAAGTTCATCAGCGTTCCAATCTTTGAATTTAGACCAGAGCAATTTTTCCAAAAACGATTTTTCTTCGCTGGTTCTAATACTCAAACTGCTTTTTTCATCCACAGGTGACACATCCTTTATTTATGAATAAAAAAAGCATAGCATAAGGTGAGAAAACAGTCAATGATAATATCCCCTACGAGAGATAAACTTCTATGTTTTGATAATGCATAGAAAAAAAGCCGCAACTAGATAGACATAGGTGCGTCTTATATCTGGTTGCGAGCTAATTTTTTTCTTATTAGGCTGGCAGATATGTACTTACAAAGTCTTGTATGGTTACACAGGGCTTTTGGTTTTTCTCTGCTCCGTCGAATGGATCATAGTTCCAATCAGTTTCTTCATCAATGTACCGCCGCCCATCATCGGGCAGTTCCAGAGGCTCTGCAAGGATGATAGTTCCCCAGTGGTTGACCATCACAAAAGGCGCAATCTCGCAGGGAATACCACGGCACTCGTCATCATGGCGGACATCGTAGGCATACAGACCGTCCGGGACGGTATCTCTCTTGATGCGGCTGCTGGTGAATAATGCCGGCTTTCCGCAAACTGTGATTTCTTCGTAGTGTTCGGTCATTGCATTAAAGGTCATAATCTGTACCTCTCCTTAAATTTCAATGATAAAGGCTCTGAATTTTTCTTTGTAGAAGTCCATTTCGTGCTGAGGGAGAGAAGTCATATTTCCCTCAGCGTCGCACCCGGCAAGGAATCCAGGCCCAGCAAGAATATCAGTACCATCCCACAGCGGACGATTGAGCGGCAGGCCAAGCAGCTTGCCTTCATCATTGCAGACCAGTGTGACCTCTGAACCGGTGTCACTCAATGTGATGCATTCGATCAGTCCGCCTACAAATTTCTGCATGGCTTCAAGGGTGTTGTCCAGCTCGATCTCCTTTGGCAGCTCCATTGGCAGGAGCGCAAGGACTTTGATTTTTTCTTCTTTCATTGTGTGCCTCCAAATAAAAACAGGACAATCCACGCGGACTGTCCTGCAAAAGTAAAGGGAGAGCATCCGAAGATACTCCCCCTAAGTCATATACAGTTTAGTTGATTCCAAGCTCTTTCATCAGCTGAATACGGTACTCCTTATCTTCAGAAGCCCGTTTTGCATCCTCAATGCGGTTTTGATCGAAGAGCTTCTTCATGAGCAGAGCTACACTATTTGCGCCTTCAGCCTTTCCACGGTTTTCCACTTTATCAAGCACATCACACATATTGCGTGGGCCTCCTTTCT
>OIZO01000411.1_pt1 | contig 29980 bp, 42 predicted proteins | sample 1588551 | NCBI WGS metagenome assembly OIZO01 (sample SAMN03283271) | human gut metagenome | biome: human-associated habitat; material: feces | host: Homo sapiens | place: Peru | collected 2012 | reverse complement strand
CCTCACTGCGGTGCCAACCTCGACCCCGGCGAGGTCTGCGAGGACTGCCGCACAACAGAAAGAGACGCCCACCAGCCGACCAAGCAGTGTGAGCGTCTCTATACAAACCGACCGCCGAAGCGGACTGTCAGCCTTATTTTACACAAACCAGGCTGCGCAGTCAACGCCTCCGGCAAATTTTGAGGAGGAAATTTTGATGGAAAAGTTAACTTGTGAAAAGACCCACGCCGCTTATCTGCTGTCCGATGAGATTTTCGGTGCTTTTCGGGGCGCACAGCTTGCGAATCATCTGCTCAACAGTGCGATGGACTTTCGTCTCGATGACGAGGAAATCGATGACACTGACCAATATGTCCTACGTGCCACCTTCAAGGAGCTTATCTGGCGTATGGACATTCTGAGCCATTACCTGTCTGAGGTCATGAGCGACCTGTATCTGCTCGATACCGCAGCACGGAAGTACAAGCCCGGCAAAGCCGCTTTCAAGGCTGTGCCCCCGAAAGTCTGGCCCAAGTCTGACGCTGAAATTCTTGCACGGGTCAAAGAGATCGTTACTGAACTCGACTCTGCCGCACAGCAGCGCGTTCTGGAGATTTTCGGCGAGAAGCTGAATGGAGAGGAGGCGCAGCACGATGAAGTATGATCTGCTGATCTATGATAGCGAAAGTCTGGTAAATGCCTTTGACGGTAGACACAATGTGATTCGTCTCAACGGAATTTCTATTGCCGAGGCAGAAGGCCTCACAGCCATTCTTCTGGGTTATGATGTCTCTGTCTGTCTGCTTCCTTACGAGGAGGATTGACCCATGGCAACAGGTAAACGGTACTACTGGATAAAGCTCAAAGATTCGTTCATGAATTCAGAAGTGGTCGATTTTCTGATGAGCCAGCCAAATGGTGCCAATTACGTTGTCCTCTATCAGATGCTCTGTCTCAAAACTATCAATACGGGTGGTCGCCTTACATGTCAGATAGGCGATATCATCATACCGTTCGATATGGGGAAGATTCAGCGCGACTGCAAGTGGTTCTCGCTGGACACCATCCGCATTGCTCTTGGACTTTATAAGCAGCTCGGACTTATCTATGAGGAACAGGACGGAACGTTGGTTCTCGTCAACCACACCGAAATGGTCGGCAGTGAAACGGACTATTCTGCGCAGAAGCGCATCCAACGCGAAAATCGGCGCAGACAACTTCCTGAAAAAAGTGCAGACACTTATGAGGACAACGGTGTGGACATTGTCCATACAGATATAAGAGATAAGAGAACAGATATAAGAGATAGAGAGAATAGAGATAAAGACAACGGTACTACAGCTGTTGACCCCGGACTGGCGCAGCTGGTCCACTCTTTTGAGGATAATCTCGGAGGTTTCCCGCCAGCAGCGCGGGAAGATCTGCTGGAATGGCGAGAGATTTTCGCGGATGACCTCATTATGATGGCCATTAAAAAGGCGGCTCTGGCCGGTGTCCGCAAATGGAGCTATGTCAACGGTATCCTAAAGGCGTGGAAGAAAGAGGGAGTGAAAACCCTCGGCGATGTGCAGGCCCGCGACCAGAGGTATAACACCCCGGTAGGTCAGCAGCCCGCCCGCAGCGCCGCAGACGACTACGATGCAATTTTTGGAGGTTAATAATGACTGGCGAAAAACTTAAAGAGCTGATGATCTCGATTGACAACTATTTCGGGAAACAGCTCACGACCGATGAGCGCAGGGCAAGGGCAGAAATCTATTACGCTGCGCTCAAAGAAATCCCGGACAATGTGGCTGCACAGGCGCTGGTTGAGGCGCTGAAGGTGTGCCGCTACCAGAACCAGTTGCTGGTTGACTGGTGTGCCGAGATTCGTAAGCAGCAGGCAGAACAGCGGATCTCGCCCAATGACCTGTGGAATGAAGCTGCTGCTGCCGCCCGGAAAATCGGGGCGAACTTGTACTACATGGGCCACGGCGGGCTGGTGACCCCCACCGGGAAACTCACCGGCGAGGACTTCAAGGCCCGGAACGCTGAGATTTTCTCCGCCCTGCCGGTGGCGGTACAGCGCTGGGCTGGCTCTCCGGCAGACCTGTCGGAGATTTTCAGTAGCCGCAACAGCGCGGACCTGTTGCAGTTCGTCAAGCCGGGCTTTGTCCGGGCGGTGTCTGAGGCTCCAGTCGAGAGCTTGCAGCCTCCGGCTCTGCCCGGCGGGGTAGCTCCGGCACAGATTGGAGGTGGTGAAATTGAGAAGAAAGCGTAATCACGGAGCGTTGCTCTGCCTGTCCGGTGTGCTGGCGGGCTGCATTGTGACCAGCGCCGTCTGCGGGCAGCGGGTGGACGAGCTGACCATGGAGCGTGACATCTACTCCTATCGGGACAAGAGCAAGCAGCTTGGGCTGTGGGTAGCACTCTGTCCGTGGTGCCATCAAAACGGCAACACGGCGGTTCACACCAACCGGGCGGCGGATCTTCGCCTGAAAAAGTGGGCACAGAAAAAGACTATGGAATACTACGGCTGGCCGGAGGCGCGGTTCATCCAAGAGTTCGGGAGGTCCTACTTATGAGCGAAAATTGCCCGATTATCGCCATCGACCCCGGCAACACGCAGTCTGGCTACTGCGTAATTGACCAGCGCACCCTGCGCCCGCTAGAGTTCGGCAAGATTGATAACGCCGAACTTATGCAGAAGCTGGCCTCTGCTACGGAGCAGGGCTGGCGGTGGGCCGTCATCGAAATGGTGGCCTCCTATGGGATGCCAGTTGGCCGGGAGGTGTTCGATACCGTCCTCTGGATTGGCCGCTTCTACCAAGCTCTGAACGCTCGCTGCCCGGTGCGGCTTCTGTGCCGTATCGAGGAAAAGCGGCATATCTGCCACAATACCCGCGCCAATGATGCCGCTATCCGGCGGGCACTCATTGACCGCTTTGCAGACCATGACCTCAAAAACGGTCGTGGCACAAAGAAAGCCCCAGACTTCTTTTATGGCTTCAAATCCGATATCTGGGCCGCATACGCCGTCGGGCTGACAGCCATTGAGAACCGGGAGAACGATTATAATTTTTCATCGAATAATTGAGAGGAGTACATATCATGGATAACTACGAAAACGAAGCTTCCAAGTTCGCCGCCCAGCGCAACAAGCTGAAGAACATCTGCGAGGCCCACGACCTGACCTACACCTTCATCAAGAACGCTTATCCCATCAAGCTGATTATCCGCCCGGTCGGCGGCGTTGGGGAACAGATGTCCATGCTGGAGGCCGCAAGCGAGGATAGCTACATCTCCCCGGATGCCTACCTGTTGTTCACGATGAAGGATGGCGCTCTGGTCTACCGCATGAGCAAGACGTTCACCATCGAGGATGCCCTGTTCGGCAAAATCAAGAACATCTTCAAGAATATGCACTCCTATTACCTCCAGTTCTTCTTCCGGGATCTCATTGAAAGCGGTCGGCTGACGGCCATCGGTGCCAAGATGCCGGACATCCCGGAGCCTGCCGGGGAGAACACCCCTCCCGTGGTTCAGCCGCCGCAGGAAACGGCAGAAGAGGAGCCCAGCGATGAAGCCAAGGTGCTGGCGCTCATTGATACCAGCGGCGTGACGCAGCCCTATGTGGCGGACAAACTGAATATCAACCTCAGCGCGGCCACGGAGCTGCTGGATAAGCTGGAAAGTAAAGACCTGATCGACTTCTACGATGGTCGTTACTACCTCCACAAGACGGAGGAGTAACTCATGGCAAAGGCAGCAGTAACGCGCAGCATCCGCGACGACCATCAGAAGAACTTCCTCAAAATCTTCAACGGGCTGACAGGAAAGCATAGCCGCTGGGAGATTTGGGAGGACTTCGTCACCCTGACGGCCATCGAGATCTCGAACAGCACGGACAAGGTAAATGCCCCAGAGCGCACCAAGATGTATCAGACCATCATTTCCAAATACTCCGCCAAGGAGCGGGAAGGCATGGCTGAAATGCTGGGCGAGGTGGTCATGGGCATGGAGCAGAATCCAGACCAAGACTTCCTCGGCTCACTGTACATGATGTGCGAGTTGGGCAACGACCACGCCGGGCAGTTCTTCACTCCCTACGATGTGTGCCGCTGCATGGCCGAGATTACGTTTGACCCGAAGCTGCACCCAGACATGGAGGGCTTTATCTCGGTATCTGACCCGGCCTGCGGTGCTGGGGCCACGCTGCTCGCCTTTTTGAACGTCTGCAAAAGACGGAATATCTGCTACCACAACAAAGTCCTTGTCATAGCCCAAGACATTGACTTCATCGTTGGGCTGATGTGCTACATCCAGTGCAGCTTCATGGGCTGCGCTGGATATGTAGTCATCGGTGACACACTCGTGAATCCGGCAACGGCCTACGACAGCCGCGGATTGCTACCCGCAGGACCACAAAACCGTATCTGGTATATGCCGCTTTTCTCAACCGATGTGTGGTATATGCGCCGCCAGATAGCGCAGATGAGCCTATTGTTTGAACCGAAAGGCGAACCTGCAAAAATCGAAAAATCCGATATTAAGCCCGTAAATTTGCAAAAATCTATCAAATCAGCACCCAAAGAGCCTGAAAAACAGGACTTTAAGGAAACCAGAAACGGACAACTCACATTTTTCTAACTTGAATTGAGGAAGGAGTAAATCACTATGGCAGATATCACTTATATCCCTATCCGGCAGTTGCATCCGCATCCGGACAATCCCCGCAAGGAACTGGGCGACCTGTCCGAGCTTGCCGCAAGCATCAAGGAGAACGGCGTATACCAGAACCTGACCGTCATTCCCGGCCACTACCTTGGCAGCAGGGAGTACATCCAGAAGTGCGTTGACGAGGGCGGCGACGCTTCGGCTGCAGCGGCCGCATGGACACCCAAAGCCTTGTGGTCCAGCGAGGAGTATACCATCATCATCGGGCATCGCCGGGCGGCAGCAGCGCAGCAGGCTGGGCTTTACGAGCTGCCCTGCGCCATCGTAGAGATGGACGAGCGGGAGCAGATGCAGACCATGATGATCGAGAATATGCAGCGGTCAGACCTCACCGTCTACGAACAAGCCCAGGGCTTCCAGATGATGATGGACTTCGGGCAGACGGTGGAGCAGATCTCCGACAAGTCGGGGTTTTCCCAGTCCACTGTACGGCGGCGCATCAAGCTGCTGGAGCTGAACCACGACAGCTTCAAAAAGGCCGAAAAGCGTGGCGCGACTTTGTCCGATTTCGCGCAGTTGGACAAAATCGAAGATTTGGATGTCCGTAATGAGGTTTTGGAAACCATCGGTACCCAGAACTTCAACCGAGCTATGCAGGATGCTCTGAACAAGCAGAAGTGGAACCACTACCGGGATGACCGCGTGAAAGAGCTGTTGACCTTTGCGACTGAAGTTACCGACACCAGCAGCGGAGAGTATTCTTATGTGACCTGCTGGTCCAGTTGGAATATGCGCTCGGAATCTACCGTTTCTGTGCCGGAGGATGCTGATAAGGTGGAATATGTGTTCAAGATTACTTCCAGTGATGTCAGCTTGTACAAAAAGCGGGATAGGATTGCTGAAGATAAAGATGACGCTGCGCTGGAAGCCGCACGGGCTACCAGCCGACTGGCCTGTGAGCAATTCACCGAAACGACTAAGCTCATGTACGAACTGCGCCGGGATTTCGTGAAAGAACTGACCCCGGCAGAGTGCAAAAAACACCTTCCGGCAATTCTGGTTTATGCTATGCCACTCCTGTCTGAATATAAGTGCGCAGACGATGATGAAAACGTGCTGTCCTTGCTCGGCATCGGCCTTGATGAACAAATGCAGGAGGGCACTGAGCTGGAAGATGCTTTGAGTATGTTCAACGCATACAGCACCGAGCCGGAAAAAGTTCTGCTGGTAATGGCTTTTGATGCAGTAGACGATGAGCGAGAGGGCTATTGGGAAACTTCGTGGGATTATAAGACACGTACAAACGATTATATCCATAGCGATAACGAAAATCTTGACCGCACTTATGAACTTTTGACCACCCTCGGCTATGAAATGGCCGATGACGAAAAGGCTCTGCAGGATGGCACTCACAAGCTTTTTGCGGTGTATGGCCCTAGCAGCAGAATCAATACCGTCTGCGATCAGTGCAAGACTGCCCATCCTGAATGTGACAAGTGCTGCAAGACTTGTGGCGACCGCTGCAATGCGTTCCAGCTGTGCAGAGGGGAGGATGCAGAAGATGTCTGATCCGAAAGAGTACGCCGACCGCCTGAAATTTGAAATCGAGGCCGCTGACTTCCTGACGACCGACGACCGGGAGATGGTCTTTGACCTTATCGAAAAAGTGCTGGGTGACGACTGACCCGCAGAAAGGATTTATCTATGAGAAAAAAGAATAACCGCAAGCCGATGCCTGGCGCCAAAGGGCTGCTCCGGCTGAGGTGCAAGTGCTGCAGCAGGGAATTCGGCACATTCCTTCATATCCCGCAGGTGAGCATTGGATGCCATTGCGGCGCGACCATCAGCTTGGAAGGACTGCGCGCATACGAGTTTGACTGCGAATGCTGCGGGGTACATACCTATGGCCTCACCAATATGGCAGATGCAGATCTGACGATTCCTTGCCGCTGCGGCAATCCGGTCACGATGCGCTGGGACCTCTCCACGCGCCGGTATAAGGAATGAGGTGACAGTTATGCGGCAGATTTTCACGGTTATCGGACTGGCGGTTGGGCTGTTCATGTGGGGCCTGTGCGCAGTTTCCATCAACACGTGCCGCAAGGAAGAAAAGTCCAGCTGGGAGGCAAAAAATGAAAATCATCACGGTTGAGTATAGGGTTTCGCATGAACGCGGAAGTTGCAAATGCTGTGGGTATCTCTGGAGAGAAGAGATATGCAAGTACCATGCGTTGCGTACTCGAACCCACGGACGCGAGGCTCCACCGGAATACAGAAAGCCGAAGTGTTTACTGTTTGACTGCTGGCTTGATGAACCGTACAAGAAATGTGAGGCTTGCCGCAAAGCGTGTAAGGAGGATGAAAATGAGTAAGGCTGTCCTTATCAGCATCAGGCCGGAATGGTGTGACCTCATCCTTCAAGGTAAGAAAACCGTTGAGGTGCGCAAGACGCGTCCGAAGATGAAAACACCATTTAAGGTGTATATCTACTGCACGAAAGCTCCCCGCGCTGGTTGGTTACGAATTGTTCCGGGTAAAGGGTGGCTGCGACTGGACGGTTTGGTTATCGGTGAGTTTACCTGTGATCGTATTTCGACCATTACGCCACCGGGGCCGTTTAGTATTCGGAATGGAGTATCTGGGTGCTGTCTTACCTATGATGAGGTGAAAGAGTATGCAGGGTGGAACAACATTGCGGTGCCACATGATAGGCTTCGTGATTTGTATGGCTGGCACATCTCCAATCTGAAGATTTATGATAAGCCCAGAGACCTTGACGAGTTTTCACGATTTGGTTTTTTTGGAATGGGCAGATCAAATTGTGTTTGTGGAAATTGGCGTTGTGAAAATTACGAACCGTCTGAAAACCACATGATACTGCCGACTTGCAAAATCGACGGATGTTCCATTTGCCGCCCGCCTCAAAGCTGGTGCTATGTGACAGAAAGGATGGACGAATGAGCTGCCTGTCCTGCGAGAACTACATACCCCTTGACCCGCCCATCAGGCGCACCGATGTACACGGCCAGACCTACGAAGTGCCGGGCCTGTGCAAAATTGGTGCAGACCACATAATTTGTGGCCTTCCGGTCTACAAACCTACCGCAAGTTGTGATAAAATAGCAGAAGCACCGCCGAAAGGCGGCAGCTGAAGTGCATACGGAGGTAGGTTGTGACCATTCAGGAATTGTCCAAGTATTACGACATTCAGACGGCGCTCGAAAAGGATCGGGAGGTTTACGATAATCTGCGACAGAAAGCAGGTCCGGCCTCCCCGCAACTGACAGGAATGCCCCATGTTTCCGGTGTCAGGGATAAGGTCGGAGATCTGGCCGTGGAACTGGCCGACATGGAAGACCGCATTCAATATTTAGAGGCGCAGGCCCAGACGGAGCGGCTCAAAGTAGAGGCGTACTGCCGCAGCATCATGGATGCCCGGCTATACCTTGTCTTCCGGCTGCGGTTCGTCCGCTGTTTGACTTGGGCCGAAATCGCCGGGAAACTCGGAAAGTGCTACACTGAAAATGGCGTATCCCGGATGGTCTATAATTATCTTTCCACACATTGATTGAGAGGCTCTGCTAAGCGCAGGGCCTCTTTTTTGTTTGGAGATAAAGGGAGATGCCGGCGGATAATGGCGGACGATAGTAGACTGTTTGACATCGTGGTAGATGATGGTACACGCTTTGACATGGATGTAGATGACAACGAATAGAACCTGTGATATTATTAGGCTGCAAAATCCCAATCAAGCCAAGCGGCACTCACTATTTCCGGTGAGCGCCGCTATTTTATTGCACCGAAAGGAGGATATCCGTGCCGTGCGTTGCTCCTTTGCGCATGGCATCACCGCTGCACCTTGAAAATTCGGGGTGCAGCAAGCCGGGCACTTCGCCAGGCCCGGCCCAAAGAAGGAGTTTTCCGAATGTATCAGAAAATCAAAAACAAGTTCAAAGCAAATCCCACTCTGTTCTATGCCTGTTCCATTGTTGCATCATGGGCAGGCGTTGGCAGCCTCATGAATTTTCGGACGATCGCGCTGAACTATGGTGCAGTTCCGGCAATCATCTGGGCGGTGTTCAACTCGCTGGCGTGTATCACGTTTGGCCTGTTCGTTGACCGCATCCCGGATATCCGGCGCATCATGCAGAGCAAGGTGATGTTCTACTTCATCGGTCTGCTGACGCTGTTCCAGACATGGACGCAGATGTCCGGTATTTATGAAATCTTCGGCGATACCCCGATTGGCACAAAAGGCGGCATGGTTATCGTGTATGTCACCTGTGCAGCGTTCCTGATTATGCTGCTCAAAGATGGCATGATTCGCAACGTGCTGTCCGATGGCTTTTCGTGGGTGGTTGTTTACGGTCTGCTGGCCGTGGTGGTAGTTGCTGCGCTGGTCTACACTGGCGGTGCATTTGCCACCATCGACCCCGGCGTGAACGCTGCTGGTATCAAGGCCGGTGTGTACAACGGACTGCTTCTGCTGCCCGGTCCCTTTGCCTGCCCGTATTATTATTCGTTATTCGAGTACAACGACAAGAATGCGGATGGCACCCGGCACGGCAATATGAAAAAGTCCTTCGTTCTGGCCGGTGTGATGTTCGGTATCTACATGGTGCTGGCCGCGCTGCTCACATGGGTGCGTTTCAGCCCGGTGCTGAATGTCATGAAAGCTATCCTGATCACCGTCATTGCAATTTCCTCTCTGTCAACCTACCTTTACTGTGAATATCTGGTGTTCGGCAAGAAAGCCGGTTTCGCGCTGGATGTTTTCACGGTGACCTCGTGGCAGATCCTGATTCCGCTGGGCGTTATGGGCATCTGGCAACTGATGAGCACGATTCGCATTTACGTTGTCGTGGCCGCGGTCCTGTTCTCCATCGTGCTGCACCTCGTTTCGGATGAAAAGGAGGACGCACGATGAAAAAGATCTTGGGCAGAAAACAGGTCAGCCGGAATGCAGACTGGTTGGCGGCGATGCAGCACATCGAGGAACTAATTTCACAGGATGAAGTCGATGCCTTTGAAGATGCTGCGGTCGAACGTATCATCAAAGTTACGGCAGGAAAGAGCGCGGCCTATGCGTGGAGCGCCGGAAAGGACAGCATCGTCCTCGGCAAACTCTGCGAAAAGGCTGGCGTGAAAGACTGCTTCTTTGGCCATTGCGAGCTGGAATTCCCGGAGTACCTCTCCTGGGCTCTGGAAAACGCCCCGGCCGACTGCGAAGTTATCAATACTGGCCTGAATCTTGAATGGCTGGAAAAGCACCCGGAGCTGCTGTTCGTGAACGACGCAAAGCGCTTGAACATCTGGTATGGGCTGCTCCAGCGCCGTGCCTTCTCGATTTATTTCGAGGAACACGGTTCGGATATGCTGCTGGTGGGGCACAGGGCTATGGACGGAAATAATTGCGGAAAGGACTACACCATCCGCAAGAAATCCGGCGAAACTCGGTATGCACCTATTGCAGACTGGCCGCATGAGGCCGTTCTGGGTTATATCCACTATCATGGTCTGGCGCTGCCGCCGACGTACCAGTGGGAAAACGGTTGGGTCTATGGTCCTACGCCGTGGCCCATCTGGGGAGAACCGGCAACGGTCAAGGATGGCTTCAAGCTGATTTTCAGCCTGTCGCCGGAAGTCGTCCGTGCTGCAGCAGAGGTCATTCCTGCTGCCCGCACCTTTCTGGAAGGGAGGGCAGGCAAGTGATTATCACGCAGAAGAAGCTCTCCGAACTGCATAAGCCCGCCCGCAACATCCGCCGGCATTCCGAAAAGCAGCTGACCGAATACATCCGCAGCATTAAAATGTTCGGACAGGTCAAGCCGCTGGTCGTGGCCGAAGATGGTGAGATCATCGCGGGCAACGGCCTGTACGAAGCGCTGCTCCGCATGGGCTGGGAAACCTGTGACTGCTATGTGATGGCTGGTTTGACCGATGTGCAGAAGAAAAAGCTCATGATGGCTGACAACAAGGTCTATGAGCTGGGCTTTACGGATGTTGATGTCATCGAAGAACTGGTCAAGGAACTGGACGGGGATGTAGATGTCCCCGGCTGGGATGCTGACCTCTTGGAAATGCTCAACAGCACCGAAGCCGAGGTGGACGAAATTGTGGACTCCTACGGCACATTCCCGCAGGAAGAGGTTTCGGCCATGAACCGCCATCAGGTGGAAGAGCACGTTCCCTATGCGGAAACACCGTCTTATTCGCCCGCCGCTCCTGTGTATAGCGCTCCTGCGACCTCCGCGGCCCCTCAGCGGGCTTCTGTTGCACAAGAGCTGTCTACACCTTCCGAACCGCAAAACACTGCTCCGGTACACGAGAGCCAGCCTCAGCGCCGATACATCCGGTGCCCGAAATGCGGCGAGATGATAGAGGTGAGCTGATATGCCGGTGAAAGTAGCAGAAAGCAGTATGAATGTTTTGCAGGCTGCGAAAATCCGCATCCGCAATGTGTTCACCAACGGCTGCAAAATCTATCTGTCGTTTTCATCGGGCAAGGACAGCCTGTGCATGGCCAGTCTGGTGTACGACATGATACGCGCCGGTGAAATCAGCGCCAGCCAACTGACGGTGACGTTCATCGACGAGGAAGGGCTTTACCCATCCATGGTGGATGCTGCATACCGCTGGCGGCGCAACTTCCAGTCCGTCGGAGCAAAGTTCCTCTGGTTCTGTCTGCCGTTCAAACAGGTGTGCGTCATCGACCATCTGTCCAGTTCCGAGTCGTGGATAACATGGGAGCCGGGCAAGGAGAACGTCTGGATGCGCCAACCGCCTGATTTTGCTATCCGGTACAGTCCGTATCTGAGCTATCCCGGCGAGATGAACTATCAGACGTTCTGCGAGAAAGCATTCCGTGACGGCATCCAGCTGGTTGGCCTGCGCACCGCAGAAAGCCTGACCCGGTATAAGTGCATCGCCAACACGAAGATGGACCGCATCGGGAAAGGCGGGAAGTTCTATCCTATCTATGATTGGATGGACAGCGATGTGTGGTTATACATCAAGCTGCGCAAACTCCAGTTCCCGGAAATCTATATGAGGCTCTATGAGGCGGGTGTCCGAAAGAACGCCCTCCGGCTGTGTGCCTTTTTTGGAGATACCAGTACACAAGGGCTGCGCTGGGTAGCTGAAACAGATCCCGACCTGTGGGAGCGGATACAGAGGCGCGAACCAAACGCTTATCTGGTTCTGCTCTACTGGGACAGCGAAATGTTCCGGCGCAGTACCCGCAAGCGGCGTGAGCTGGAAGAGGGAACTGAGCAGAAGGATTACAAAGCTCTCTGTAAAGATATCCTGTTCCTCCACCCGGAACGGTACACCATCGCCAAGGATACGCTGTCCCACTTGCGAAACTGGCAGGGCCTGTTCATCAAGACCTACGGCATTGCAGAGCAGAAGCACTACAAGACGATGTACGAGGGACTGCTGTACGGAGATCCCAAGCTGCGCATCCTGCGTATCCTGTGGACCACCATCTACAACGACCATAACGCAGCCATCAAGGAGGCCCAGGATGGAAAGCATTGACTTGTTTGCCCCACTGAATTCCCTTCGGTGGGTAGAACGTGAGAAAATCCACGCGAATGATTACAATCCCAACAAGGTGTCGGAGGACAACCTGAAGCTGCTGGTACAGTCCATCCTGACGAACGGTTGGACGCTGCCCATCGTGGTGCGGCCGGACGGGACTATCATTGATGGTTTCCATCGCTGGACCGTATCGGGCAGAGAACCGCTGCTCTCTATGCTGGGCGGGAAAGTGCCGGTCGTGGTCGTTGACCATCACGGGAACGAAGATGCCGATGTATACGGCACCATCACCCACAACCGCGCCCGTGGTACCCACCTGTTGGAGCCGATGAAAGCCATTGTCAAAAAGCTGCTCGATGAGGGCAAGGATGTGGACGAGATCGGCAAGCAGCTGGGCATGAAGCCAGAGGAAATCTTCCGGCTGTCTGGTTTTACCCGCGACGAGTTCTTGGACATGATGACGCAGGACCATCCGACGTTCTCCAAGGCTAAAGTAATCAGGAGCGTATAAGCCTGTCCCTTGCCAGCATCCCTGCTGGTGAGGGCTTTTTACTGTCTGGAATAAAGAAAGGAAACATCAAGATGGATTCTAACAACTTTACCGCGTCTGCGATTGCCGCGGTCGTATGCCTCCACAATGCAAACGCCGAGCTGAAGGGCACTCCGAAAATCGGGGTGACGGATGTGTACGTTGTCTGGAACTGTAAGATCCTCCAGAACAATAAGGCGCTGCTGTCTACAACCGTTCCTGACGGGATGTATTATGAGGCCACCTACAACGGTGACAAGAAGGAACTGTATCTGGATGCCTATAAGAAGGTCCAGAACGTGTGCATCGAGGACGAGGGCTAAGCGTGGAACCCCTCACAGATGGGGAAGAAGGTGGTGATGTGCCAAATGAGAAAAATCTGGTGTCAAATGGGCAGCGAACGCCGAATGAACGCCGAGAAAACGCCCGAAAAGCCGGGAAAGCATCTGGTGCAGCCCGTAGGCGAAAAAAGCAGGCCGCCCAATATATGCGGATCCTCATGGAAACCGCTGCAACGGAAGAGCTTGCCCAGAAGTTGCAGGAGCAGGGCTTCGATGAAGAGGACTGCACTTATGCCGCGGCACTTGCTTGGAAGATGCTCATGCAGGGCTTGAAGGGCAACGTCAAGGCTGCTTCTCTGGTGTACAAAATCGCAGAGCAGGCAGAAGCCGCTGAGGCCGCAGAAAAGGAAAAACGTGCCGCCAAGCGCCGGGCAAAGCAGGAGCAGCAGGAGGCCGTAAGCGACGGCTTCTTAGAAGCTATTGCCGCAGCGGCCGCGAATGCGTTCCCTGCTGGTGATGATTCCGCTATGCTGCCGGAACCGGATGACGAAACGGAGGAGGACGAGGATGCGCCGACTTCGTAGAGCAAAACCGTTCCAGTGGAAAGCGCTCAGTCAGAAGCAGATGCAAACGCTGGTCTGGTGGTCGCCGCAGAGTGCGTTCCACGACTACGACGGCATCATTGATGATGGAGCCATCCGAAGCGGAAAGACCGTCACCATGGGTTTTTCCTTTGTTTCCTGGGCAATGACCTGCTTTGACGGTGAGAGCTTTGCCCTCTGCGGCAAGACCATCGCCAGCCTACGCCGCAACGTGCTGGGCGTACTCAAACAGCAGCTGTTGGGCAGGGGGTATGAGGTCATCGAACACCGGGCGGACAACTTCTGGGAGGTGTCCAAAGGTGACAAGAGCAACGAGTTCTATTTCTTCGGAGGCAAGGACGAAAGTTCGCAGGATCTGATACAGGGCATCACGCTGGCCGGTGCGTTCTTCGATGAAGTGGCGCTGATGCCGGAGAGCTTTGTCAACCAAGCGACCGCCCGCTGCTCCATCACGGGGTCAAAATACTGGTTCAACTGCAACCCGGCGGGTCCACAGCACTGGTTCTACCAGAAGTGGATTCTGCGGTGCAAAAAGCGGCGGCTGGTGTACCTCCACTTCACGATGGAGGACAACCTGACGCTGGATGAACACATCAAAGAGCGATACAGGAACCAGTACACCGGCGTGTTCTACAACCGCTACATTCTGGGGCTGTGGGTCAAGGCCGAGGGTTTGGTTTATCCTATGTTCTCACGGGATAAGCACATTGTCCACGAGGAGATACCCTACAATCCCAGACACCGCTATTATGTGTCCATCGACTACGGCACTCACAATCCCTTTGCTGCTGGGCTGTGGGACTATGACCCGGTGAGCCACCGCGCCATCATGGTGCGGGAGTTGTACTACAAAGGCGGCAGCGCCAACCGTGTGGACAACGAGGCCTACTACAAGATGCTGAAAGCTCTGGTAGGCGGCATAAAAATTGAATACATCATCATCGACCCGTCGGCATCTTCCATGGTGGAAACGATTCAGAAGTATGCCGAGTGGCTGGTGGTCAAGGCTGACAACGACGTCCTGAACGGAATACAGGATGTGACCAAGTACATAAACATGGGCCTCCTGCTGTTCCACGAGAGCTGCAAGGCAACCTTCCGGGAGTTCGAGCAGTACTCTTGGGACGAGGATTCCGACGAGGATGCCGTCATTAAGGAGTTTGACCACTCTATGGACCAAGTCCGATACTTCTGCCGCACGGCGCTGCGGGCAGAATTGAAGTGGGTCGCATGACAGGGAAGGGGGTGAAAAGCTGTGAGCTTCATTTCCCACTTATGGGGGAGGATAAAATCAATGTTTGTACGAACTGATGTCGGCAAGGTGTTCGGCGTGGAGCTTATCCAGTCATCCGCAATGAATGCGGCACTGGAACTGTGGGACAATGTGTCCTCTGAAAAGCCGCCGTGGCGCGATGCCGACGATGATATCAAGCCCTATGGCATGGGCAAGCACATCACCGACTACCGTGCCCGTCTGGTCTGTCTGGACATCGGCATTGCGGTGTCCGGTTCGCCCAGAGCCGACTATTTGCAGACCATCTGCGACGATCTTATCAAGCGCCTGCCCGATAAAGTGGCCGACGCGGAACGCATGGGCGGTATTGCCATCAAATGGAACGGTGATAGCTGGGACTTTGCCTTGCCGGGAGAGTTCGGCATCACCAAGCAGGACGGCAATGGCAACATCACGGGGGCCATCTTCGCCGAGTACATCACGCACGGCATGGACCACTACACCCGTCTGGAATACCATCGGTTCAGGGACGGCTTGTATGTCATCACCAACAAGGCATTTCGCAACCGCACGATGGGCAGCGGCCAGTACACACTGGGCGCAGAAATCCCGCTGACCGAGGTAGACGAGTGGGCGGAAATGCAGCCGGAGGTTCAGATCGAGCAGTTGGAAACCCCGCTGTTTGCCTTTTTCCGTCTGCCCGGTGCCAACATCATCGACCCTACATCCCCGTTGGGAATGTCCGCATTTGCCAACGCCCTGCCTGAATTGGAGGCGTTGGACGTTGCCCTCAGCCGGAAGAACGGCGAGATTGCGGACAGCAAACACATAACTTTTGTTGACCAGGCGGCTATCCAGTACGCCAACTCCCACAACCTCAACCTGCCGCGTTTCATCAAAGGCTTGGGCGTTGGTACTGATAGCAGCAAGCCCGTCACCGAACACGTCCCCACCGTACTCACGGATGCCCGTGTCAAAGACATCAACTTTGATTTGTCTATGGCCGGTGTCAAGTGCGGCTTTTCTGAGGGCGTTTTCGTCATGGACGGTCAGACCGGCATGATGACCGCCACTCAGGTGGAGAGCGACGACCGCGATACCATTCAGACCATCAAAGCCGACCGCGACGCGCTGCGCTGTGCTGTCGAACAGGCCATCAAAGGCGCGGATGCACTCACTACGCTGCTGGGCAAGGTTCCATTGGGAGAGTATGAGGTCAACTTTAACTGGGGAAATATCACATACAATTTTGAGGAAGACAAGGCTAGCTGGAAGAATTATGCTTCGCAGGGCTGGATTCCGCTCTGGCTGTATTTCGTCAAGTTCGAGGGTATGAGCGAAGAAGAGGCCAAGAAGATGGTCGCTGAGGCTTCGGCAAGCCAGAAAGAGCGCGGCCTGTTTGACGAGGAATAACCGGAAGGGGGCTGCTCCATGCTGACACCGCAGCAGATCACAGAGCTTGCGGAAACGCTGTATCCGGCGCTGGACGACCTCAACCGGTGGATAACGCTGGACATGGTAAAGCGCCTGATGGCCCGTCTGGGCCGCGGTGAAGATGCTGTGCTGTCCGGCGTTGACCAGTGGCAAACTGAAGTGTACCAAGCTGCGGGCGGACATCTGGAAGACCTCCAGAAAGAATTACAGAAGTTCACCAAGCAGACGGACGCTGAAATCGCCTCCATCTTCGAGGATGCAGCGGTCAAGGCATGGGCTGCTGACTGCGCTGTCTATGTGGCCAATGGTCATGATGTGCAGCCGTTGGCTCTATCCGAGCGCATGGTGAAGATCCTGCAAGATGCCTACACCCGGACGCAGGGCGAAGCGCATAACTTCACCCGCACCACGGCCAGCGCCAGCCAGAAGAGGCTTTTTAAGGTGCTGGACGAGGCACATTTTAAGGTCATCACCGGTGCGCAGTCCTACACGGCCGCTGTGCAAGAGGCTGTGGACGAACTTGTGCAGCATCAGACCTATGTTGTCTATCCGACCGGCCACCGGGACACCATCGAAACAGCAGCCCTGCGGGCGGTCCGCACCGGCATCAGTCAGGCCACCGGCAACATGACCATGCAGGGCATGATAGACCACGACTGGGATATCATCCGCACATCTGCCCATCTTGGTGCGCGTTATGGTGACGGCGGGCAGAATCCCGGCAACCACTTCTGGTGGCAGGGCAAGCTGTACAGCCGCACCGGGCGCACACCGGGCCTCCCGCTCTTTGTTGAGGCGACCGGCTACGGAACCGGCGAGGGGCTGGGCGGATATAACTGTCGGCACAGCTTCGGCCCCGGCGACCCAAACCACAATCCTTTCCAAGATTTCGACGAGGAAGAAAACCGCAGGGTCTATGACCTCACGCAGAAGCAGCGGGCGAAAGAGGCCCGAATCCGGCGCGATAAAGTCGAGATGGCGGGTTATCAGGCAGCAGCCGAAAACGCCACAGACGGCGCTCTGCGGGCTGCTCTGGAGGACAAAGCAGCCAGAGCAGCGGCAAGGATGCAAAAACACACACAGGACTACAACCAGTTTTGCCGGGAAAACGACCTGAAGCCGCTGAACGACCGGCTGTATGTTGCCAAACGCTCACAGGCTGCCGCGCCAAAGGCGGCGCGGGAAAATCCGTTGCAGCTGGCAGAGGAATCAAAGAACAACGACTTGAACATTGGCTCTGAACCTGTTACAATGCAGTCAATCAGCAATGTCAAGTCGTTCAACTGCGAAACTCTGGACGGTGCAAAGCAGCGGCAACTCCAAAACGCCCACAAACGACTGCTCATGACTGCGGCAAAACAGCCGCCCGGTGTTGAAGTCGGCAAGGCGTTCGACCTGAACATGAAGCCGTTGACGCAGGATGTCGTCGGCAGCGCGGAGGGGCACTCTGTCAAGCTGCCCAACTTTAATGTGCCCTATGCCGTCATACATACGCACCCTGCGTGTGGCATTTTCTCCCATGGTGACTTGTCGAGCTTCGCCAAAAATGAGAACCTGAAACTCATGACGGCCATTGGGCATAACGGACACATCTATGCGGTCGAGAAAAGCGCTGATTACGATGCCGTTGCAGCAAAAGACATTGTTTGGCAGCTGAACGCCGGAATAGACCGGCTGAAAAATATCCCCCGTGCGGAACTGTCAGACGAGCAGCTTCTTGAGCAGGCTGAAAAACTTGTCTGGCAAGCTATCAAAGAACTTCAAGAGAACGGAGTGAGATTCTATGAGTAGTCGGCTTACACCGGAACGGATTGCAGAAATGCAGAAGTGGCTTCTCGAACATCCGATTGACCACGAATACGACGAGATGTGCGATATGCTGGACAGCCCTGCACCTCCGGCCCAGCTTGCTTCTCGTGCTGCTTACGATGTGCTGAAAGAAATCGGGAAACTCCCTCCCGGCGTTGAGTGATTTTTATATTCTGACCACGATGCAGACCGCACCGTGGTTTTCTTTTACCCATTTTTAGGAGAAAACGATGAAGCTCTTTGTATTTTGGCTCATGTACCGGTATCCTATCAACTTCTATATTATCTCGTACTGCTGGACTTTCGCAGCTGTCGTGATTACGATTCGTTCCACTCTGCACCTGTTTTTTACGCTGAAAGAGTGCCTGAAACAATTTGTCTGCAAGAGAAAATGAAAACAATTTAAGGAGTAAAACAATGAGCAAGAAAATCTTTATCAGCCAGCCTATGAACGGCAGGACGGACAAACAGGTTTTGAAAGACCGTGCGTGTCTGATTCACTGGGCAAAGAAGAAAATCGGCGAGGATGTGGAGCCGCTGGAGACATTCTTTGACGACTTCTGCCCCGCTGCAAAACCGCTGGATTATCTGGCCCGCAGCATCGAATTTCTGGCCAAGGCTGACGTGGCCGTGTTTGCGCCCAGCTGGCAGGATGCCCGCGGCTGCCGCATTGAGCATCAGTGCGCTGCTGACTATGGCATCCCCGTCATGGAGGTATCGACCTATGGCGAGCTGCTTAATGTCTGACGCACCCTATGCGCCGTGGCTCTCTGACGTTCTGGCGATGCTGGAGGAAAACAAAATCGACCGCATTTGCGTTGCAGCCCCGCTCCCCGGCGGCGAAGTGTTTACCGGTTACTACCACATGGACATGATGGACAAGGCTGTTGTCGCAACGAACATTCAGGCAGATGCCACGCTGGATGCAGTCTGCGCCAATGGCCGCCGCATTCAAGAGGCGTAGGAAGCCGATGATGAAGATGATGTGGACGATGATGTGGACGATGATGAATGACTTCGATAAACGAATGAGGCGGAGCCGCAGACGAACCGAAATCCTTGGAGCCATCGCGTCCGTTCTCGTTGTGGTCACTGCGTTTGGCTCTGTTGCGATTTCGATTTTTCTTTACAGCGGCTTGTTCGCATCCGATATTCCCGAATGGATGAAATGGGCGCTCCTGCTCTTCAGATAAACTTTAAGCACGATGCAGACCGCACCGTGCTATTTTTATGCCCGCTGCGGCCGCATGAGGCCAAAGAGGGCGCAATATCAGTCTACCTGCGGACTTAACAAGGCAGGGGCAACAAGTCACAGCGACGACTTAAAACGCTTAGTTGCTGAACCGGAGGTATCCCATGAAAACCAGTGAACTGAAAGACCTTGGACTGAATCAGGAACAGATCGACGCGGTCTTTAAGCTCAACGGCCTCGACGTGGAAAACGCCAAGGCTCCCATCGCCACGTTGACGGCGGAACGTGACGACCTGAAAACCCGCTTGGCAACCGCAGAGGACACCCTGAAAGGCTTCGACGGCAAATCTGCCGATGAAGTCAAGGCGGAAATCGCCCAGTACAAGAAGCAGGCCGAGGACGCCGGTAAGAACTTCCAGCTCCAGATGACCCAGCGCGACCAGCGCGATTGGGTCAATGGTCAGCTGGACAAGTACGGCGTTTCCTCTCCCTACGCCCGCCGCCAGCTCGCCGCTGACGTGATGGACGAAAAGGACGGCCTGAAGTGGAAGGACGGCGCATTTCAGGGCTTCGACGACTTCATGAAAACTGCAAAGGAAAAGGATTCCGGCCTGTACCAGACTGCCGAGGAAAAGGCGGCAGCTGAGAAGCAGGAGCAGCTCGAAAAGAAGGCTCCGAAAATCGTCGGCCCTACCGGCAACGCCACCCCGGCAGAAACCAAGTATACCCCGCCCAAAATTTTCTAAACCGAAAGGAAGATAAACTACTATGGCAAGAATCGAATCTCTGAGCATCCTCACCACCGAGAGCGGTAAGGAGTACCTCGCCGAACTGTACGGTAAGGTCATCGAGAACGTGCAGAAAACTCTGGTTTCTGCCGATATGAAGAATCGTGACCTGTCCGGCGACCCGACTGCGGGCGCCGTAGAAGCAAAGCGCTTCGCAAACGCCAACGATGCAGAATACGGCACCGCCCGGAAGAACGGTAAGGGCGACAAGATTAAGGCGAAGCCTGTCACCGTCGCCATCGACACTGACCGCGAAATCGTGGAAGAGATGGAAGAAAAGGACATCAAGCTGTACGGCGTGGACGGTGTTCTGGATCGTCGCGCTGCAAACCATGTTCAGCGCATGGCTACCGTGCTGGACAAGGCGTTTTTCAAGGTCGCGGATGAGGCTGCCGTCAAGGTGACCGTTGCTGAGGGCACCAGCATCGAGGATGAGCTGGAGCAGGTCATTCAGGAGTGCGAAAATACCGCCAACGACTTTGTGGACAGCGTGCCGCGCTCTATGATGCGTCTGGTGATGTCCACTGCCTATTATGGCAAGGTTCGCAACAACCTCGATAAGATGTCCCGCGCCAATGTGGACACTGCTGCAGAGGAGTTCTACGCATGGCACGGTGTGGAAGTCAAATCCTGCACCCATCTGCCCGCAAAATGTGACTATCTGCTGCTGGTTGATGGCGCTGTTGCGCAGCCGTGCATGTCCAATACCTACTCTGCTGAGAAAATCCAGCTGTCTGAGGCGTACGGTGTCAGCCTGTTCTATCATTTTGGCACTGTTGCCGTTACTCCCGATTTGATCTTCAAAAAGGCAACTGCCTAAGTGAAAGGAGCTATTACAATGGCAAAGTTCAAGAACATCGTCACCGGCAATGTGCTGGAAACTGACAACCCGCTGACCATCAAGCTGATGGAGAACAGCGACCGCTATGAAGCTATGGACGCGCCCGCCGTTGAGACCGCAGCGCCCACCAAGAAGTCCGGCAAGGCAAAGACCGCAGCGGCAGCCGAAGAGGACGCCTGAACGGAGGTGTAAACCATGGCGTATGCGGATTATGAGTTCTACACCACCCGGTATTTCGGCGATGAGCTGACCGAGGCGACCGCGCCGAAGTGGCTGGAACGTGCCAGCGATGCCGTGGACAATATCACGTTTCACCGGCTGGAACAGGGAATGCCCGCAGAGGAGGCCCATGTTGTCCGGGTACGGAAAGCCGTGTGCGATCTGGCAGAGATCCTTTACCGGGTTGACCAGCAGCGCGTGGCAACATCCGCCAGCAAGGATGCACAGGGTAATCTTCGGCCCGCCGTGGCCTCTATGTCCTCCGGCAAGGAATCCGTTTCCTATGTGCAGTCCGTCGAAGCGTCAATCTATGCGAAAGCCGCATCCGATAGTGCGGCCCTGAACGCGCTCCTGCAATCCGAGGCGGAGCGATACCTCGCCAACACTCCCGGCCCGGACGGGGTGAACCTGCTGTACGCGGGGGTGATCTGATGCACGATCAGACTATCACGCTGTACAACTACCACGAACCGTCCTGCCTTTGGCATACGACCGTGTTCGAGGGGGTACAGATCGCGGCGGCCAAAGCGAGCAACGCAACGACGCACGGCAATACCGGCGGCGATTCCGTGAGCATCCTTATTCCGGCGGCGGAAGATAAAACGGCGGCCTCCCGGCGCTACGTCGGCCCGAAAGCCTACGCGGCGCAGGACGACCCCGGCGAGACGTTCACGTTCTGGCCGGAGCATGACTTTATCGTCGTGGGCGACTGCCCGCTTGAAGAGCCGGTCTCTGAGGACGACTACGACAACGGGTTATATCACGAGATCAACCGCGAGCAGGATGAAGTCTATATGATTACATCTGCCTCGTTCTACGGCCTCATTCCGCATTTTGAAGTGGAGGGGCGCTAAATGAGCGATACGGAACGTTTTGAAGGCTTTAACAAAATGCTGGACTAAGGAGGTGGCAAAATGGCAGGACAGGCAGACGGCTCTATCGTTGTCGATACCGAGCTTCAGACCGAAGGATTTGATCGAGGGAGTAAAGAACTGCAGCGCGCGGTTCGCTCCCTGCAATCCAAGGTTGACGGCCTCGCGCCGACCATGAAAAAGGCCATGAGAGGCAGCGCAAGCGCCTTAGATTCCTTCGACGGCAAGGTCGGCCCGCTGAGTGAGACAATCTCCTCGCTTGAGGAGAGGTTGGAACAGTTGGGCAGGGTTCGCATTCCTACCGATGATTACAAATGGCTTCAGGATGAGATCGCAAAAGCCGAAAAGGAGCTGGACAAGCTCCTCAACAAAGAGGCCGCATACGAGGATTTGGACGTGAGCAAATCCTCGCAGAAGTGGAAAACACTGCAATACAACATCGAGCAGACCGAACGAAAGCTGGAAGAATACCGGGCCGAAGCGGCGCAGATGGAGGAGGACGGAACCTCCCATACATCCGGTGCGGATTCTGCGGAGTATGACCAGTTGAGTGAGGCCCTCGAAGCCGCAAAGGAACAGCTCGACGGCATGACGCAGAAGGTGGACAGAAGCACATCTGCGCTTTCCAAGTTCGGGAATGTAGTTCGCAGCGGCGTTGTAGGCGGCCTAAAGAATATGGTCTCGCTCGTAGGCAAGGGCGCGGCGGCAATGCTCCGCCTTTCCCTCCGAGCAAAGAAAACACATTCGACGTTCAATAGTGGAATCGGAACGCTGTTGCGCTACGGTCTGGGCGTTCGCTCCCTGTTCGCCCTGATGAACAAGTTGCGCAGCGCTCTTGTGGACGGGTACAAAAACCTCGCCCGATATTCCAGTAGGACGAATGCGGCCATATCGTCGATCATGTCGGCGCTGACGAGGCTGAAGAACAGTTTCGCCTCCGCCTTCGATCCGATTCTTCAGGCAGTCGCCCCGGCGCTCGTTACCCTTATCAACCTGATCTCTGAGGCTGTTTCCCGTATCGGAATGCTGACCGCCGCCTTGACCGGAGCGAAGACGTTCACAAAGGCGACAACCATTCAGGAGGACTACGCCAAGAGTCTCGATAAAACGTCCCAGTCTGCGAAAAAGGCGAAGTCGGCGCTGGCCAGCTTCGACGAATTGAACATTCTGGACGACAAGAACACCGACACGACGAAGGACGACGGCTCCGTTGCCCCGTCGCAGATGTTCGAGACCGTCCCCATTGACAGCGCCGTTCTGGACTTCGCGGAGAAGCTCAAGAAGGCGTTTGAGGAAGCAGACTGGAAGGGCCTCGGAACCCTGCTCGGCGATAAGATCAATGAGCTGGTGGACAGCATCGACTGGTCCGGCTGGGGCGAGAAGATCGGCAAGGGCCTGAACGCTGCGATTCAGATCCTCTACTATACCGTTGATACGGTAGACTGGGTGAATATCGGCAAGCACCTTGCAGAAGCGGTCAACGGTATTATAGATCAGGTTGACTGGGACATCTTCGGGCGACTGCTGGCGAAGAGGTTCACCGTGGCGCTGGACGTGGCCGGTGGTTTCCTGAAAGAGCTGGACTGGACGGCTGTGCTTCAGGCGTTTACCAGCGGCTTCTCTGGCTTCTACAACGAGCTGAGGAAATGGTTGGAAAGCAAAGATTGGCATGAAATTGGCGGGATCATCACCGCCAAGCTGTCCGACGCGCTGCGCAACGGTAATGTGGAGGGCGCAGTCAAGAGCTTCTTCGACGCTTTCACGGAGGCCATCAACTCGCTGGCCGATCTGATGGACGGCATCGACTTCTATCAGGCGGCAAAGGACCTTGTTGAAATGCTTATCCGGGCCGTGTCCGGCGTGAGCTGGGACGAGCTGACGGAGGCGCTGGGCCGCCTTATCGGTGAATCCATTGACGCGGTTATTCAGATTCTGGCTGGTTCTCTGGCCGATGTGGGCAACTACTTCAAAGAGAAAACGCAGGAGGCCGGAGGCGACGCTGTTGCGGGTTTCTTCCTCGGAATCAAAGATGCAATCGTCGGAATCGCAACGTGGATTTACGACAACATCTTCAAACCGTTCTGGGACGGCATCTGCGCCGCATTCGAGATTCATTCTCCATCCCGAAAGATGATAGAGATCGGCGGTTATTTGATCGATGGCCTGATAAACGGCCTGAAGGATTTGCCGTCGAAGCTCAAGGCGAAGCTGGACGACGCGCTCGACAGGGTTACAAGCTGGGGCAGCGACCTGAAGTCGAAGGTCAAGGATACAGCCTCGGATGCCGTAACAAAGGCCGTTGACGAGTTCAAAGATTTGGCCTCGAAGTTGAAGCTGAAGCTGGATGTGGCGATCGACAAGGTAAAGGACTTCGCAAAGGACATTGTTTCCCGGATGAAGTCCGGTTCGGCGGACGCTGTTTCCGATGCAGTATCTCAGCTGGCCGGTCTGGCCGGGAAGGTCAAGGACAAGCTGGACAACGCCGTCGCAAAGGCGAAGGAGTTCGCAACCAACTTTGTTTCCAAGCTAAAGACGGGCGCGGCGGACGCTGTAAGCGGAGCTGTCGGGCAGTTGAGCTCTATGCCGCAGAAGATTGGCGAGAAGCTGAACCTCGTGATCTCGCGTGTCGGAACCTTCGCAACGACCTTGAAGACAGACTTCACGAACGCCGGTAAGAACGCGCTGGCCGGTATCATCAACGGTATCTCGGCCAAGATGGACGAGGTTAGAACGGCGATCGGCAACGTCGGCACGGCCCTGATTACCACGTTCAAAACCCTTCTGGGCATCCATTCGCCCTCCCGTGTGTTCGCGGAACAGGGCGGCTTTATCGCCGCCGGTTTGATCGTCGGCATGGAAGGGGCCACGGACGACGTAAAGCGGGCCGCCGCAGAGCTGGCCGGAGCCGCCGTTCAGGCCGCAGAGGACGAGATCGAAGACGTAGGCAAAACCACGCTGGAAAAGATCAAGGAGAATCTCGAACAGATCGAAGATGCCTTCGACGACGACACGGGCCTCGGCAAAATCTACAACACGATCAAGAACCTGTTCAATATCGACTGGTCGGACGTTGACACCTCCGACCTTTTGGAGCTGGCCGGGAACTTGACCTCGATCTTCTTCGACAGTTTGAACGAAGACGTGCGGCTGTCGATCTCCAACTTCGTGAACACCTCTCTGGACTACCTGAACAAAGCCTATGAGAAAGAGGGCCTCCCCGGTCTGATTAAGGCCGGGCAGACCATAATCTCCGGCCTCGGCTCCGGTATCGCTCAGGGCATCAAGTACATGGTCACGAACGGCGGCGAAATCTTCGGCGCGCTGAAAGACGGAATCGTCGTGGCCCTGCAAGGTGTCAACGCGGAGTTGCTCATCGCCGTCAGTATTATCGCTTTAATCGCCGCCGCGATCGCTGGCGCATGGAAGTACAGCGAAGAGTTCAGAGATTCCGTCATGTCCGCCGTCAGCCGTATAAAGAAGGCTGTCGAGAAGGTCATGGCGGCAATCAAGAAGGCCCTGACCCCGGTCGTGGAGCTTGTGAAGAACATCTTCACGATGCTGCAGGGCCTGATCGCGCAGTTGTTCGAGTTGATTGGCAGTATCTTTGCGAAGATCATCGACTGGATAGCTCCGGTTATAACCATCATCGGAAACTTCCTGAGCGATGTTATCACGGTGCTGGGAACCATCATCGGGTATATCGCAAAGCTCTTGACCCCGCTGATAAATGGCATCGGAAAGATCATCTCCACGATTCTGGAATGCCTTCAGAAGATTTGGAACACCATCAGTGAGGCACTTTCCCCGGCCTTTGAGGCGGTCTGGAAAGTCGTCGAGAAAATCTTCGAGACGATCGGAAACCTGCTTCAGACCATTGTGGACGCGCTGTCTCCGGCAATCGACGCGCTGGCGAGTGCGTTCGGTACGATCTTCGACGCGGTGGCTGAGATTATCTCGGCGATTGTGACGACGCTGGCTCCAATCATCCAAGTTATAGCCGAGGTTCTGGGCGGTATTATCACGGCTCTGGCGGAGATCGTCGGAGCCGTTGTAGACGCGCTGGCTCCGGCGATCAAGCTCATCGGTGATATTCTGGGTGCGATCTTCGGCGTTATCGCAAAGATCGTGAACCTCGTTGTCGATATCTTGAAACCCGTAATTGACGCAATCTGCTCCGCCTTGAAGGGCATTGGAGATATCACCAGCAATATCTTCGGCGGCGTCAAGGATATCACCAACAAGGCCGTCGATACAGGCAAGAACATCATCAACGGCATCGGAACCGGCATCAAGAACGCCGCGACGGGGCTGTGGAACGGCATCAAGAATGTTGGAAACAACATCGTCAACGGTTTCAAAAATTTCTTCGGCATTCATTCGCCGTCCAAGCTGATGGCGGACGAGATCGGCGAGTTCCTGCCCGCCGGTATCGACGAGGGCATGAAGGACGCTATGCCGGCCCTGCTGGATAGCGCAGAGAGCCAGATGGGCGATCTTGTGGACACCGTCAAGGCCGGGACGGCGGACGCGAGCGAAGCGGTCGCCGGAAGCGGAATGCCGCTCCTGTCTGAAGTCTCCGGTCGAGTTGATATCGTCGATGGTAGCTGCTGACGGTGTCGGTGAACTTGCGGTTGATATCGATGTACTTCATTTTTAAGAACCTCCTGCGATTTTACGCTTGACAAATCGTTACTAAAAAAATAAAATGGAGGTGCAAGGGGCTTCTTGACGGATTGCTTACTTGTGCTTTAGCGGTTCAGTGTTCCAGCACTGGCCGCTTTTTTGTATGCCTCAAACCGTGCCAACTGCTCAGCTCTGGTGAGCTTTGCGAATTCCTTGCTTGTCACGGAGCATCACCTCCCGGTGTTTGCTCCCTTGCACCTCTAACCTCCTCTCTATGTCTATATTATACAACGAAATTCGTTGTATGTCAATACAAAAACAACATTTTACGTAAATGATTTCACGAAAAGCGTTGCAAAATGCGAACGAATGTGATATAGTAAAGAAAAGGGAGGTGCCTACATGATTCGCATCAGATTAAAAGCTATGTTGGCCGAAAAAGGCATCAAGCAGAAAGATTTGGTTGCAATGACCGGTATTCGTCAGCCCACGTTGTCAGGAATGAATAACAACTCTGTTAAGCATATTCCGCTGGATGTTCTGGACAAAATCTGCACCGTTCTAGATTGCCAGCCGGGAGAGTTACTGGAATATGTACCGGACGAAAAAAGCCCGGACGAATAAACGTCCGGGCAGGGGAGAGGTGCTTACTTCTTGCGGTTCTTGCTCACCGTTTTCGGGATTCGCCGGACCTCTTTTACTCTGCGCACCTCATTCGGCTCATAAATAAGTAAGTCGCTGAGTGTGCAGTCCAGGGCTTCGCAGATAAGGTCGAGGTCATCCAGATTGACCCGATCTGAGAAGTCGTGGTACATTTCGTTGATGGTCTGGCTGCGGATTCCGGTGGCGCGAGCAAGTTCGCTCTGCGTCATCCGCCGTTCGCCAAGGCGGGTGGACAGCATAATCCTAATCATAGCCTGTATCTCCTTTGCCAAGAATTTTACCGATTTGAAACCGGCTTGTCAGGATTTTGGCAGAAAAGTACAGAATACGGCAAATTAGAACGAAATACGGAAAACTGAAACGAAAAAAGGCCCGGAACCCGCGTGTGTAACGCAAGGTTTCGGGCCTTTTTCAATGCCGATTAGTGAGCGTCGGTTTTCTGTCGACTGTTGGAAGAGGACAAAGCAAAACGAACACAGAACCCACCATACAGATGGAACTGTGTTCGCCTAGCTCTCTAATGGTTGGGGATGAGAGAATCGAACTCCCACAAGTAGAGTCAGAGTCTACCGCACTACCACTATGCAAATCCCCAATATTCTGTTGTGTTTTGCGGGGTGAGCCGCTCAACGTGTGCTATTATACGGGAAAAGCCCGGAGTTGTCAAGCACATTTTTGAAAAAAGTTGTACTTTTTTGGAAAATTCCGCAGCAGCGCCGAATGTTTTGCAAAATCAGTCGGGGCGTTTTTCACCGTCCGGTTCGTCCGGCAGATAAACGGCAACTTCTTCAAGGGTGCAGTCCAGAATTTTGCAGAGAGTATTAAGCGTATAGGTGCTGACATTCTCATTTTTGCGTAAACGGCTCAGTTGCCCCGCACTAAAATGGTAATCCTTTAATAATTTATATTGGGAGACTCCACGTTTTTTCATTGTCTCCCAAAGTGGGTCGTATCGAATCATAACATATACCATCCTTGGTGGATTTTCATAATTAAAGAATAAGAAGTTGACCGCATATTGACAATTAGCGATAATTGGGGTATTATCAATATACGGGTAATGCTTTGCAAAATAGGGAAGGATGGCGTCATATGACAGCAGCAGAAATCAAAGAATATCTTGGTATGTGTATTGAGCTTGAAAAAGAAGTTTATACACAGAACCGCGCAATTGCACAACTTCGATACAACATTTCCCTGTTGGGAAACTATAGAATAATCAATGAACCGACCGCACCTGGTAAGACGGTTAATGAAAACGGTATAAACACAATGTTTTGGAGAATGATCCTTGCAGTTGCCGGGGGAATTTCAATCGTAATTGCATTGCCTATCAGTTCGGACTTTTTTCTCATCAGTGGCGTTTTGGCATTGCTTATTGGTGGTGGATGCCGGTTTTTTGGAAGGATAATATATGACGAAGACTACAAAAAAGCTGTTAGAAACTATAACAAAAGGGCTGAACAATATAAAGTAGAAATACTTAACGATGCAAAACGTGTAGACGCGGAGAGAATAAAAAAAGCAGTGCTTCAATCAAATATGAACACGCTAAGCGAAGCAAACAAAAAATCGAGAAGATGCTTGCAGCAACTCTATGCTAAAGATGTTCTGTATTCTAAATATCGTAATTATGCATGTGTATGTACACTGTATGAGTACTTTGCTTCTGGCCGCTGTACAACGCTGGAAGGCCATGAAGGTGCATATAACATTTTGGAAAGTGAATTGCGCCTGAACCGGATCATCACGCAGAACGATCAAATCTTAGCAAGCTTAGAAGAAATCAAACTGAATCAGGAAATGCTGTACGATTCGATTCAAGATGCAAATCGAAAGGCAGACCAAATCATTCGCAACTGCAATTATATGTCCAACCAGCTGAACGGTATTCAGGCACAAGGCGCAGAGCTGAATGCCCGCATTGAAAGACTGCAAACAACTTCTGACCTGAACCTTTATGTAAATGCCTGCGCAAAACGTGAACTTGAGTACATGAACCGCGCAAATCGCATTTTCTAAGCGCTTTTTTATAGCCGCTCCCCGGCCTGCCCGGCGGGGCGACTTTTTATGCCTACCCACAAATCGGCACATTCTGCGCAACGCACCGCCTATACTGGAAGGTACAAAACCTTGCAAAGTACCAGAAGGAGGATGCCTATGCCGGAACGAACCACACAAAATGCCCAGACCCTGCTTTCACCCCGCGTCCCGCGGGACACCGAGCACGAGCGCTATCACCCGGAACTGGAAGAGGAACTGAAGGAATGTCTGTTCTGTTTAAAGCGCAACGAGATGATGTTTGACATGGAGGTGGACACTGACCTCATCGAGCAGCGCATCTACGAGCGGCAGGCGCTGCTGTGCCGTTACCGGTACTTACTGGCACGCGCCCGGGAGCTGGGGCTGCATACGGTGCTTACCCGTTACCAGCCCATGGGCGAGTGAAAACGGTCAGCGAAAAAATCTTGACAAAAGGCGCGCTGCGTGATATCCTATTACAAGATAAAAGCGTACCGGAACTATGTCCGGCGCGATAAATTTTTGAGAGTTAGAGAGGTTTCTATCATGGAGCGTATCAAGACTATTGCTACTCGTGACCTGACCAAGAGCGTTAAGACCGGTGGCTGCGGCGAGTGCCAGACTTCCTGCCAGTCCGCCTGCAAGACCTCCTGCGGCGTGGCTAACCAGCAGTGCGAGAACAGCAACAAGTAAT
>OIZO01000409.1_pt1 | contig 30158 bp, 36 predicted proteins | sample 1588551 | NCBI WGS metagenome assembly OIZO01 (sample SAMN03283271) | human gut metagenome | biome: human-associated habitat; material: feces | host: Homo sapiens | place: Peru | collected 2012 | reverse complement strand
CAAACACATACAGAACTAGTAGTGCTACTATATTTCCTTTTTTCTTAACCGCCTTCCAAATATAGCTTCTGACTGCAAGTATCAATGTTAATACGTTCACAACTGCCAGTTCGACAATCCATATATTGGATCTTCTCATATAAAGTAGAAAACCAATTAAAGTTAGTGTCAGTATCTGCACACTTCCAGAAACTACCACTCTGATTGAGAAAAAACTTTCTTTCACTTTTCTTAGAATAAATGTCGACCATGCTGGAAATATAATCAGCATTAATATATCAAAAATACTTTTTTTATTAATATTCCAACAGCCAATTCGCATATAAGTACTATCGTTAAACAAATCAATCCATTTTTTCCAGTCTGCCGTCGCATAAGAAAACATACAAAAAAACGCAAGTGCTAATACAACGCATAGTGAAGTTCCCAGTCCAAAGCTATAACCTTCTTTTATTCCCACTAGTCCAGATGACATTTTTTCAAAGGAATCATCTTCTTCATCATAGATGGATTCCTCTGTAACTTCCGATTCGTCATTCTTATAAAAGAATCCGATTTCATCATCCCATAGAAAAAGATTGCACCCCCACATGAATGTGGTAACCAATGTCACTACAGCTTTCCCCAATATATCAAATACTGATGTCTCACAACCATTTGCCAATCCTATAAATGTACGACTCCACAATAGTAATAGCCAACAAATAAACATAATCACTATACTCCATTTGCTTTTTAAAACCTTCTTTATCATCATCACTCATCTCCCTCTTTTTTACAAATCGCTTCTAACGGTCCTCCTGTGCTTTTTCTTTGACATTTGCTCCTCATAAGCTTCTGTGATCTGCTTATACATATCATTCTCAAAAATGTTATACCTCTTTGTAAAAATTGGTTTCATTCCACGTCTAAAAATAATTTCTTCTCCAACCGGCATATCCTCTTTTCCAGTAGATACAATGTTACTTTTATCTTTCATAGCTCTTAACTCTTTTAAAAGCCTTTCCTTTTCTTCCATCTTCCCTTTTCTCCTTTTTACTTTTAATCACCGAGCTACTCAATTCAAAAAAATATAGTGAGTGTCGTACGACCCTCACTATATAAATAATCATCCTTTCAGTTTTCCCCAAACAATATCAACTTTTCTTATTTTTAATGGAAGATGTTTTCTCCGTTAATTCTTCAAATTTACACATCATAATGTCCATTGAATGATTCAAAGAATAAATATTACTCTTCAAGATTGAAAACTGATTTGTATATTCTGGATAGTAGTTTTTGCAGAAACTAGCCATTGGTAACAGGAATGTATAAGTTTCCTGAATATACTTACGCATTCGTTCAAAAGAAAACGTATACAGAGTAGATGAGTTATGCAATCGGTCACTAAGTTTTATTAATGCCGCCTTAGAATTGCCTTTTATCCTATCAAAATACAAACTTAATTCATGTTGATCTAACCCTGATTCTTTTGTTAACAAAGTTATGATATCAAACACTTCTTTGGAAAGATTGTATTCAGTAATCAGTTCTTTTCCATTAAGGGGAAGCTTATCATGACAATCTTCCAAAATATCATGCAATAAAGCTGCAGCCAAAGTGTCATCATCATAAACACCATAAGATATTAATGTTGAACATACTTTTAATGGATGTTGAATGTATGGAATTCTATCCTTTCGGTACTGTCCTGCATGCAGTCTTCTCGCCAACGGTAAAGCAATATTTGTTTGACGGAGGTTTCTAGCAACTGCAAACCCCTTTATAAACATATAAGTTTTTATGTATTGTCGTGTTTCTTCTTCATCAAATGAATCATTCATAGCAATTATTACTTTCTTTTGAGTATCCATATGCCTTTTCTCCTTTACTTGTTATTTTTTTGCTAAGGCTTCTTTCATTTTTAAATAGTATGTATAATCACCACCGGTAGCAAAATGCTGATCAACACGATGACAATCCGATGCAACACTATAGAGCAGACGATATCTATATGCCATTTTCTTCAAAAAATGCATTCGAGACAGATCATCAAGATAATTTTCATAGAACACTTCTATTCCACCCACGCCATCGGATATTTTAGCAAATGTCTTTATCAAAGTTTCAATCTCATTCTCATCTAAATTGTATCCATAACAATGACACAAAATCGGAATACCATGAGTAACTCTTATCTTTTGAACTACCTCGTCAAGCTTCTTGTATTTTATAAAGCGAAGTGGATTCAAATAATATGGAGACCAATTTCCTACAAAACGGTCCATGGCCTGATCAACATTATCTGCATAACCTTTACGAATCAATACATCACATATCTGATGTCGTCCAAGATGTCCAGTTTTTCGTTGTTCCTCCAACACTTCATCCAAGGACACATGAACATTCAATCCATCTAAAATCTTCAGTATTTCCTGTATATACTCCAACTTCCCAAGTTTACATACCGAAAAAATATCTTCGAAATCATTAGGATCCACAGACTCAAGCCACAAGCCAATTACGTGTACCTCTATATTTTCTTCCTTCTCTGGCACCCAATATGATGTTGAGAATTCACACGCTGGCAATATTTCCAAAAAATCATTCTTATTTCCAACAATACGTTTTTCGCAAATTGAAATATGATTATGATCTGTGATGGCTATGGCACGCATATTATTTTCATATGCAAGCTGAACCAATTCTTCAACGCTATTTTGTCCATCGCTTAATAACGAATGCATGTGAAAATCTATTTGTTTTCTTTCGTTCTTTTTCTTATCTTTCATAGTTTTTATCCTTTCCGCTAGTTATTTAAGTCAATATTTAGATTCATTTTCCCTTAAGTCATAACAAAGAGACGTGTTCACTCTTTTTCTCACTGCATATCCAGAAATGTAAGCTTTAGCACTTCCTTCAAACTTACGATTACAAAATATTTTTGCTTGGTATATCTTGTTGTTCATTATTTCAATTGCTCCGATGATTACTTTCTCGACTTCATTTTTTTGATAAACAAATCCAACACCTGAACTATTATGAAGAATTTTACTAATTGCATAAATTTTCATTCCACTCCAAACAGAAGTCATAACAAAGTCTGTCCTCATGAAATGAAGCATCAACAGAACCCGTGTATTTTCCTCTCTCAACAGCACCCATGTCTTATCCTCACCTCCCGCTTGTATGTGCAATCAAGATTAATGCGCTCAAAATATAAATGTCGATTTATGCATTTTCTCACTGTTTTTCAGTTGGTTTTCCAGCTTTTCACAAAATAAAAGTTGATCTAAACTTCGCTGAATCAATAACGCCTTATCATGAGTTGTGCTTTTCTTCGGTTGTTTTTCTATCAGTTCGATTATTTGTGAGGACACAAGATCAATTTCTCCTTCTCAATTCTCTATAACATAGTCATAAATCCCTGTTGATGCATTCACCAAATCTCTGACCCCTTCTTGCATACGCATAAGTATCATCTCTTGATCTTCTGTATTTCTTTTTTGTAATCGCTCATATTCTTTTTGAGGTGTTACAGTCAAGTAAAATGATAGTATACAGTTCTTGAATTCTTCATCTTCTAAAAGATGCTGCATACCCGAAGTATTGCAATCAATTAGAACTATTTTCCCACTGTCACATATCCTATGAAGTTCTTCACGATTAATTGCATAGTAATTACCGCCATAAAAATTGTGTTCTAGGTACTTTGTTCCACTCTCAAGATTTGCAATAAACTCTTCTTTGGTCACAAAGCGATAATGATCTTTACCATCATTTCTTGAATTTCTCGTTGTGTCAGATCTTGCCTGCACGATATTGGAGTTCATTTTGATGATTTTATTTATCACTTCACTTTTTCCAACACCTGAAACACCACTGATAACAATGATTTTCTTTTTATTCATACCTTCTCCTTTATCGTTCAAAAACACATTCATACTGTTTTTCGATTCCATAACAATCCTCCAGAGCAGCGTCAATCAATCCCGGAAGTCTACTAATTAACTTTGCCAGTTTTTCATTATCCCATCTTTTAAAACGATACAACTGTGATAAAGTCTTACCCTTATGTCCAAAATAGTTCTCGATAGATGGTGAAAACTTCACAGAATGCAAATAAATGTTTTGTTCGTTCTTTGACTGTGTGTCAACATAATATAAACTGATACAATTGTTTGTTTTTCGCGCGATAACACGATCACACGTCCTTACTTGAGCTTTGATTCTTTTCATCTTTCTATCCTCCTAAAAGTTTATTTACTGAATATATGTAACTGATTTTGCATTTCCCCAGAAAAAACAAAAACTCTGCGTATTTTTATTACACACAGAGTTTTCGAAAACCAATACTATATAACTCACTCTTTTTTTCTAATAATATTATTGAATACTCGATTAACCAATTTCTGACGACATTCGGCTAAAGAGTCAGTCGGTTCAGCACCGTTTAATACCGCTTCGTAACCAGTTGAATAATGTTGAAGCTTAGCTGCTGCATAGTATATTTTTTGCTCTACATCATCAACCTCTAACGACACCTTCCTCAAATCGTGTGTCAATTTATAGCAAATTTCTTTATTCTTATGATTTATGTAAAAATTACCTGTCGATAAATCCTCATTTACAAGATTAGTAAATTCTGAAAGTCTATTATCACTACAGTAGTTCTCATTATCTTTGAATGAAAAATTTGCGATTACGGTATACGTGTTACGGCGCACATCAACCATATATCTTATGGTTTTATCGGCATCGGCAAGAAATACATCAAATCCATAAATGCCTGTTGCCTGATCAAAAACATATTGCCATTTATTTTTTATCAAAAAATTTCTGATAACCTCTGAAATATTGTCAGAATAACTCTTATCCATAGTATCTTTCCTCTTATCTAGCAAACTGAACTTCATTATTTGACATTGCAAGGAACTGTCGAAAACCATCCCCACAGGCATCTCCTAATGTGAAAACGGTATTTGTGCATACTTCTCTGGATGGTTTGATAATAGCCGCCTGTCTTTTGTATTCTCCTGTTAAAACCGGAATCACTAATTCAGCCGTTATTTCAGCATCATATAATGCACGGTGTGCTTTTTTCTTGTCCACAAATACACCATACCACTGGGCCGCATCTGTCAAAGACATCTTTTGGCTTCTATCAAGATCCATCACTCTCGGATACACCACCTGAAAATCCATCCATCTACGCATATTGGCTGGAATCCTTAGATTCTTAAATGAGCATTCACTCTGAAGTTGTCTTAAATCTATATCACTCCAACTATAGATTCTTGTTTTTCCCTCGCCAATCCAAAGAGCAAATTTGTTAAGTGCTGTTTCAAAATCATAAGCTTTTTTAACAAATCCCGTTTTAATTCCTGTAAGGCCAGTAATAAAGCTGGCGATATCTTCATTATATTTAGGCTTAATCAGACAGCTGAAACGATCAACAATCTGATTGTTACTGTCCAGTTTTACTGCGCCAATTTCAATTATTTCATTACGAAGGTGCTTTCTCACTTCACCATTCTTTTTTGCTACCGGATTCATTTCAAAATCAACGATTATATGCTGTTCGTACATCTTTTTTCTCCTTTACTATCACATATTGGCTATCGTCACTGCCTTTAATTAGTAAATGTAGTTGATTTTTCTTTTCCCCAAAATAGCCAGAAATTATCCGGCCATTTTTTTCTTCTTTCCTGTTTTCGCCCGACTTTTTGTATAAATTGTGTTCCTTGCATTTAATTCTTCTTCTCTCGCAAGAGCTTCATCAGACATATACTTTTTATATACTGGATATTCGTACATATAAGGAAGGTCCTTAGCAATAAATGGATAACAACGTTCGTGAAAAATAACAGTTTCATTTTTTTTGAGTCTCTGTAATCTACTGGTTGATAATAGAGGACGACCAAATTCATTTAGACCAGCAAGCCGACTAATATAATCCAGGAAATCCAACTCGCGGCTATGCAAATATATAAGATTAGCGCAATTATCAATCAGCGTTTTTCCCATGCGATCACCGTATCGTTCTAAGAGCTGACTATAAGATTGACATACAATATGGAATCTAATATTTCTGCTTCTTGCAGCTGTTAACATAGGGCCAATTTCCCCCAACTTTGGCATATTACAAAATTCCTCTAAAATGAAATTAAATCTTACTGGCAGCTTTCCTCCAAAATCTTCAGCAATATCCAAAAGTGCCTCATACTGCTGATTTGTAAAAAGCGTCGCAAGAAAATGGTATGTCGTCTTTTCATCTGGGACGATTAAGAAAATAGCTGTCTTTTCTGTTGCCGCAGTAGAAAGATCAAATGATGATTGTGACAGCATTTCAGTTAAAGAATCTGATGAGTTAAAGAGACGAACCAATTGATCATATGTTGACAAAATACATGTCTTTGTATTTTCAGCAGTGAGACTAAAGTATCCTGCAAGTTTCTTATATGCATTGCTATCATGAGGCAGTTTTCGAAAACAAGCTTCCATGGTTCCATCTGGAATACGTTCATATCTCCATTTTAAAAGATTCGCAACTGTCAATTTCTCGCCCATCATATGCGAAAGATCAAGGCTACCTTCTCCTAGCATTCCTGCAGATTCATTCCAGAATTTATCTTTATCAGAGGATGATCTGTCATTAAACAATCTCTGCATCAAATCGTTTTGCAGATGCTGTGCTGCCTTATCTTTCCCCTGTGCATACATTGCCTCAATATTTCCTAATGGATTCCATCCATCAGGTGATTTTTCGGGTTTTCTAAAGCTGAGACCATGCACATTGTAACCTTTCTTTTTAAGATACGATCCGGTTCTTTTCATCAACTCACCCTTTGGGTCAATTACAAGCATCGACTCAGCTGCAAATGCACAAGAATTAATTAGCGTAAGAATAAACTTCTGTGTTTTTCCAGATCCCGTATCGCCGACAATCATACTATGACCTTCACCAGGGTCTGTATAAAGGATTCCATTTTCATAAGCAAGCACCGGACCTCCTCTACCAACTGCATTCTCATCATTCATATCTAACGGTGCCAAGTCTTCTCTAAACTCTTCCTCTGTCGCCATTCTCGATTCTTGATAAATTAATCCATCCTGAAACATAACTCTTCCTCCCTTATAGACATGTGCTTATCGCGCAAATCCAATCGGTATCTTGTTTTTTTTCTTTATTTCTGGTAAATATTGCTGAACATCTACAACATCTATTGTTTTATCTTTATTTCTTTTGAAATCTTTTTCAAAAACAATTTGCTCCATTAACTTGTCTATTATATCTGCAGTGCTAACTTTTTGTACCGATCTTTCTTTTAATCTCTGATATAAATATTGTTCTACCTCTTCTGTAACGTTGTATCCATTTTTAACAGCTTTTCGTTTAAACTCAGAAACGCATTGATGAATAGTAGGAAGTTCTGATTTCACCCAAATACATGCCCCACAGCTTGCAAACTCAGCAAATATGTGATCTAATTCATAATTTGATTCACACTCAGGGAACAATAGAAAAAATTTAATTTGTGTTTCTGAACGAACATACTCATAAAAAAGTTTTAGAAACTCATTACTCCCTTCTTCTCCCCATTCCTCAGCAGCTTCAATTAACACAAACCCACAATACGAATCGTAACAATCCCTTGCAATACTAATACTATTCAGCAAGTGCTTCATAAAACTGATTGCTTCCTGATGATTGTTGTAATAGGGCATCAGAATGGTAAAATGTTTACAAATTCCTTTAAATCGTAACACCTGTTGCTCTTCCAACTTTTCGACCATACGCATTCCAAGCTTTTCCATAGCAGATAAAGACTTGCCAGAAATAAACACATTCGGGCAGCCATCTTTTTTGACATATTTTAACCCTTTGACAATGTCATCATCTTGTTTCTGTAAATTAATCATGCTATAATTATCCTTTCCATATACGAATTATTGCCTATACTTAACCAATGCAATAAAATACAGATTTCCCCCTGTTCCATGCAATAATTCCTCAAAAAAGAGCTACTTCCGCAGCCCTTTACTCTTATCCTTTTCTTTTGTTTGTTTTAATTTACTGTTATTATGGGGTTTGATATATTTCTTTCCAATCAAAGTGCAACACTTGTCTCTATGTTTTAGATATTTATCTGCGACACACATAAACGAAGCTTCTTCCTGGATTCTCTTATAGGTTTCTCTGATAATAATTTTGTGAAGATCATCACACCAGTGTTCGATTTTATCTTCATCATACACGGATGTGTAGATCAGATCTCCAATGCAACCAGAATAGTTACTTGTACAAATATTCTGTTCCATCCTTTCCATGAATGTCTGATCAAAAGAAAACTCCGGAAACATATTACCCTTCAGCAATCGCTCTGCTTCTGTTGCCAATTCCTGTATGGTTTTTCCTTCCATTCTTGCCAAGGCATTTTTCACGGAACTTGCCTTAGTGTCCGGAATCTCATCCAGTATATGGGGAATAATTCTTGCATAGATGTGAGCCAATACTTTTTGTGGTGATACATCTACACTCGTTAATGTATCAATATATTCTTTTAATAATTTTTTATATACATAATGCTTATGGGAAGCAGCATTATCATTTTCATAAGTTGTTTGCATGCAAGAATAATTCATTGAAGAATTGCTCATGTGCTTAGAATTATCACCTTGTTCTTCCTGGTCTTCAACAACATTAGCCCCTACTTCACACAACCATTCTATAGATGTTGTATTAATATTCGGTGTGTTTTTTTTTCTGTAGTATTTTCGAACTACGCTTTTTGCCGAATTCATATATATACCACAACTATACAAACAAAATTCTCTGGAATCAGGATCAGACGTAATCACACGCCCCTTAGCAGCTTTCCAGACACCCAGCCATGCATTGCACAATGAATCATCAAGTGTATCGTCATCAAGACATCCACGGTTACGAAGATACTCCATCACCTTATGTTTCCACTTGATATTTGTAAGCTCGACCAACTCACGAATATAGTCCTCATCTCCTAATTTAATGTAATTATTATAGGCTTTCTGAATTTTATCTTCTGTTCTATAAATGCTATCTGTGGTTTCAGTAACAGATAAGTACATTTCGTTTATCTTCTCCATTCCGTTCTCCCCTCTGCACGAAGCTTAGCAACAAATAGTTCTTATGTATATATGATAAACTATCTAACCCAGTCATATCAAGTTACATATTTCTTTACAATCAGTTATTTATAGGTTAATATTACATATATAAGTGATTATAACTAGAAAGGACATTTATTATGGCTAATCATTCAAAACCAAACTACAGTGAAAATTTCAATTATTTATTAGAATGTTGCAATATCACCTACACACAAAGTACTTATAAAGCAGGCCTCACTATTCCACATTGTAATCTTGGTCTGTCAACAATAAAAAAGATCCGTTCCGGAGATAACATGTCGGATGCAACTGCCCGGAAAATAGCAAGTGCGTTTTCGTTGTTATTACTTCATCCAGAAAAACGCAAGCTGTTTGCCGAAGATCTTTACCTGCCTCCTGACACTTTTTCAACAAAATTTCCAGCATCTGCTTTTATACAAGACAAAACTAAAACTGCTCCAACCAATATGAGTTTATTCACCAACAAACTTTATCGATGTTACTATGTTATGCCGAACTCACCAAACAGTTGTTATATGGCATATTTCAAACTTTTTGAAAACAAAGGTTACTATCATGCTTATATGGTAAGAGGTATTCAAGACTTTGATCTGGTATTAGAACTTCCAAACCTGTTTGACGAACCTCATCGAATAGCTCAGTATATAACTGAAAAAAATGGGGATAAAAAAACTGAATCGATGCACTTGTATGAAGCATGGAATGATTTGTCTTCACATTCTCGTCGTGAAGATATTACTTATACTAATAATCGAATTAAAATTGATTTTCATTCCATCGAAGACGAACCATGCTACTCAACAATGTTTTGGAACACGTGTATTCCAAATGGAATGCAGCTTGAATCTTACATTGGCGGTTCTTGCTTGATAATTGATACCAATGACGGAAAACGCGGCAAAAATATTAGTGCATTTAAAATGGGACTGGAAGCAGTTGAAAATATCCCTGCATCCCAGCAAGCTATCATTAAAAAAGGTGCCTTGATTCACGATTCATTAAGAGTAATTAACGAACTTCGCCTGGAATGCAATGATGGTATAATGACTTTAGATAACAGTGATGACAACCGTTGGTATCGATTCATTCAAGGCGACAGCTATCGTGGTCATGCTGATACCCGCTACAATGACGTCAATATTGAAACACTAGTTACATCATTAGTCCGCTTGAAAGCAGATTACGAACGTCAGCTTGATGATTTAAAGAATTACATAAAGGACATAAAGAAAGAAAATGGCACCCCTTAACTGGGGTGCCTGGCACGTTAGAAAGAATCTCCTAATCTTCATCTATATAAATTCTGAAATCCCCATCTGGAACATCTGTTAATTGACCTTTGAAAAAGCCACTCTCAAGGACAACCGGAACTTCAATAATCTTTTTATTTTCACATAGTAGATAAATGCCAATATTGGTGTCAGAATAATTATGTGAATTAATCTGAACATACAGTTCATTCTTTTGTGCATCAAATGCTATAAAGGTTTTCTCATCATCCAGTTCTTCTAGTTTCACCATACTGATTCCAGATTTTGAGTCATCACCACGTGTAGCCATAGCTAGTGCAGGCTCAAAAGAAAAAGCTGCTGATATTCCGTCAAGCTGCTCCATAATTGCAGTCTTAATATCATTAACCTTTTGACGAACCACCTTAATTACTGATAATGGTTCTTTGACCTCTTCGGATTGTAATGCTGTCTGCTTTTTAGCCTCTGTAGCAAGTGCTATCCCATCTGGACTGGTTGCATCACATAAAGCCACTGCCACTCCAATTTTTTCATAACAGCCCTTACACTCTTTTAAATGTTGAAGTTTCTCTATTTCCCCATCGTTCATGATTTCATCAGAAGTGAGTTTTATTGCTAATTCTATAATTTCATCCGTTGTCAAGTGCGTCATTATTTTACACCCCCAATCAGTTTATACAAACGCTCATCCTTATCCAGATATTCACTCCCCAATGACACAAATCTTGGATCTTGACATAATGTTTCAATCGCATCTCTCAAAATGATATTATGTGCTCGTCGATCCATATGCTCAATATCACGATCATTATCATATGCATCTATATATACTACATTTCGTAAAACGAAGCGTTTACCTCTTATTGCAACTATTTTATCAAGTTGTTCTACATAATATGAACCCCATTCAAAAAATGGATATCCATTTTCTTCGATTTCTTCCTCTGATTCATTTGTCAGATAATCAATATTGTGTTTTTCCATTTTTCTTCTAGCCCACTTAACAGAGGAAGCCACAGACTCCTTACCGTAACCAATAATATGTGGCAGCAATCTCGTATATGCGACCGCCAGACAGTATTCCGGAGACTCTTTTGTTCTCATTAATGCTCTAACATACCCATCAAGAAACTTTGAGTAAAATTCAGCTGCCTCTTTATTATAAATCATTTTGATTGGCGAACCTGTTCTTCTCGCCTCTTGTTCTACACCATCCTCACTCATTTGTTCTATGGAATCAGCATTATGATTTGCCTTTCTTTTATCTGTGTATACTTCCCCTTTCATAAGTCTACTTGCTGTTCTGGTGTATATAGTTCGCGCAAGATATCCATAGGTAAAACGGGAATTGTCACCTTTTTTTTGTGCCTGTTTCAGATCTCGCCACATTTCAAATCTTGCTTCTTGCATAAGATCTTCTAGATAGTGGTAATCATAACGATTCATCAGTTCTTTCATTTTTTCGGTGACATGATATTTACTCATAGAATCAACCAGTTCCATCAGTTCAAGAAAATACTGTTCTTCTCCCAATTCTAAATAGTTAAGATATGCCTGGTGAATCTTATCGTCTCTTTCATTAATTTTATCTTTCGATAATAGTTTTTCATTAATAATATCATCCCTTTTTTCTACTCCCATTTTATGATTCCTCCTTCCTTACTAATTGCATCTAAAGCATTCAAAACCGCCCCAGTAAATTTCGTCTCGGAATGGTTTCCTCCTCTCATTCATTTTGCTATATCTTTCGCTGAAAGGTTGTATGCGTACATCTGTGTTATTTAGCCAACCTTTTTCTTTCAACTCACGAATTGTAATATTTTTTAAGTAGTGTTGTGCCTCTCGTAATGCATGACACGGAGATTTTTTCTCTTTTTCATAAAGGCGATAGAATTCTTCCATCATAACAGCAGTACCCAAATCTGATTGATTCCATAAACTACAAATCACATATTTAACTCCGGCTGCTGATAATGCACTCACCATGCCATTAAATCCTTTGTTAATTGTGTAATCATTTAGTCCACTCATACAAGTAGACAGAACAACTAATTTAGCATGGCTCCAGTCTTGACGACTAATCTCGTCTGCTGTAACAATACCATTCCCTACATTCACATTAACAACTCCATCAGATAACCAATTCTGTGCACCAGCTAACAAAAGGCAAGAAGCATATAATGTGTCTGTAGAAGCTTCATAATCTACCAGTCCATGAGTTGCAAGATGAATGTTTTTATAGTTAATTGCTGACAGCAAAGCCTTTTTTGACGCATTTATTCCTATACAACAATTTGCTGAGACCAGGTTACTAATACGAATCGCTTCGATTCCACTAAACGGCAACGACTTTATTGTATAATCCTGAAAATCAAAACACCTCTGTTCATCCGACTGTATGCACTCATCTGTTTTCATTTTATTTTTCAAATCATATTCTGGATCTCCCATCACAAGAGTTCTTCCGGTCAAGTCAGACTTTGTTGAATTAAATAGAAAATCTCGTGCGCATTCTATCATTGTGATATCATAATTGTCCTGAAACCGCTCGTCTGCCCCCTCTTCCATTAATAATCCAAATGGAAGATTAATCAACTCACTACTAGGTGCAATATATAATGCACTCACATCAGCGAAACTACTTTTTATTGGTGCAATAAGTTCCTTGTACAAGAAATATCGAATTCGATCTTGAGCTTCCAGTTGGTCAGTAGTTACGTCTCCATTTGATATTGACTGATATATTTGGATAAACTCATCCGCCTTTTTTAGTATTGTTTCCCCCTTATTAATCACAAATCTTCCGAGTGTACAAGATTTGTTCCTCTTCTTGAGCACAAAAACATCAATACACTGTTCCTCTTCAACATCAACTGTTTCGAATGCCCCTTTTCCAAAATAAGGTACGGTATCAAAATATTCAATAACGATAGAATTATCCGGCAAAGCATTCGCAACATGTTCGAGAGATATATTTGTGAATTCATTTGTTATTGGGAACCTTTCAGAAAACTCTGTTTCCAACAATCGCAGATTTTCATACGCTTCAGTTAATAAATTTTCATCCACATGATTAACTGTATCTTCTTCTAACTGCACCACTAAATTCTGCTGCAAACGGATTCGTTCCATTAATTCATTATCTATCAAACCAGCATTAATTACCCTATTACGTTCTCTACCGGCAAGTGATGCCAACGCTTTAAATTGAATAAGACTATTATATACTGACTGCAGATCATTAATTTGTCTTTGAACAGTATATATACAATAGTACTGTAATTGGGCAAGCAGTAATACATTCATTAACCTAGTATCATTGAGATATCTGACGCTTTGTTTCCAGACGGTATTCAATTCTAAGCACGCATCAGATAAGTATTTATTTGCCTGCGTTATTTTATTATTTCGAGCATAATACATAGCAACTAATGACAATACAGATGTTCGTATTCCACTCGGGATACCATTAAAATTCAAGTCCATTAATGATTCTCTCATATAAAAGCCCGTCGTTGGCAAATCTAAATCATATGCCAGTAAGGCAAGAACATAATTCAACGTCACTATTCTCCTTTTTTCAAGAGTCATATTAGCTTCAAATCGTTTGATTTTATACAATGCATGATAAAAAGTCCAATGATCTGCTTTATTAATTGCCTGCTTCTGAATTAAGCAACTAATTGCACTACATATAAATGTGGATTGTTCCTTATTATCTTCTATCAAAATATCATAATCATTTACAATACTATCACACTCTTCTCTTACCAACTCCAGTATACTTTCTATTGCTTCGCTATCAACATCAAAATAGCAGTATGTTGACACTAAAATCCCATATATTCTATATACATCCACTTCCGACAGCGTATCATCATTTTCGTCATCAATAAGCTCTAGTAATTCGTCCAGCAAATCTGACACATTTGCAAAATCACTTTGACTAAAATACGCCATCAGAAGATTACTTTTTATCTGAGCATCGGAAAGAATGGCTCTGGATGGTTCCGTCTCAGAGTCGTAGCCTAGTGCCTCAAGAAAGTATCTTTCTGCTCCAATAAAATCACCCTCTCTTAAACAAATAGTACCTTTCATGTTTTTCCCCATTCTAGGGGTTAAAAAAGGCATTGCATATTGCATTCTCTGGTTGCATATCCTATCAAATAAATCGACATAATAGCGATACTGTTCCATTGAATCCATATCCGGGTCGTTATGAAGAAGCAAAAATAAACATCGCCCTTCCATCATAAGGGCATACTCAGGATCCATATCATCAAAGCTCTTGTTTTCTACTCCATCGATAAACCAAATAATAAACTCGCGAAATTCAGAATCTCTTGTAGATATCATTGTTCGAAGAACTAACTCACATTTGGCTACGACGGTATACCAACAATTAACCCCAAGTATTCTTTCTCTGATCGCAATACATCGCTCCAGTTTCTCTGTTGCAATATCCGTCTGATTAATCATATGCGCGGAATAACTATAGAACCAGAAGAAATCTCCAGTGTCGATATCTATTTTCTTCGCAAAATAAGATTTATTATCACAACAGATTCTATAAGCTGCTTCTGGAACATCGTCAATGATGTGCGGAAGTACTTTAACAGCTAGCGATCTATTTCTATCTTCATCATTTCTCTCACGGCTGATTCTACATAATTGCTCTGCAACCTCCGCCGCCAAATCTTTATCTCCATTTTCTTTAAAGCAATCCACTATCTGCATTGCAATATAAAACAAGTCCGAAGAAACCTCGTTCTTCCTGTTTATAAACCAAGAACGGTTCTTCGGATAATATGACCCAATTAGTTCCTTATATTCCGGGCATAACAAGGTAAGCACATCAAAAGAATCCAATAATATTTCATCACTGATTTCCCCTGCGTACTCTGCTTCCTTTACATTTTCGATTACTTGATTGATATTTTCTTGTAATTTATCTGAAAATTCCCGCTGTCCTACACTTATAAGCTGACAACAAATCAATGTCCGTAAACATGTATATGAGAGTTGAAAAAAACATTGTTGTTGATCAATAGAATTATTGGGAGTTTTTTCTTCGTCGTTCAAAAGGGATGCAATTAATTGTGAAAGAGTATTTTCATTATATTTATTTCTTTTCTTATCAAGCATTGCCGATATTTTGTGATACTTGTCAACTAGAATATCTTTCACAAAATATACCTCCCTCCAAATGTCATTTATTAGTAATATTCAAAACATATTTTATCATCGTCAAATTCTGCATAATGACAACACTTTTCATGGCGTTACAATAATTCTATCTAAACATTTTAATGGATTAAGAATGCCACAACAAAATACAATAATGCAGCTCCCAATGCTTTATTTGTCATTTTGTCTCCCTTACTCCATATCTTTGAAAACATAGAAACTGTGAATACAATAATCCAGCCGACTGAAAAAATACTCATCCAATGTGCGACTTGAGCATATGTATCTCTTCCTGAAGAAAGGATAACACCATCCCCCATAAACCAAGCTAATATAATATAGATCAACCCTATCCAACGACATTGGGTCGATATTTTTTCGACCTGTTCATACCATTTATACTCATTGCTAATAAAACAAACCCCAAGATTCGTCAAAATTGCAATAACATTTAACACAATCCCAATTTTTAATGATATACTGAAAAACACACTTTTACCTCCTAAAGAATTTTGCTTTTAACAGATTACCGATATGATTTTTTGCTGAACTTACCATCACATGTAATCCATCAGAAATCATACAGAAGTTATGCTTTATTTTTGCTATGCGGTCAAATACTGTATCTATTATACCGGCAACGTTTCCTTTAAAGGCAGTAGCAATTTTTAATGCTCCTTGTTTTAATTCCGTGCAATTTTTTGTCTGTGATACAAAATATTTTCCTGCAATGCTAAAGCACCCAATATTCACCAGTATACGTTTTGTCAACATTGCTCCGCTATTATTATATACTTTAGTAACATTACTTATAATATGTTTTATCATAAGAGAAAACCGAACATCCAAATTATTGCTTATATGCATATACGCAATAACCGCCTTCCCACTACACAAATCCATCATATTACTATATATGCGTGTCTTATTAAATAAAACTATGCCACCATTTTTATAAAAGCACAGCACTTGAACAAATGCACCTACCAAAAAAAGTACAACAACAATATTATTGATCAAATCTATTCGTTTCCGTTGTTTTTTTATTCTTGTAAGACGCAGTTCCTCTGCAACTTTATCATATGGTATCTGTACCAAAGGTATTTCTCTTAAGTTGCTGTAACTAACTTTCTTCACAGTTTCATCACTCTCATTCTAATTATTAATATGATTAATTCTACACCACTCGCAAGAGCCTTTGTAATGTGATGGCATGTAATGATTACATGGTCGTTTTTCCAATTTGCTCATATATTCTGTTAATGCTTCATAAAACTCAACTGCATCTGGCCTACAAGTTGGGTCTTTTGAGCCATCAATAAAAGCACGTTCAAATAAATTTTTCAATTTAGAAGTTAATATTCCATAATTTGCTGCAACCTTCTGTGGTCTTCTAAATAGAATTTTTCTTGCAAAAACAAATTCTCCCTTATCAGCAGCTTGCAATCTATTTATCTCAACATGTGACACAGTATGAGATGGATGTTTTGCTAATTCTTCCATATTAACTCCAGACGCATATGGTGCAGAGTTCATTAACAAATAGAAAATATGATATGCCAAAGCATAATAATCTGTGTATCTAGTAAATAATGGTTTACTTGGTGACTGATACACATTTTCAAGATCTGTTTTCTCAGCCTTTAATCTTCTACCTATTTCAGGGGCCAAAAACTCTGGCACACCTACTGATGTCGGTAAAAGTATTTCTGTTCCATTTTTATTGCACGCAGACATTTGAACACTATCCACATCAATTAGTTTTGCTGTGCTACCCGACATAAATAAAGCAACATTATCCGGATTATAATCTCCGATCACATAATTTTTGCCCATTGAATGAACAAGATTTGTTAATATGCATAAGTTCCTCGCTACCCATACTTTTTGGTAATAATCATAACTTTGTGTAGTATACACTTCATCCAAGGCCAAAAAATCATTTTGTTTTTCCATCATGTATCCCACAAAAGAACTTGTATTTTGTCGACTTAAGCTACTGTACAAACATTTTCTAGGAATAACTATCTGATCGCAAAATTCATGTTTTAACATTCCCTGTTGATACATACGTTCCCACTCAAGGATTTTCAGTTCTCGTCCCTTTGTGCATTTTTCTTTTTTGAAAATTTTAGCATATAGATTATTTATCCCATCAACGGCATATAACTTGCCTTCTCCACCACTTAGGTTTGTTTCTCGTAATGAATAACTTCGACCATTTGTATCGTAAACTATCATTACATCGTTCCTCCTTAAAACGTTCTTCTACAAATCTATTTTTTTCGACCGAATAGATTTATTTTAAATCTTCTGCAATCATTCATAATAGACTTATTCTCTTTTGTTTCATCATCAGAATTATCCCCCGATAAAATGTCAACAGCATCAATTGCTTTTTCTATTGGCTCTTTAAAATTATCAATATGTTTTTTCTCATCACAATCTACTTTTGTCCTATAATACTTTGTAACCAACTCATCAATCTGCTCATCAGATAAATTAGGATTGTTATCTTTTACCGCATCAACAAAATAACTTATACGTGTTTGTTCAGACGGATAAATTGATGCTTCTTGCCATAAAATAGAATAGTAGTCAATATCTGGAGCTTCCCAGTCTATATCTTCAGGCTGCAAGTAAGATGTTGTAGATACCAAAACAGATACACTAAGATCATCTTTCATCATGCTGCATATGTCAGAAGATAAATATTCTATCATTCGTGCTTTACATTTTTCAGTCTCGTTTTCAATGATCTTGTCATCGATTCCCAATCCATATGCAACGAATAGATTCGCAAAAGGAACATACACCTTACATTCTTGATCCCCTAATTCTTTTGGAACAAGATAATCCAGTACACCATCCGTTGAACATACAACCGCAACAGGAATGAATTCCGCCGTACCAACCTCAAAATTACGATACAACGGAAGGGAATATACACCGCCCGCAGCATCCCTTTGTTTTTTACTAAGCACATGATATTTTCCCTGTTCATCTAATGCTATAACGCCAGAATCGCCCGCATTTCCATAAAATAAACATTGTCTACTCATTACCGCAAGCGCTAATGTGGTTTGGTACTCCATTCCATTATCTGGATCATTTTCTTCAACATAAGATTCGATTGCGTTGGCTGCACCATGCATTGCCGAAAGAATTATGCTTTTATAGATTTCTTTATCAGTGCTATATGGCGGAAATTGCCTTGTTATCAACTCTATGACTGTTTCCACAGCTATTTTTGACGCTATTTCAGCATGCTTACAACTACCAACGCCATCAGCTACGACAGCTATTTTCCATGAACTGGAAATTTCACCAATTGCACTATAATCATGGCATGGCAGACTCATTTTTTTATGATCACGACCAGTCAGTGAGAAATAATATGAAGATATCATTGTTTTTTCTCCTTGAAATATTAATATGACAGAGAGGTATAATTTGAGTAACCATACCTCCCTGTTTTAAATACATTGTCAAATACTATTATTAATGAAATACTACTCCGTCAAGAACTTCCTCTGTAACAGTTCTTGTTCCATCAGAATTCTGTTTAATTGGTCTTGCTGTTTTTAATGCATCTGGTAATTCCACTTCTGGCTTATCACCTACAATTGAACTAACAACAGCTACCAAAGAAGCATTAATGAAAGTTTTTATAGCCGGAAGACCATATGCACAATCATCAACTTTGTAAAGCATTATTTTGTCACTTAAACCAGTGATGTCCCCTGGTTTTCCACCAGGAAGTAAAATCACATGAATAGCAGCATATTTAGTATCAACGTATTTTTCGCAAAGCTGCTTTGCTTCTTTTACTACACTTGGATTATCCTCAGGATCTGTTGAATAACCATCTGTAATAATGAAAATCTGAGGGCGTTTGCATTCAATATCTTTATCATAATACGATCTTCTCATCACACGCACTGCATTAAGTGACTGCTTAACGACATCATGAAAAGCAGTTCTTCCCGCCGCTGTCAAATGAATTCCACCTTTATAATGTGATAAAGGTGCCCAATCGAATTCTGTTGTTACATGATCTGCGAATGACATCACACAAAAGTCTACTGTACGTTTATACTTGTCACTTAAGTCTGGATCCTGACCAATCTGGTTCACCATTTCTTCAGCAAGCTGAATATTTGTTTTTGTCTGCCCGCTTTCTGTATATTTCATCGATCCACTTACATCAATAGCAACTACTACCGGCTGATGTACCGCCTGAACTGATTCATGATGTAATGTTGGCTGAACTGCTGGAATCTCTGCATATACATCTCTTTCTTTAGCCATAATTATTCCTCCTTTATTATAAGGGCATGGCACCCTTATCTACATAGTTATTTATGTATACCAAGTATGAATTTACTTGCTACTACCAATCTGCTTCTGTTTTATTTTTTCGATTCGCAAATACGTTGCTGGATGGGATGCGTATAATATTTCACTTAATGACCTCATTCTTCCATCTTGATGATCAGCAAATCTACTTAAAAAATATGAAAGTTGAACTCCAAAACCCAAATCGACTGCCAACTGATCTGCTCGATATTCAAACTGTCTGCTTACGGCAGCTATTGTAATTTGGTAAATCACTAATGAACAATGCTGTATTACTTCGAAAAATGCTTTAACTCCTTTTGAAAGGGTTGATGTAATAAATACAGATAAGAACCCCCTACAAATGCCACATAAAGCTAAAACAAAAAATACAATCCATATTGCCACCACACTTGCAAAAGATACAAACATTAATCCAAGAATGACAGCAGTAATATCTCCGAATATTATTCGATTAAAAACACTGTCCAGACAAAGGATATGTGAAGCCTCATGACTAAGTATTCCACATAATGTTAGCTCATCACAAGCTTCTAAAGCGCCCCTTGTAATCGATACATTATAAAATCCATACGCCATTCCGTTGGCATCATCCGATGGCATGATATGTAAACGTATATTTGAAATGTCCTCCCCATATTTATTCTTTATTCTTTTGGCCACTGTTTCTTTAATACGCTGTAGCTTACTCTTTTCATAAGCATCCAGCTTATCCTCCGGTATTGCCTCTACCCGCCAAAGAGCAATATACTCTCCTAACCAGGCATATAAAGCAATAAGAGTGATGGAAACTGTAGCCATCTCCACTCCTGCAACTGTGGCCATTATTACAAAGCTCAGCGCCAAAGTGGTAATTACCTTAATAATTCCCCGAAGTCTCATACTCCTTATCCTCCGTTTTGTTTTCTAATATATATATGGAGAATAAAATGAATTTCCCCAAACGTATTTCCTCTTTCTTCTAAATATTATAAAGAAAATAACATCGTTTGGCCCTTATACTGTGCAATCCCACTTCCTGGATAGAATTCGGCAACCATTTCCTTTCTGTAACGTGGTTCTCGAACAGGAGGAGCTGTAGTATATGCCTCGGATTTGTTACTACCAGTCAATACATCTATCGGTCTATTTGCTTTCCATCTTCGATCATAGGTGACAGCATATGATGTTTTCGCAACATCCATCTCCCCACATTCAATCGATACAGCTCCACAAGAAGCTTCTGATGCATGACGACCATATATCCTCATAGGGAATCTATTAAGAACCTTTCCCCGGTCAGTCTCGGAACACAGTGTGAAGATATCCTCCGAGAACATATGAACTTCAACGTTTGCAGGGAAACGATTAACAAATTCATACAAACTAGCTCTCTCTCCATGTCCTTTGTCTAAAACAAGGACAGAATAATTGTCACATCGATGCTCTCGGATATAATGAAGCAACAATAAAACAACCAAGTTCTTTACCGTCGGATCTCCGTCAAACTGAGAAATTGAATACATCATTATTTCGTCATTTTGAAATGGGATATCCAGCCCTGTAATCAGAGGTTCTAACAACAGTAAAGCATGCTCAAAATCAGCTCCCGCTGCACTCACTTCTGCATAACGTGCTTGAAAGTATTCTCGCTGCATGCCATCTATCAAACCTTGTTTCATCAGCGAATAGAGTTTCATATCAACTTGAATACTTGATCCATACTCAGCAATAGTATCAAGGTATATATCTCCAGTACTATTCCCATAAAACACACTTTCAAAATAATTGACAAGTTCGAAATATGCGTTAAGTTTACTCTTTTTTTCCTCAGAAAAATCAAGCACTTTGAGCGTCTCTCTTAACTGAAGCATATTTTTCTTCATGTTAATGGGAATAAGTTTGTATAAGCAACGTCCCTCTGCCATACCATTTTTCACTTTGTAACCAAGTTTATTTGCAATATCAACATCGAACATCATTTCATCAGAATCATCAATTACAATGATTGAATGCCCTTTGTCTCTGGACTGCTCTAGAATTCTTTTAAAAAATGCTTTTTGAATCAAAGAATCATTACCTGTAACTAAAAACCGAACCGGACTATCATATTGTCCCATTTGGTACAAAGATTCCAAAAAAGTTAAATCATTCAAAGGATCACCTCCTCATCATCTAATAATGTGAAGCCTTTCTGGTTCGGAAGATCCAATTTTTATATAGCATTCCCCACGATCAAGAGTCGCAAACTCTTCATCCGTAACGATTGGTGATACCACCAAACTCCCTGTTGACGAGTAACGTGAGGCTGGAAGCCTTGTTCTATTCCCGAAAAATTTTTGAAATGTATTGATTGTATACGGATCTCCTGCCTGGAAACACGCATAAGTCGTAAAACCTGCCAACATTGCATTTGTGTAATGTTCCGTCTTTGAAGGATTTAAATCTGGTGCAATTGCATACAATTTTTCAAGAGATTGTGTACTTACAATTACTTCTAATCGATTCTCTCTACCTACCGTCACACCCTGTTCCAACAAGATCTCCTGCCCAATTTCAGGAACTTCATCCAATGCCATCAGTATTCTCTTAGACTTATCAACTCTCGCTGATATTCTTTCAAGAATAATCGACTGCAGGAAGTATGCAGCAAAAATTGTCATGGCATCTTTCTTAGAAAGATCATATGAAAGAAATAAAGTTTTTCCATATTCGCCCGAAAGCCATCCCTTGATGGTATGCTTTCCATCTTTTGAAAGAAATGATCCACTGAAACTACTTAACATATTCTGAAGAAACACAAGAATATCCGATCCCACTTGTGGAACCTTATACTCTGAAAGCTTTCTTTTAGTCTCTTCAGAATTACCAATTCCCCATCTACTATCAAAATGATAATATTTCTCCAACAAACTTTTATTAGGTTTATAATGTGACATAAATTTCAGGAGATTAACTGTACTCATTGTTCTCATTCGCTGAACTACGTCATAGTTTGAAGGAGTTCCATCAACACAGTGGATAATAGTATTCATAAAACCTTCAAATGTTTCTGCCGCTCCTTGAGCCCAAATCTCCTTACTCGGATCTTTTTTCAAATGTAGCGTTAAAAACGCTGCCATTTTTTTAATTTCAGACTCCGGATCCTCAGATTCTTTGATTTCTCTTACCATGCCCCATTTGAACATTTTATCTTCTTTGCCTGGGATATCTCTGTATGAGATAATCAATCCTCCTGGCCTCATAAAAGGTTCACTATAATCACCTTGTTTAACTTCAAAGCCAAACAAGTATGTATCCTCATCGTTGATATCTGCAGAAATCATTTCCTTTACCAATGTAGTTTTTCCACATCCGATTTTACCAACGATCAATTTATTTCCTGCAACAACAGGAATATTCACCCGAATGCCACTACTTGTTCTTGCTGCCGGGATATAATTTTTCGCAGAGGGCCACTTTATTGCAGGTGGTCTAATTTTTTTCAATTCAGGAATCATTTTTACTCCATATCTGCAGACAAATCTGCACCAACACTCATATCGCTTGCATCCATATTAGCTTCTTCCGAAACAGCCATATCCCATTCATCACCAGCATTTACAGACTCTTCTACTCCAATGTTTTCTGCGCTTTCCATCCACATGTCATTCGCATCAATTGAGTTTGACAAAGATGTATACTCGTCCATCTGGTACTCATCACGCAGATCTAGCAACTCAACGTCTGTTTTTTCCACCAAATCTGTATACTCTTCATTAGACATACTGTCTCTTAATGTATCCTCAGGATTTGACACATTCAGCATATCCGAATGCTCATCTAATTCCGCATTCAATGTTTCCTGTTCTGAATTCTGTAGATTTGCAAAGGAATGATGAATTTCCTGCTGTTGTCCGTTTGCCATTGTCACGATATCATTTACCATATACGCATCTGGTCGCTGTCCAGGCTGATTACTTGCGTATGCAACTTTTTCCGATGTAATAGTATTTCCATTCATAAGAGCATCCCTCTCACCGTTCTCTACACTCAAGTACGCACCATGGTTTAAATCTTTTGCCTGTGGCGCAATATTTAGTTTGCTATTATCACCAGACAGAGATGAAGCCTGAATATGTCCTCTCTCATCAGTTGATAAATATGAACTGTCCCGAAGCGGCATTCCATCATGATTCCCTTTTGTCAATTCGCTCGGACCAACATAATCCTTTGTTCCGGTATCTAAATCAACCGTGTTATAACCTTTGCCCATACAGATTCCTCCTTAATAGATTATTGTAAAACACCTTTACTATTTCTATGATCAAGAATCCGTTTTTCCCCAACTATTTAAAAATTGAGAATTAAATTATTTTGATATTTCTCCATCTGAGACAATTTCAACAATATCATCAAATGTGCAGTTTAACTTATCACATATCCAAACAACTATTTCCGTGGAAGCAGCCTCGTCCTTTGCCATCTTACTAATAGTACTAGGAGAAATCCCTGTAAGCTCACAAAGCTGTTTTTTCTTCATTTCTTTATCAATCAACATTTTAGATAGTTTCTTGTATGATACTGACATTAAGTTTTCCCTCCAGTAACCCATTTGCACATTTAACACATTATATTATCTTTCATTTTACTACAAAATCCCATATACCAAAACAAATATTTCGCAGTTCTCAATATTTTTTCTTCAATCGAAAAAGAGATTCATTAACTTTTATTCCCGTTAATAAACCTCTTGTCTAGACTTGATCTATCAATGGAATACTGCTTATCACTAAATATGTAATCTATTTTGCATCATAAAACAATTATACAGATTGTATTGATATTTCCATCTTTCATCATTGCCTCGTATATTGGCCCCCATTCCATAAAGAATGTTTGCTACTATTGTTCTATGGCATTGTCTTGAATCCTGACAAAAGCATCCCATGAGTATATTTTGCTCATAACTTACTTTACAAAGATTATCTAACATAATTCTTGCATTTTGATTTGTTGATAAATCTTGCAAGAACTTCGGAACGTAAATATTTTCAAACCACTCACTCGTAAATGTCTCTCGATGAACGGCCTCACGATACTCTTTGAACAATTCATCACTTGGTGCTAAGTCTTTAACTTGTCTTGCACCAAACGGAAGTTGCTCTGGCTGACAAGAATGAACGATAGCTAATTTATCAGCCACAAAGGAGTTTATTTGATGCATCTCTTCAATAGAACACGCAATAATCAAGATTATCACCTCCATAATAAAAATGAATTACGATACACTACATATATGAGTTCTAAAAATCTTTTCCCCAAAAAGACTTCAATACTTTTTTGACAACAAAAAAGAAGCAGATTTCTCCACTTCTTCCTTCTAAAACACATGTTAATATCGCTTATTTATATTGCCTTATCAGCCGATCAACATAGGCATTCACTCGTTCCACTACTGGATCCGGTTCAATAATCTTAGCTCCTTCTCCCAACGCAAAGATCCAACTAATAAACCAATTACTTACCTGAACATCCACATTAACTGTCGCCCATCGGAACTAACATAACATCCTTGCCGAATCGATTGATAATGACACCAGCCATACTACTTGCCATCAATAGTTTCACGGTCTGTTCCTCACCGCCAAACATACCAAAACGATTGTCTGGATCACCAAAGCCAGCATTTCATTTTCCTGTTTCTGTGCAGCTTTCACCAGACGGACATACTCCTCACGGGTAAGTTTCTTTTCCTCTTCCAGAAACAAAGCTCGCTGGATCTTCAAAGGCTTCACTATCAGTTCCATCCATCCCATATATTTCACATACCCATTCACAGCCGCAAGCATGGCATTCACCGAAGCCGGTGCAGACTGGTTAATCAGACTCTCTTTCTAGTTAATCAGCTCCGTCTTTGTTAGCTCACTTCCATTCATAAAGTTTAACAAGGCATTTAAGTCATGCAGATATTTCTGTAATGTTGCCTTGCTCCGTTCCTGCTTTCAGGTAATTGATATACTCCATAACATATTTTTCATTTATAACAGGCTTTTTCTCATACATAAGGGACAGATCATGGTTCAATAATATTTATTATTTACCAAGAAGTGCTTTTCTCTATTCGTTATGCCTGCTCAACGCTTTCTTATCAAATTTTCCATAATTATCCTACCTATCTTACACCCCGATCAGCTCCTCTCTCCGGCTTATCTTTTCCCTGATCTTCTTGAATTTTCTTCTTATTGATTTCCAGACGCTCATGAATTGATAACTTTTTCCCTTTTTCTGTCACAGATGCTTTTCTTACTTCCTGCTTTGTGCTCCGAGTAACACTTTCGGTTCCACCATTTCCTGCTCTATGATGGAAAGATACGATAACTGTTCCCCAGTTTGTAATTTTATGATATTCTCATCGACAGCCTTCAATAATGTATTCATCAAATACGTTAATCGGATATAACGGTACACCTGCCTAGAACTATCATTGCTACTTTTTCCAACTTCTTTCGCACTATTGGCACCTGAAACACCCTGATGCTTCACCGCTTCCATTTTCATTCGGTAGGCAAAGGCTTTCTCACTCGGCAAGATATTCTCTCTCTGCAGGTTGCTGTCTACCATTGCCTGAACAGCAGAATCCTTGTCCATCTCCCGGACAATGACAGGGACCTGCTTCAATCCAGCCAGTTCTGCAGCATGTTTTCTTCTATGACCAGAAATAATTTCATATCCGCCTTTTTTTAACGGACGCACTAATAATGCTGTCAATATTCCCTGTACTTTTACGCTCTCCACCAGTTCTTTCATTTCTTCATCGTCTTTGACTTTAAATGGATGATCTGTGAAAGAATGTAATTCATCTATCGCAACTTCCCTGACATCTTCTAAAGTAGCTGCACCACCAAGCAAATCATCATAGGAAGTCAGTGTAATTTTAGATGCACTTCTGCTTTTCATCCATAAGCACCTCCTGTGTCATCATCCGATACGCTTCTGCTACTTTTCCTTTCGGATCATGTTGAAAAATGCTGATTCCCTCAGCACTGATTTCCGCAGCACGTACAGAAAACGGAATGCTCTGCTGGAAAATATGAATCCTGTTTCCATATGTATTAAAAATCAATTCTGAAATATCTCTTGCATAGTTCGTGCGATTGTCTACCATGGTGATCAGTATGCAGTCAATCAAGATATAGTCGTATTCATGCCGTATCCGCTCTATATATTGTTTTAAGACCAACTCTCTACTCATAAAATTCACCAGAGAGACTTCCATACCTGAAAGTTCAATATTCGCCGGAAGTAAATCAATTCCTTCCTGGTGGGGTAAAATTCCAAGGCTGTTTTCAAATGTCTCTTCTTCCACAACCTTTGTCAAAATCGTAGCAAGAGTAACTGGAAGCTCATCCGGGTTCTGATATCCCAGGCTTGCAGTCATACTTCCCTGTGGATCGTTATCTATCACGAGTACCTTCTTTCCTACCCTCGCAAGACCAACCGCCAGATTTACGCAGCTTGTAGTCTTTCCAACTCCACCTTTCTGCGAACATAATGCCAGAACTCTACTATCTTTATTTACCTTCTCTTTCATCTTTCTTCTCCTCCCATAAATAGCTGGAACCTTTCATCATCCATAATGCCGCATCAAGAAATGCCAGATACCGTTCCGTCATACTATCCAGTCCTTCTTCTGATATTACTGGCTTCTCAGACTTCAAATCCCTTGCCACATCTTCCAGAACCAGATTCATTTCCCTCATCTCTGAGCGAAGGATTTTGATGTTTTCTTTTTTACCTACCACGCAAACGTGATTGTAAATACATGATCTTACAATATAATCTTGTTTTTTCATGCCGCTTGCCTTAACCCTTTCTTCTATGCTTGCTTTTTCATAGGAATTTACCCGGAAACTAATCGTTGTCGTGTTGTGTTTTCCTTGTCTTTCACTTGCTATACTTATGCCTCCCCATGTTTCTTATCCAACAGTTCTGCCAGTTTATTTTCCGTAATGACAAATGATATAGGCGAAGAATATCCTAAATGTCTCGCAATTTCCTTTGGATCAGCTCCAATACTTGCAAGCATGTTTTTGTGAGAATGACGTAAGTCATAAAGACAAATTCGGTTTACCCCAGATTTTTCAATACCATATGCCATATAATGTTCCAGATCAGATTTTTCTAATTTGAACACCCTCTTACTTTTCACAGTTTCATTTAACTGGTTGTAATACTCCTGAAACTCTTCCACCAGAAAATCCGGCATTGTAATCATTCGGACACTATTTGATGTCTTTGGAGGTGTAATCACACCTTTTCCATTCAATCTCTGATAGGATTTATTCACAGAAATCGTTTTATCTTCCAAGTTGATATCCCGATAAGTTAGTGCAAGCAGTTCACCAATTCTTATACCGGTCCAGTACGATACCACAAACGCCAATCGTAAATCTAACCTATCGTTCACTGTGTCCAGGAATTTATTAAACTCATCCTGTGTCCAAGAATTCCTACTTTTTTTATTGTTGTGTTTTTCATATCTATTAATTGCCATGTCTATGCCTCCTCTTCATGCTTTTTATCCAGCAATCCTGCCAGTTTGCTCTGTGTAGACGGATATAAATGAGAATATGTATTCAGCGTTGTTTCCACCTTTTCATGTCCCAACCGTTCTGCAATTTCTAGTGGTGCAACTCCCATATCCACAAGCATACTTGCATGGGAGTGTCGCAAATCGTGAAGTCGAATTCTCTTTACCCCCCGATTTTTAATACCACTTATCAGATTATGTTCCATATATGATTTTGTGAAATGGAACAGTCTGTCCTTTTTCATAATTCCGTATAAATGGCTGTAATACTCCCGAAACTCTTCCACCAGGAAATCTGGCATTGTAATCACCCGGATACTTTTCGGTGTTTTCGGCTGTGTGATCACATCTTTCCCTTTTAATCTTTGATATGATTTGTTTATGGAAATTGTCTTTTCTTCCAGATTGACATCATAATAAGTAAGTGCCAGCAATTCACCAATTCTCATACCGGTCCAGTACAATACCAAAAATGCCAGTCGTGCATCTGGTTTATCTTCCACAGTTTTCAGAAACATGTTGAACTCATTCTGCATCCAGAAATCCTTAGGCTCACCTTTGCTCTTACCGATTGCTCCCGCTTTCTTACATGGATTACCAGGCAAGTTATAATAGCGGATTGCATAGTTAAAAATCGCCGTCAGCTGACAGTTAATGGTTTTCAGATAGGTAGGTGCATATCCTCTTCCATTTTTATCCTTATAGCTCAACAACTCATTCTGCCATGCCCGGACATCCGCTACCGTGATTTCACTCAAAACCTTCTTTTCAAAATACGGTTTGATTTTAAGTTCGATGATATATCGTTTTGTGTTCATGGTATGTTCCCGAAGTCGGACATCCATATCTTTATAATAGATCTCCAGGAAATTACCAAACTCGATATCTACTCCCTGACTCTGCTGTTGAAGAAAGTCCCTTTCCCATTCCTTTGCCTCACCTTTTGTACGAAATCCTCGTTTCTGCTTTCTTTTCCGGTTTCCTTTCCAGTCTTTGTAATAGACCTGTACTTTCCAATTCTTTCCCTCTTTGTAAACGCCCATTACTAATCCTCTACTTTCATGCCGTAAATCTTTTCTGCCAGAAATTTTGTAGAAATTTTTCCAGGCACAACAATGTACCCTGCTTTTTTCAACTCTGCATTGTACCCACGCATTAAGTTGTAAGCATATGCCTTAGATACTCCAAGAATTTCACACACATCATCCACATTCATATACATTTTCTCCTGTACTACACCCATGTTACTTTTCCTCCTTCAAATATTGTTCCACATACTCCAGACCATAAATCCGATCCTCTACATAACGGGTCGGCACCCGTCCAAAAATCACATAATAATTTTTGCTTTCCAGATCGGCATTCATCTTCTCTACTACCCGGTAGGCAAAAGAGACAGACAATCCAAAGAGTTCTGCGATATCTTCCACTGATAAATACATCTTTCTCTTACGCATGAAACCATTCCTTTCCGTCTTCCTGCGGGATTTCACAGGTATCTTCTACTCCATAGAAACGCTTTACAAAATATTTTGTTGGAACCTTTCCTCTAAGTGTCAGATATCCCTGTTCTTCCAGTTCTTTGTTCAGGTTACCAATGATTTCATAAGCCGATGTCTGTTTTACTTCCAGAAGTTCACATATATCGGCTGCCTTTA
>OIZO01000403.1_pt1 | contig 30394 bp, 28 predicted proteins | sample 1588551 | NCBI WGS metagenome assembly OIZO01 (sample SAMN03283271) | human gut metagenome | biome: human-associated habitat; material: feces | host: Homo sapiens | place: Peru | collected 2012 | reverse complement strand
TCTGAACGAATATGTAAAAATATGTTATATTCAATTGTTGGGATAGATTACCACAAAAATCGAGCCGTGTCAACAAAAAGTTTTGAAAATACGTCACTTTCGTCAGTGTGCAAGAAAAAGCAATGAAAACTTTGGCAAAAAGAGAGAGGGCTGGACGCTGCCAGCCCTCTTGACAAGGTTGAAACATTCGAAGTTGAGGAAATCATACCTTATAATCCAGTGATGCTTTTAGGAACGCATCCACTGTCGGGCCAGTAGTGTGGGGTGAAAAAGCGGTACGCTCGGTATCCAGTGCTGCGATCTGCTGCATCTCGGCATCGGTCAGCACAAAGTCAAAGATGTCCAGATTTTCCTTCATGCGCTGCGGATTTGCCGACTTGACCAGCGGCACAATGTTTCGCTGCATCAGCCAACGCAGAACCACCTGCGCTACCGATTTGTTATGCGTATTTGCGATAGCGCAGAGTGTTTTGTTCTCAAACAAGCGGCCTTGCCCTGCGGCCAGCGGCGACCATGCCTGCATCTGGATGTTTTTGCTTTCCATGTAAAGGCGGTCATCCTCTCGCTGGAAAAACGCATTGCACTCCACCAGATTCACAGCGGGCTTGACCTTATTCCAGAACAGGAAATCAGCCAGCTTGTCCTGTGTGAAATTATCTACGCCAATGGAGTGAGCTTTTCCTTCCGCATACAGTTCTTCCAGTGTCCGCCATGCACCGTAATAATCGTTATAGGGCTGGTGGATAAGGTAGAGGTCTACATAGTCCAGACCCAGCCGCTCCATAGAACGGGCAAAGCCTCGTTTTGCTCCTTCATAGCTGGTGTCGGTGATCCACAGCTTTGTGGTAATGAACAGTTCTTCGCGCGGCACACCACAGCGGCGGATAGCACGACCAACCGCTTCTTCGTTTTCATAGGCGGCAGCTGTATCGATCAGACGATATCCGCTCTGGATGGCCTGCACAACGGCCTCTTCGCATTCTTCCGGGTCTTTCATGCGGAATACGCCATAGCCGATGCGCGGCATCTTAATGCCATTGTTCAGTGTGACAGTTGGAATCATACAGCTTCTCCTTTCGTTTTATGGGATGGGTGATAGACAAGCAGTGCAGCCAAGATCAGAACTGCAGTAGCAGCCAGACTCAGAGGATAGGCTAACAAAATGGTCTGGAAGCTTCGATGCCGCGGAAACGCCGTAGCGACCCACAGAATGCGTACCCCACAGACCCCCAACATCGTCAACAGGGCAGGCACCAATGAGATGCCGAATCCACGCAGATAGCCAGACATGACCTCGTACAGCATACTAAAGAAATAGGCTGTGAATACCATCATCAGGCGTGTATAGCCGATAGAGATCACTTCCGTATCTCGGTTGAAGAGGGACAGCAGGAAGCGACCGGAACACAGAACCAGCAAAATGGCCAAACCGGAAGCGATGGTATCCTCTACCAGACAAAGCACCAGTGTTTTTCGGCAGCGGTCCAGTTTTCCGGCTCCATAGTTCTGACCCACAAAGGTGGTGCAGGCCTGACTGAAGGAATTCAGTACATCATAAGCGACAACTTCAATGTTGAATGCGGCGCTGGAAGCCGCCATGACCACCGTGCCAAGGCTGTTGATGGCTGACTGGATCACAATATTGGAAACGGAGAACACCGCACTCTGGATGCCTGCCGGGAAACCGATCTGCAAAATCTTTTGCAGACTTTTACGGTCGATGCGCAACTCCTTCCATTCCAGATGGATGGCCTTGTCACTCCGACGCAGCCGGACAAACAACAACACCGAACTGATGGCGTTGGAAATTACGGTAGCCGTTGCCACGCCGTTCACTGTCATGTGCAAGACAATGACAAAGAACAGATTCAGCAGCACATTCAGAACGCCGGAAAATGCCAATGTCTGTAGAGGGACCTTGGTGTCCCCCACACTACGGAAGATAGCTGCTTCAAAGTTGTAAAGCAGAATCACCGGTACTCCCAGCAGGTAGATGCGCAGATACAGCAGGGCGTAGGGCAGCACCTCTGCCGGGACATTCAGGGCACGGAGCGCCGGCCCTGCCGCCAGTTCCCCCAGCACTGTTACCAGCGCACCGCCCAGCACAGCCACCACCACGGCGGTATGCACCGCCCGGTGAACAGCATCTTCATCTTCCCGTCCGATGGCATTGGCAATGACCACGTTAGCCCCCAGCGCAACGCCGATGAAAAAATTGACCACCAGACTGATGACAAAGCTGTTGGCCCCTACAGCTGCCACTGCAATGGTGCTGGCGGTACCGCTGAAATTGCCTACTACCGCGATATCCGAAGCGTTGAACAGCTGCTCCAGAATTGCCGTTGCGGCCACCGGCAAAGCAAACTGCGGAATCTTATTCCAGAGCGGACCGTTCAGCATATCAAGTTTTTGTTTTTGAACTGCCTGTTTCAAATTGATACCTCCCTTGCACAGGAAGTATAAAGCCTCCTGCGCAAAACTTCAAATACTTATAAACTATGCTTTATCATAGTTTACAAGAATGATTTGAGATGCTATACTGGTATAAAAAAGAGAGAGGGATTTCATGGAGATTCGTGTATTGCACTACTTTCTGGCGGTTGCACAGGAAGAAAATATCACCCGTGCAGCGGAAAAGCTTCACATTGCGCAACCCTCCCTTTCCAAGCAGCTGATGGAGTTAGAAGATGAACTTGGCAAGCAGCTATTGATTCGTGGCAAACGGAGAATCACCCTAACAGAAGAAGGCGTCTTGCTCCGCAAACGAGCAGAAGAAATTCTGGAACTTGTCAGCAAAACGGAGCAGGAAATCACGGCAGATGAAAAAGAGTTATTCGGTGAAATCAGCATCGGCGGAAATATTCAACCCAGCGTTCTAAAAGCAGCGGCAGCTTTGCGAGAACAGCATCCCGGTGTCAGCTTCCAGTTTTACAGCAGTGATGCCACCGATGTGACAGAGCGTTTGGAGCATGGCACGCTGGACTTCACGACCCTGCTGGCTCCAGTCGATGTTTCTCGATATGACTCCGTACTCCTGCCGGAACATTCCTATTGGGGCTTGCTGGTGCGAGCAGATTCACCTTTGGCAGAAAGAAACTATGTCCATCGCGATGAGATTCTGCGTCTTCCGCTCATTATGCATCGCCGTGCAGGATTGCAAAAGTCAATCGCAGAATGGGCGCATACCCGGCCCGACAGACTGAACATTGCCGCTTCTTATAATGTGATCTATGGCAGTCCCATTGCACTTGTTCAAAGCGGCCTTGGAAGTCTGCTGGTCACACGTGACCTTCTGGACCCGGAATTGAATTCCGGTGTTCGTTTTCTGCCGCTTGACCCGCCGCTGGAAACGCATTATGCACTGGTCTGGAAAAAGAATACCGTTCTGACAAAAGTGGCAGAGAAGTTTCTGTCGGTGCTGAATACACAGTAACGTAAAATACCCTCACAGCAGGTGCGCGTCTGCGCAAACCTGTCGTGAGGGTATTTTACTGGATTGGTGTAGCAACTGCACCAATCCGCCTATTCACTTGTTACACCACACCGCTTTGTAAGGCTCCTTTTCGGGAAAACGTCCCAAAATTGGTGTAGTTGTGGTGTAGTATCGCAGATGCTGTCTGAGATCAGTTCAAAATTTCATCGTATCTGCGTTTTAATTTTGCGTTTTACTGGTCGATGGGCTTCATCGTGGGGATGTTGCAAGATTCGGCTCTGTTTTCGTCCAACAGAATCCAACAGCATCCACGAAATCGGGAGATTTCGGTGGGAACAATCCAACAAGCTCCAACACTGTCCACGAAAGTTGTACACGGTTCTGGTCAAGACCCCATTTTCGGGGGTTCTGACGGTGACAAGGACGGCTTTCGGGGCAGGCGGTCGGACGTAGATATCCGCGACGTGCTTCATTGTCCAGCAGAGGAGAACATTTCAGTTATATCGCATCCGATTTTACCGCACGAGCAGCGCACTCTGCAATGCGGTCATGGATGCTTTCTTCTTTTCTTGGGTCGCTTCTGCGTACACATCCATTGTAGTGGTGATGTCTGCATGACCCATGATTTCCTGAATGACTTTCAGATTGGTTTCGTTTTCGCAGAAGCGGGTGCAGAACGTATGCCGGAGGTGATGGCAGCTAAAGTTGGGCAGGAGAATCGGGTCACGGTTCTCCTCATCAGCCTTGGCTGCTTCTCCCTTATTATAGTCTGCGCAGATTGCATGAATCGTGCGATTGATCATTCCCGGCAGATAGACCTTGCCTTCCCCCGTACAGAACACAAATCCAGAATAGCCATCAATTTCATCCGTGGAGAATCCAATCACCTTTTGATACTGATATTCTTCCAGAAATGCGTTGAACACGTCATCCAGCATCGGGATGATACGGATGCCTGCACTGGTTTTAGGGGAGTTGACATGATTCGTGCAGGAGCCATCTTCCTGAACGCGATAGACCAGATTGTGATTGATACTGATCGTTCGATTCTTGAAGTCAATGTCCTGCCACCGCAGACCCAATACTTCGCCAATGCGACAGCCAGTACCCAGCATTACTGTAAACAGTGGATACCATCCGCGATACTCTTCGCTGTTGGCGATGTAATTGGTGAATGCTTTCTGTTCGGGAATGGTGAGCGCATGACGCTTTTTCTTTTCCCAACTATGGCTTTTCTTGATTTCGGTCATAACGCCCTCCGTAGGATTCAAACGCAGCAGTCCATCACGGACAGCCATTGTAAAGGTCGGATGCAGGAGAGTGTTCACAATCTCCATGCTGTTTGGCTTAAAGCCTTTCTCCATAATCAGGGAGTAGTAGAACTTCTTCACATCCGTATATTTGATCTTGCTGATGCGCCGTTTCCCGAAATCGACCCGGACATAGTGGTTGTACATATACTTGTAGTTGGTCAGGGTGGATTGCTTCAGATCGTACTTCTGGGAAATGTACTCGTCAAACAGTTCGTTCAACGTAATGCGCTCTGCACGGTCGGGGTCAAGACCATCCTCGATTGCTCTGCGAATTTTGACCTCTTTTTTTCTTAGTTCGCTCAACTCCTTTGCATAGACCGCTTTTTGCTCACCGCGAATCGTAGTATAGCGGAACACATAGCGACCATCTTTACGCTGGGATTCGCCTTTTTTCAAAGCGTATCCACGGGAATCTTTTCTTGCTTTTGTTGCCATTCTTCTCACCTCATTTTCAGATTAGAGGAAAACAGCCATATCCTGATGGACTGCATCAGAGATTTTGCAATCACTTTTTGCTGTCCTGCTCCAAGGATACTCTATGTTCTCCATCATTGCAAGGATGTCGGATTCTGGGGAACAAAAAATCGCCGTTTCAAATGAAACGGCGACCCGGTATGGAATATTTACTTTTGAATCTTTTCAATCAGGCACTCATGCTTCTTCGTGGTTTTGTCGTAGTTGATGCCTACCAGCAGCAGGTTTCCCTGATAGTCCTTCAAGGCATCCCCATAGTTCTTGTTCTTGATTTGAGCCAATGCGCCGGATGCGCTCTTGTCCCATTTCAGTTCGATCACCACAGCGGGCTTATCCTGATGCAGCCTGCGGGGAATAAAGCACACATCCGCAAAGCCTTTGCCTGCGGGCAGTTCACGCACCAGCGTGTAATACTCCCGCGCAAAATAGAACGCCAGATTGATGGTGCAGCTCAGAGAGTTTTCATCGTTGTATTGCAGGATAGAAACTTCTTCGTGTGCCTTATCGATACCGGCTGCCACAGCATCCGCATCCATTGCCCACAATGCTTCAAGCAGCTTGCGGGATGCGTCAACGGAATCCATGACACCTTTCCAGTTCATTGTGCTGATGGCGTTGACATACTCCTGCGAAACTTCCTTGTTGGGAATCGTCACGGTTTCGCTGGAACTATCGTAGGTCAGATAACCCAGATGCACCAGCAGCGTCAGCACATCGTCTTTGCAGGAGAAAGTGGTCATATCGTTGCTGAACGTGCCGGTGTTGATCTTCACACGCTCGCCAGCAAGCATCCGGACTACGGCATCCTGCAAACCATCCATATCCATCTGGATGTAAATTTTCAGGGCTTCGTAGGTTTCAGTCTGGTTCCAGTAGGTGCCGAACTTGTGCCGTAGCATGGCTTCCACAACCGATTTCGGGCTGTACATGGAATAATGCACATCGCCGGACTGCCGGTGGGCAATCAGGTCATAGCCATCGTACCATGCTCTGGCTTCCTCAAAGTTCATCTGATACTTGTCACAGAGAGCAGCCACTTCTTGTTCGGTGAAACCAAAGTATTCTGCCAGATCACCGGGGTCGGTCATGGAATACTCCGTGAACATATTCAGCGCAGAATGAGAGCCGTACTTTTTAATCGGAAGGATGCCCGTCATATAGGCCAGCGCAACATAATCCTTATCCTTGAGCCATGCCCGCAGGAAGTCGAGATACTTTTTCTGCGCATCCTGATCCTGCTGATATTCGCGGAACAGGCAGTCCCACTCATCGATCAGGATCACGAACGACCGTTTCGTTTTTGCGTAGATGTCCTTCATCACCTGAATGAGATTGCTCTCATCCCGAAAACGCACTTTCTGAAAATGGTCGGTCAGGTCAAAGACCAGATACTTTTGCAGCATGGTCAGCATTTCATCCATGCTGTGGGTCATGCTCAGAAATTCCTGCATATTGACCTTGAGGACATCGTACTGGTTCCGATGCTGCTGATAAGAACCCGTCTTGCTGATTTTCAGAGGGTCAAACAGGGATGCGGTGTCTTCGCCGCGGTCGTAGTAGGCTGCAAGCATATCCGCAGCCATCGACTTACCGAAGCGTCTGGGGCGGCTGACGCAGATGAACTTCTGCCGGGTGTTGATAACAGCGTTTGTCTTTTCAATCAGCCCGGACTTATCCACATAGATCTCAGAGTTTAGGCTTTCCTGAAAGCCCTTGCTGCCTGGATTCAGATAGCTGCCCATGCAGGCACCTCCCATCGTGCGAATGTTATTATGTTCATTATACTCTAATCTGCCCGGAATCACAAGAACAGGTAACAGGGTTTTATGTAAGACCTCCGGCGGTGCGCCGGAGGTGCAAAATGCTCACATACGGAAGGTGTCCAGATACTCATCAAAAATGTCCAGATTCACCAGCACCACGCGGCGAATCTTGTAAATTGCTCCTGCTTCCTTTGCGAGCTGTTCAAATGTATGCAGACCCATCGAGTAGAGTTCTGCACCCTCCTGATAGCGGACAAAACGCTTCTTGCCCGACTTGACCATGGGTTCCAGTTCCTTGATTTCAGTTCTTGCAAATGCCATATTGTACCTCTTTTCTAGTATGAGTGATTGCTTTCCAGATGCCATTGAATGCCATCCTGCTCCAAGGATATCCAGATTGCTCCATGATTGCAAGGATGCCAAAATTGCGAGTTTACCATTTGTGATTTTTTCGCCTGTTATGCTGTTTTGGAATCGTTTTTGACCAAATTTTCCTGATCCAGTGCCAGACTGCATTTCAGTGCTTTCTCAATTTGTGCCATTTCCCAGTCGCTTGTCAGCCCCATGAAATTGTTGATGCGCTCTTTATCGATGGTGAAAAGCTGCTCCAGTAGTACAACAGATGGACGATTAAACGCCGGGTTCTTATCAATGAGAACATGGGTCGGCTGATTGGGCTTTTTGGAAATCTTAGAGGTCACTGCGGCTACAATGACAGTCGGAGAAAATTTGTTTCCTGTATTATTTTGGATAACAATAACAGGACGTTTTCCTCCCTGCTCTGAACCATAGTGTGGGTCTAAATCCGCAAAGTAGATTTCTCCGCGACGGAATCCGAAATTTTTTGTTACATAAATGATAACGATCAAGCCCCCTTTACAATATGTAGCAAAAGCCGACCGGCAGAACGGCTTTTGCAGTGAGAAAGGAAATCTGCCATGAGCAGGGAGATGACTTACTGTTTGATGGGAAGGCTTTTCGTTCGACTGGAGCCGTTGTAGGCTTTCAGAATCTGAAGCATATACTTCTGATAGTTCGGCCCGGTCATTGCCTGACCGCTGCGATAAATCGCCACCGGGCTGGTGCGCTGGAGCTGCCGAATCAGGCGAATGGGGTCGTATTCATGGTCGTACAGAGCAACGAACTGGGTCACGCCCTGCAACACTTCGGCGCGGAGAGAATCGATATCGCCCTCCCATGCTTCTGCCAGTACACGGAGCGCATCAGTGTAAATGCGCTCACCGTGTTTCCGATACTCGGCAAATGCCGTAGCGATGCAAGCGATTTTCCACTTTGCGTGGCTCTGAGCGAAACTCAGGCCAAAACCTGCACGGTTTGTGGCGTTCAGGAAAGCAATGGCTTCCGGGTCGCCGCCGCGAATCTTGGCGCGCATTTTTGCGCCTGCGGTCAGCGGTGCAGAGACACCGGTCTGCTGTGCAAACAGCAAGGCTTCCTGCTGCTCCGTCAATCCCGAATAAACCTTGCAGACGATGTTCAAATCGCAGTTGTTGTTCAGCAGCTTGCGGGCGGCGATGGTGTGCTGACCATCGAAAACATAGTAGTGACCGTCCCGGTAGCTGACCTTCGGGGCATTGGCGATTCGCTCATCAAACTCGGCGGCGATTCGCTTGACACGGTTGGCGTTGAGATTCCGCTGGTAGTAGCTGCGCGGAACTTCCAAAAACTTGCTGTTGATGACCATTTCGTGATGAACAAGTTTAATCATAGGCAAATTCTCCTTCCAATTTTACGATATAATCCTTTGCTTTCTGCAAAAGTCCAACGACTTTCTGACGGATTTTTGGGTTTTTGAGGAATTCCGGGTAGTGCTCAAAGCAGACATCCAGCCGATAGATCATGCTGTCTGCTGCCGATGACACTTCGCTGAGCATTCCTTCGGCATCAGCCACCTGTTCGACTGATTCCATTTTTGTAGATAGTGTGCGAATCGTTTGCAATGCAGTCTGTTTTTGCTTTGACTGAATGATCGGTTCAGGCGGGACTTCAATGACTGCCGGCTCTGCTTGTACTTCACATGGAGCGGTAGAAGTAGTGGACTTTTCAACTTTCTTTAGTTTAGCGGTTGATTTACTGCCAGATTTTTTTGGTTCTTTAGGTTTGCAGATTTTTTCGACAAGTGCCGGACGATCTTCGGGCGGTGCGCGAGCAACGGATGCAATCTCGGCAGCTGTTGGTTTTACCTCGCCGGAAAGGACTTTCTGGCGGGTACCGGGAACTGCTTCTTCGGCGGCATCTACGCCTTTGGCGAATTTTTCCGCCCGAATAACGGTATTTCGAGCGATGCCATTTTCGGAAGCAATTCGTTCACAGGTTCGACTTGCTTTTTGGCTGTTACCATTTTGGTAACAGCCACTTTTCTTTGATGAAGTGTATTGGTTGCCACGGTTGAAATCGGATTGCTTTTCTGCTTCATACTGCTTTCCAATAAGGTAGTTCTTTTGTTCAACCGTAAGATTGCGACGTCCCAACTGATTTTTGCAGATCCAGACGATGGCTTCATAACGGTCTGCAAACTCTTTTTCGTGGACAGTGTACGGGATGTCGGGATGCTTCTGAAGAATTGCGTAACGGTTATGACCGTCAATAATCAGTCCATTCCACACGATGATGGGGTTGATAACCTTGCCATCGCTAACGATGTTCTTTTCGAGCTGATCCAGCTCCTCAGATGTCGGCGGTGGAATTTTGCCTTGAAACTCCGGGTCAATCTTAAGCGCAGTCAATTTCATCATCGAACCGGTCTTTCTTAAAATAGGTAGCTTTCGGGCTGGCGGGCTGGATGTAGTAGTCGTAGCCAAAACGGGTCTGGCAGTAGGTGCAGGGTTCCTTGGTGAGCTGGTAGGGGTCAGCACGGCGGACACGGATGCCGCGCGCATTGCGGAAAGCACTCAGGCAGTGCGGGCAGAGGGTGGTCAGGGTCGATTCATCGGGCTGGCGAGTAAAATTACGGCTCATAATCATTACCTCCGTTTCGTATAGGTGAGTGTTCAGTATGGAAAAAGCCCACTGCCGTGGTTCAGAAGAATCCCGGTGGTGGGCTTTGAAGTTTTGCTTTAAGTTTTTCCAACCTATTTGTCCTCGACGCCCGTTGGATTTGGAATGCACCTCGGTAAGTGGGGACTTGCACCCACACTCCACATTGGCTTCTTCAGCCACCCCGTCTTCTTTATGACCGGGCCGCGAGTTACGGAAGTTTCATTATTTTGTCCGAGGGAATGATATTCAATTTTCAAGGTACGGTTTCCAGATTTGGGTTTCTCCCCGTCTGGGGTGTTGCCCTTGCTGTGACCATAGTGTACCTGAAAACTGATTGCCTTTTTAGGATGCATTCCTTCCGCTTTTTGGGCTTTTTCAGCTGAAAAAAGCAGCAAAACCGGAAGCTTTCCTTCCGGTTTCACATAGACACGTTTAATTTTTTGACAACAAAAAAGAAGCCGGAGATCACTCTCCGACTTCCCGTAGATTTGTTATTCGACCTCAATCTCCATTGCAAATGCCAGAAGCTGTTCCCTCAACGATTTCATAGCCTGCTTCTGGTCATTGATTTTTTTACTGAGTGCCAGCTCAGTCTTTGTTTCAACTTTCCCAAGAATGAGGTAATCCAGAGTGACATCAAAATGTACTGCAATCTCAACAAACAAGTCCAGCGGTGCATAAGTGCCTTTTTCCAGACTTCTCATGTGCCGATCACTAATGTCCAGTTTGATTGCGGCTTCTTCTTGTGTCAGTCCATGTGCTTTGCGTAATTTCTGGATTCTATAACCAGCGGCGTAAGGATTAAAGTACATAAGCCAGCCCTCCGACCATGCAGGAGTGCAGCCACAGGCCACACCACAGGGTCAGAGCGCGGGCGGACATTCGACACTGGCAGTTCGCTTGACTGCCGGGGCTGGGTTCGTACTCAATCAATCTTCTTTTCATTGCTTTCTTCGTCCTTTCCTTTGTCGATTATGGCAATGTTATGGGGCGGAGCATGGAGAATGCACGGTGCGCTCTCCATGATAGTAAAAGGGAAAATCCCTATTGCTATCCATGATAAAAGAGGAAATACGCTTGTTTACGGCATGGTGCTCAGCAAATGTACAACAGCTTCTTTTTGTTCCGGACGCAGTGCAGACCATTTTTCAAGCATATCAGCTTGTTCATGGGTGAGTACTACGGGTTCTCGTTCATCAGATTCCACCACGGAGAAGAACTCCGTCAAAGTGATTCCGAATGCGTCGCAGATTTTTACGAGCGTTGGTAAGGTTGGTACGATGTTCTTGCTATACCATGTAGAAATCGTGGTCGGCTTGATTCCGGCATGGAAAGCCAAATCATAATTCGACCAATGCCGAGCTTCACGGTAAGATGTGATTGTATCCAGTACATTTTTCACCGAAAAGCCTCCTCTGCCGTAAAACTTGCGCTCATTATACCGTAGAACGAGAAAAATTATAATCCTTTTAGACGTACATTCGATACGGCTTTCGGGTATATCAAAAAGACAGGAATTCGCTATTGAAACTCTCGCAGACTAGCTATTGCAATTTCAACCGTTCGGAAATATACTTATAAATATCAAATCATTCCACCGTATAGGAGGACGTTATCATGGCAAGACCCAAGGGAAGCAAGAACAAGACCCGTACCGTAAAAGTTACCGTTGATTATGCAGCAGTCGTTGCAGAAAAGGCCGCAGAAAAGGAAAAACTCGAATCTGAGGTTGCTGCGCTGATTGCCAATATCGATGATCTGAAGGCGCAGCTGAAAACCCAAAAGGCCAATCTAAAGGCTGCGACTAAAGATCTGGCGAAGGCTGAAGCAAAGAAGGCTGCTGTTGAAGCAAAGGCAGCAGAGGAAGCCAAGAAAGGCGAAGCCGAGGATGTGCTGAAAAAGCTGCTAGCCAGTGGTATGACTGCTGAAGAAATCCTTGCCAAGCTCCAGTGATACGATATGGGCGCAAGCAAGCGTATCTGCCCGAACTGCGGGCGCAAGATGAAGCAGCAGTTCATCGGGCTGTTTCATTGCAAGTGTGGGACAAGTTGGAAACGTGATATTGGTTTCTTTGAGCGCACTCCAGATATGGTCTTTGCACTTGAGCGCAAAAAGATCGGCAGCAAAGTAAAGCAGCTGCCGATAATACGGTATAAGTAAGAGAATGCCCACCGGCTTGAAAGCCGGTGGGCATTTTAACTGCCTAAGAGAATTTGATAATCATGGTTATAAAAAACCACTTGACTTTCCGCCAAGATATGCTATAATAATGGCATGAAAATTTGTGATGGTTTTGAAAAACCAAAAAATATTTGTGCGGAGGCCTGTATGTCTTTTGATGCAAAAGAAATTTTTAATGATGTGAACAACGGGGGGAATATAACGAAAATCAGTGTGGATATTTCGCAGCGCGTCCTCCAGACTGGTGTCCAACCCGGTAGTAACGTGCCGCTGGCGGCCTACCTTCTTTATAAGGTTGCTCAAAGTGGCACCCGCTCCGAAATCACGATGCAGGATATTTTTGAGGGACGGTTGGACATCAGCGAGGATATCCTCTACTTTGCAAAAGAGCAGCTCTCGGAGGAAGCATGGGCGCAGCTTCTTCCTATGGTAGACAGTTATGCAGCCGAAGAATTTGCGCTGGCTGCACTTCTTTCTGAACATGAAGACGAGATGAAACTCGCAATGACAACGCCTCATACCATTTTGACGTTGGTTCAGCACCTTTTGGATGTGCAGCCTGATGAGTATGTCGGAGATCTTTGCTGCGGCAGCGGTTCCGGTTTTGTTTCATTTGCGATGAACCAGCCGGATGCGCATTACTTTGGCTATGAGATCAACGAGGAGCGTGGTGGAATTGCACGGATTCGTGCAGAGCTTCTCGGCTCAAACGTTCAGGTACAGCTTGGCGATGTTTTCCAGCTGGCAGACGATAAAAACACACCCAGATTTGACAAAATCTTTTCTAACTATCCCTTTGGCATGAGACTGCGTTATCTTGGTGAGGGTTCCAATTATATGGAACGTCTTGCGGAGCAGTATCCGGGGCTGTCGAAGGCAACTTCTTCGGACTGGATTTTCAATGCGCTGCTCTGTGACCTTCTTGCAGAGAACGGCAAAGCGATTGGCATTATGACAAACGGCAGCACATGGAACAGCATCGACACCCCGATGCGCAAATACTTTGCAGAGCGCAAGATGATCGAGTGTGTCATTTCTCTGCCGGTCAAAATGTTCCCCTATACCAATATCGGAACGACGCTTGTTGTTTTCAGCCATGGCAATGATACCATCCGCATGATTGATGCCACCGAGATTTATCATAAAGGGCGGCGGCAGAATATGTTCCTTCAGGATGACATTACTACCATTCTTACCGCACTGCATACGGATTCAGAATACAGCAAAGAAGTCACATTGGACGAGCTTCGCGCCAATGAGTACAACCTCAGTCTGGAACGCTACGTCCAAAAGGCTCCGGCTTTTCAGAATGGTGTGCCGTTTGCGGATATCATTAAGAGCATCACGCGCGGGGCACCCTGCACGGCCAGCCAGTTGGACAAGATGGTGTCTAACGAAGTGACGAATATGCAGTACCTGATGTTGGCAAACATCCAGAACGGCATCATTGATGACAAGCTGCCGTATCTTTCCAGCATCGAACCGAAGTACGAAAAATACTGCCTGAAGAACAAAGACCTCATCCTGTCCAAGAACGGCTACCCTTATAAGGTAGCAGTTGCATCTGTGAAGGATGGGCAGCGTATTCTGGCAAATGGCAATCTTTATATCATCGAATTGGATGAAAGCAGGGCAAACCCGTATTATATCAAGGCTTTCCTTGACAGCGAGCAGGGCGTTGCAGCCCTGAAGAGCATCACGGTGGGAGCAACCATTCCCAATATTGGCGTGGACAAGCTGAAGAACATTATGATTCCGTTGCCTTCCATGGAGGAGCAGATGCAGGTTGCGCAGAAGTATCAGGCGACGCTGGACGAAATCGCTATGCTCAAACTGCGGATGGAACGAGCTGTCAACAAGCTCCACCATGTGTTCGATGAGGAGAGTGAAGAATCCAATGCTTGATGTCGAAGAACTGCTCGAACTGGAAGATAACATCCGAAAAGAACTGGACGATCATCTGCCCGCCGCGCTGTCCATGCTGAACCGCACCGGCGAATTGGAAGCCTTCCTCAAAATGCTTGGCATGGAGGATTTACTTCAGAGCAAGCCGCTTTATCAGGTCTATAAAACCGGGAAAATTATCGTGATCGGGCGGTCGGATGTGAAAGCAGAGGTACTGCTTTCCATTGCCAAGAGTCTGGGACTTTCCAAAGAACGTTTTGAGCTGCACCTTGATTATGAGGACGGCAAGACCTTCGACTTTGAAAAGACGTATTGGAAGCCCCAGTATGCTTTGATTATGGTAGGCCCGATGCCCCACAGCGGCACCGGCAAGGGTGACTCCGGCAGCATCATTGCAAAAATTGAAAGCACGGAGGGCTATCCTCCGGTGGTGCGGCTGGGCACAAATGGCTTGAAAATCACAAAGACGGACTTCCGAAACAAGCTGAAAGAAATGATTGATACCAAGAAAATTGCTTAAAGTCCCCCCATTGGGACCGAAAGTGTGTTATTCTATAGTAAAAGCTATCCAGATAAGAAATCAAGGAGGATTTTGATATGGCGCGGATCGCATCCAAGCCCAAAAAAGAAGTTTCTATGGAAGAAGCTCTTTGGAAATCAGCAGATAAGCTTCGCGGATCTGTTGAGCCCGCAGAATATAAGCACGTTGTTCTCAGCTTGTTCTTTTTGAAATTTGCCAGCGATAAGTTTGAGGCGCAGCGAAAAGCAATCGAAGAAAAATACGGTGAAAAGTTTATAGACAATGTTGCTTTCTACATGAAGGACAATGTTTTCTTCCTGCCTGAAATCAGCCGGTGGTCTTTCATTATGGAAAATGCGAAGCAGGCTGATATTGCGTTAAAAATCGATACTGCACTCTATACGATTGAAAAAGCCAACCCGGCTCTAAAGGGCGCACTGCCGGATAACTACTATTCTCGCCTTCACATCGACACAGCAAAACTGGCATCATTATTGGATGAAATTGATAAAATCAATACCGGCGACAAGGAAAATGATATTATTGGACGGATTTACGAATATTTCTTGAGTAAATTTGCGCTTGCCGAAGGCAAGGGTAAGGGTGAATTTTACACACCGAAGTGTATCGTTAATCTGATCGCCGAAATGATTGAACCGTACGATGGCATTCTCTATGACCCCTGCTGTGGCTCCGGCGGTATGTTTGTTCAGTCGATGAAGTTCGTAGAAGCCCACCACGGTAATAAGAAGAAGGTTTCCATCTACGGACAGGAATACACGAATACAACATACAAACTGTGCAAGATGAATCTGGCCATTCGTGGCATATCGGCAAATCTTGGTGAAGCAGCAGCAAACACTTTCACCAACGATCAGCACAAGGACCTCAAGGCAGATTATATTATGGCAAACCCGCCGTTCAATCAGAAGGAATGGCGTGCTGACAACGAGCTGATAGACGATCCTCGCTGGGCAGGTTATGAAGTGCCGCCCACGAGCAATGCCAACTATGGATGGATTTTGAATATCGTTTCTAAGTTGTCGCGGAATGGTGTGGCCGGTTTCCTTCTTGCAAACGGTGCGTTGTCCGATGATGGTACGGAGTTGAAGATTCGCCGCCAACTTATCGAAAACAACCTTGTTGAAGCGATTATCATTCTGCCCCGCAGCTTGTTCTACACAACCGATATCAGTGTTACTCTTTGGATTTTGAACAAGAACAAGAAATCTCGTGTAATTGAGCAGAACGGTGAAGTCAAGCACTACCGTAATCGTGAACGGGAAATTCTTTTTATGGATTTGCGTCAAATGGGCAGTCCTTACGAGAAAAAATTCATTGAGCTGACGGCTGAAGACCGTAAAAAGGTCACGAGCGTCTATCATAACTGGCAACAGGAAGGCTACGAAGAAACATACAAAAATGTGCCGGAGTTCTGTTACAGTGCATCCTACGATGAGGTCGCAGAGAAAGGCTTCACGCTTGTTCCCAGCCGTTATATCGAGTTTGTAAACCGGGACGAGAATATCGACTTTGATACAAAAATGAAGACCCTGCAAAGTGAACTGCACGATCTGCTGCTTCAGGAAGAAAAATCGAAAGCTGATCTGTTAGCCGTATTTAAGGAGTTGGGCTATGAAATCAAATTATGAAGCTCTTGGCAACCATATTCGACTTGTCGATGATCGCAACTCCGAGCAAATCTCAAACAATGTTCTTGGCATCAGTATCGACAAAGAGTTTATGCCTTCCGTTGCAAATGTAATTGGCACAGACTTGAGCCGGTACAAGTTAATCAGAAAGGGATTGTTTGCCTGCAATCCGATGCACGTTGGACGTGATGAACGACTTCCGATTGCGCTGTATGAAAATGAAGCACCAGCGATTGTTTCTCCGGCGTACTTCATGTTTGAAATTGTTGACCGTACAATTTTGAACGATGAATATTTGATGATGTGGTTTCGCAGACCTGAGTTTGATCGTGAATGCTGGTTTATGACAGACGGCAGCGTTCGCGGCGGTATCACATGGGATGATCTTTGCCGCATTCAGCTCCCGGTCCCGCCGTATGAGCAGCAGCTGGAAATTGTAGAATCCTATCGGTCAATCACAAGACGAATCGCAATGAAGAAGAAGATAAATGATAATTTAGATTCTACCATGCAGGCAATTTACAAAAACTATTTTGTTGACTTCACCCCATTTAAGTCTGAGGTCACCTGTGTTTCAAAGCTCGGTGAAATTCCTGCAAGTTGGAGAATTTGCAAATTCCGTGACCTATGCGATCTATTGAACGGAAGAGCGTATAGTCAGGAAGAACTTCTTAACTCAGGTAAATACCGAGTTTTACGAGTGGGCAATTTCTTCACCAAAAATAGTTGGTACTATTCTGACATGGAGCTTGAAGACAACAAGTATTGCTATCCAGATGATCTGTTGTTCTGTTGGTCAGCATCATTTGGCTTGTATATCTGGAACGATGTAAAAACAATATATCATTATCATATTTGGAAAATTGACTTTTCCAAAACAGCCCCATATTACCGTGAATACATCTACCTCTACTTAAAGCAGGAGATCGATAAGTTAAGCAAGGAAGGTCACGGGAGTGTCATGGCTCACCTGACAAAAAGTGGAGTCGAAAACCTTGATATAATTTCTCCGCCCGAAGAAGTCATCAAGCAATTTCATGATTCAATCATCCCATTTATTGAGCATAAGAAACTCGTTGAAAAAGAGGTACAACAACTAATCGAGCTTCGTGAATCAATTTTATCGAAAATGGTGAGCTAAGCCACTAAATTATCATTTAACACCATGCTAAAATAAGGAGGTACAATCATTATGGCACTAAATTTAACACTTGAGCAAACGAAAGTGTTGCTGAAAAAGGCAAATCAACCTATTGCCAGCGAAGCTCGAACTGGCAATAATCTTGGAACAATGCTGAAACTTACCAACGGTTGTATCGTCAACTGTTGGGATAAGGGAACTGTAAACTGTCAGGGAAAAAATGTCGAACAAATAACAGCGATTTTGTCTAACGCAAATGCGGAACCTGTTTGTAATCGAAAAGTATTTGTAGTTTATGGCCATGACACAAATGCAAGGACACAGCTTGAAGCGATGCTGAGAAGATGGGATTTGGAGCCTTTGATTTTGGATCAACTTATTTCATCCGGGCAAACAATTATTGAAAAGCTCGAAGAATATACACAACAAGCAAACTTCGGAATTGTTCTCGCTACACCAGATGACATAGGATTCCCTAAAGACGATGAATCTAAAAAACAATATAGAGTCAGGCAAAATGTTGTTTTGGAATTAGGGATGCTGCTATCCAGAATTGGGCGTGAAAAGGTTGCAATCCTACTTTCGCAGGCTGAATCTATGGAAAAGCCGTCTGATATTGATGGACTTATTTATATTCCATTTAAGGATAATGTCGAAGAGACAAAACTATCCTTGGCGAAGGAAATGCAAAACAACGGGTACGCGTTAGATATAGCCAAGTTATAACATATAACTAACTTCTCTCACCAGTGGCGAGAGTTTTATCACAAGAGACTGCCACTGATTGTCGTTCTCTGCGTTGAATCAAGGAGAGACCGACAATGAAAGAACAACTCATTCAAGAAGTACAGCGGCAGATGCTTCCATATTTGAACAATGCACAGCTAAAGCAACTTCAGAGTGTCCTTGCACGGGTGCTAAGTGGTGTGGACCTGAGCCGTGGAGAACACATGGCGGAAAGCATCAAGGTTGATACTGTGGACTGCTTTATCAATGCAAAGCGAATTGAAGGATGTTCGGAAAAAACGTTGAGCTATTACAACCAGACCATCACCTCCATGCTGTCCAGCATTGCAAGGGAGCCACAAGAAATTGTCACGGAAGATTTGCGAACCTATCTGACAGAATATCAGGCCAATCGAAAATCGAGCAAGGTTACGATAGACAATATTCGCCGCATCCTATCCAGTTACTTTTCATGGCTTGAAGATGAGGACTATATTGTGAAAAGTCCGGTACGCCGGATTCACAAAGTAAAAACGACGAAGGTGATCAAGGAGACTTATACCGATGAGACATTGGAAATCATGCGGGACAACTGCGGAAACGTCCGCGATCTTGCGATAATCGACCTGCTAGCTTCTTCTGGAATGCGAGTCGGTGAGATGGTTGCCCTCAACCGTGACGACATCAATTTCAATGAACGTGAGTGCGTTGTTTTCGGAAAAGGAAGCAAGGAGCGAATCGTCTATTTCGATGCCAGAACGAAAATTCATCTGCAAAACTATTTGGACAGCCGCACAGATGCCTGTTCAGCATTGTTTGTCACGCTAGCTTCACCACATAACCGTTTGCAGATCGGCGGTGTGGAAAGACGGCTTCGAGAATTAGGGAAAAAGCTGAATCTGTCTCGTGTCCACCCACACAAGTTCAGGCGGACACTGGCAACATCGGCTATCGATAAGGGAATGCCCATAGAGCAAGTCCAGCAGCTTTTGGGTCATCAAAAAATCGACACGACTATGCACTACGCCATGGTCAAACAGCAAAATGTGAAGCTGGCACACAGAAAGTACATAGGGTGAGAAATGACATGTATAAATCAATAGATGAACTTGTTGAAAGAGTAGACGAACGAAATACCGATGGAAAGATCAAGACTCTAATTGGCGTGAGCATCGACAAATGTTTTATCAACTCTGTTGCCAACATCAACGGAACAGACTTAACCAAATATAAAGTAATCCGAAGAAACGATTTTGCTGTTAGCTTAATGCAGGTGAGCCGAGATTCAAAAATTCCAATCGCTCGGTTGAAGGATTATGATTTGGCTATAATGTCACCAGCCTACCCGATATTTAGGGTTAGAGATACCAGCGTGGTTCTTCCAGAATATCTGGAAATGTGGTTCACGCGTCCCGAATTTGATCGGGAAGCTGCATTTATTGCGGTTGGCGGCGTTAGAGGCAGTATGCCGTGGGAAGAATTTGCCAAAATGCAGCTTCCCATTCCAGCTTTGGAAAAGCAGCAACAGATTGTTCATGCCTACCAAACCGTTACAGACCGAATCAAACTAAAGCGTCGGATAAATGATAATTTAGCTGCTTAATGATGCTAAAATGGACTGAGCCACCATTGCTAAATGTAATATTTCCGCATTGTTTACCTGAATAGTATTTCGGACAACCCTGCTATTGGCACAATATGCTTTTAGCGTAGAATTGTCAGGAATCTTTACCTTCAAATTCGAGAGTGCAACTATCGTTAGGGCTGTTTGTGTAGAACCAATACAAATACCCTCTAATTCTCTCTTAAAAATAGAGGTTTGCATATAGTCGTACAGATAATAGTTCAAACCAGAATTGCAGAAATCTTTCAACCAGATGATATTTCCGTCTTTGAAATAGAAATCGCCATCTTGTACAAGGTAACTATTTCCAATCGTACCAACAGCCGTGATTAAAATATCTCCGCACGAAGGAACACCGTAATTCTTTTTAAGTAACTCGTAATGTTCAATGCCAATATACAATGGATCATTGATGGATTCACCGTTACGTTTTTGGGTGATTTCCTTACCACGATAAAAAGGAATTCCTTCAGAGGTATAATCTTCTGCGAATACTCTTTTACTCGATGCGAGGGAGCATAATTCGCCGAATGTGGATGTATTCGCATCATCAATATCTTGATACAGATTATTGAAAACGGTGCCCAATGTCTCAGCTAAATTATCATTTATGAGAGGAGAATTATATGATTGTATTGAGACAAGGAAAAGCTAAAACCATTTTGGAAAGTTCAATTAACAGTGCTTTTACAGCAGTTGAAACATATAATCGTCCTCGCACGTCGTTTAGAATTGAAAATTACATTATCTTAATGATTATCGCATGGACAAAATTGTTTCACGCATATTTTCAAGCGACAATAGGTGAACGATATTTTTACAAAGAAAAAAACGGCAGATTCAAGAGAGTTGACGGGGAGAAAAAAGCATGGGAACTTACAGAATGCGTAAAAAGTTATCAGAAGTATCAGACTGAAAACAAGCTATCAGAAGCTGTTGTGGCAAATTTGAGATTTTTTGTTGGAATTAGAAATAAAATTGAACATCGTTATTGGGACTCATCAACGTTGGACATTTTGCTTTTTGGTGAATGTCAATCGTTATTGTATAATTATGAAAACCTTGTGGTTGAATTGTTTGGAAACGATTATTCAATCAATACAAGTTTAGCATACGCATTGCAGTTTTCTCATTTAAGAGCAACCCAACAGTTAAAGGCTCAAAGAGAACTTCTTTCAAAAGATATGCAAGATATCAAGAAGTATATCGATAAATACAAGACCGATTTGCCCCAAGAAGTATATGATAGCCAAGAATACAGCGTCAAACTTCTTCAGATTCCAAAAATCAGCAATACTAATCGTGCGGATTTGGCAGTGGAATTTGTTAATTGGAATTCTCTAAGCGAAGAAGACCGAGAAAATTATAACAAGGTCACAACAATTATTAAAGACAAAATCGTAAAGCAAAATGTGTCAAATGCAAATATGCTAAAACCGATAGATGTCAGAAACGCTGTAAGAGAGAAAACGGGCACAGAAATCAGTCAGAACAACCACACAGATTTGTGGAAAGCATTTTCGATTCGACCGAGTGCGAAATCTGATTCAAAATTTGATACTGTGATCAAATATTGCGTATACGACGAACCGCATAATGACTATCTCTATACATCTGAGTGGGTTGATTTTATTGTGAGACTTGTGACCAAATATGGATTTAATAAAGAGAATATACACAGTAAGTGTAAAGGATTGCTAAAAGCAGAAGATTTTGATTAGGGGTGAACATAATGGCAGCCTTTAATGAGCATTCTCTTGAAATGTCTATCATGGAGTTATTTCAGGATGAAAACTATATCTATTTGAACGGTGGGCAAATCCATCGCGAGCGTTCTGAAGTTTTGCTGGTTGATGATTTACGAGAATATCTCCTGAACAGATATGCGGCGGAGGGATTGACCGAAAACGAAGTCGATAGCATCATCCTTCGGCTGAAATCTATCTCTGGCACAATCTATGAGGCAAACAAAGCTGTCTGCAAAATGATTTGCGATGGCTTTATCTTCAACCGTGAAGATCGTACAAAGAAAGACCTTTACATTGAACTGATCAATTTCGATGAGCCAGAGAAAAATATATTCAAGATCGTCAATCAGTTTGAAATCGAAGGCGTTAATAACCAGCTGCGTATCCCTGACGGAATTGTCTTTATCAACGGTATACCTGTTGTTGTACTTGAGTTCAAGAGTGCGATTAAAGAAAATACGACAATCATGGATGCCTATACCCAACTCACCGTGCGGTATCGCCGTGATATTCCTGAACTTTTCAAGTATAACACTTTCATCGTCATCAGCGATGGCGCAAATAACAAGTATGGTTCATTCTTCTCACCATATGATTTCTTCTATGCTTGGAGAAAAATCGAAGCCGGAGATAAGGAATTGGATGGGATCAATTCCCTTGTAACAATGGTGAGTGGTCTGTTCCGTAAAGAACGTCTCTTGGCCGTTATCAAGGATTTTGTCTATTTTCCGGACAGTTCGGATAAAGATCTCAAGATCGTATGTCGCTATCCTCAGTATTTTGCTGCAGTCAAGCTGTTTGAGAATATCAAATCACACTTGAGACCCACAGGGGATGGCAAAGGCGGCACATACTTCGGAGCAACCGGCTGTGGCAAAAGCTATACCATGCTTTTTCTTACGAGAATGCTCATGCGGAGTACATTTTTTCATAGCCCCACGATTTTGCTTATTACGGACCGGACGGATTTGGATGATCAACTTTCAAAGCAGTTTGTAGCATCCAAAAAGTATATCGGTGATGAAACCGTTGTGAGCATTGACTCTCGTGAAAAACTCCGTCAGGAACTTCAAGGACGTACCAGTGGTGGCGTTTACCTGACCACGATTCAGAAGTTTACAGAGGACTTAAATCTTTTGACGGATCGCACCAATGTTATCTGCATTTCCGATGAAGCACACCGTAGCCAAATAAACCTTGATCAGAAAGTTAAAATAACTGCTGATGGTGTCGAGCGAACGTATGGTTTTGCTAAATACCTTCATGATTCCCTGCCGAATGCGACTTATGTTGGTTTTACGGGAACTCCTATTGATGGGACGATTGAGGTTTTTGGTCCGGTTGTAGATGCCTATACCATGGCTGAAGCAGTAAAGGATGGCATCACAGTAAATCTTGTCTACGATGGACGAGCAGCACGAGTGACACTTGATCAGGAAAAGGTTCGTGAGATCGAGGATTACTATGCTCAATGTGCGGTGGAAGGCGCTAATGAGCATCAGATTGAGGAAAGTCAGAAAGCGGTTGCTCATATTGATGCCATTATTGGTGATCCAGACCGGCTTCGTGCAGTCGCCGAGGACTTCATCAATCATTACGAGTCTCGTGTAGCAGAGGGTGCAACGATTGCTGGCAAAGCGATGTTTGTATGCTCCAACCGTAAAATCGCATATACTTTCTATCAAATTGTTGTCGGGATGCGGCCAGAGTGGGCTGATAAAAAAGTATGCCCTGATGGAGTTGAACTGACGGAAAAAGAGAAAAAGGACCTTAAACCTATTGAAAAAATCAAGCTCATTATGACACGGAGCAAAGATGATGAGCCTGAGCTTTATGAAATGCTTGGAACAAAAGATGACCGCAAGGAGTTTGATCGCCAATTTAAGAATGTAAAATCAAACTTCAAAATTGCCATTGTTGTTGATATGTGGCTTACCGGTTTCGATGTTCCGGCACTCGACACTATCTACATTGATAAACCCATCCAGCAGCATACGCTTATCCAAACGATTTCTCGTGTCAACCGTGTTTATACCGGAAAAGACAAGGGTCTGATTGTAGACTATATTGGCATTAAGAAAAATATGAATCTCGCCCTCAAGAAATACACCAACTTTGAAAGTGATGAGTTTGAGGGGGTTGAACAGTCTGTCACGATTGTCAAAGATCAACTTGATGTTTTGGCGCAGATGTTCCACAACTTTGACAGTTCGGACTTCTTTACTGGTTCCCCTAAAGAGCAGCTCGCTTGTCTTAATCATGCTGTTGAATATGTACAGCTTACAGAAGATTTGGAAATTCGCTTTATGGCCGCGGTCAAGCGTATGAAGCAGGCATTTAACCTATGCAGTTCCAGTGATGTGATTTCCGATCAAGAAAAAGATTATTTGCACTTCTATTGCGCAGTGCGCGCTATTCTTTTCAAACTCACAAAGGGTGATGCTCCTGATATTTCTCAGATGAATGCCCGCGTCCGCGAGCTACTTGAAGGTGCAATTCAATCAGACGGTATAGAAGAACTATTTGAAACCGGAAAACATATTTCTGTTGACATTTTCAGTGATGAGTATCTGGATAAAATCAATGCAATCCAGCTTCCAAACACGAAAATCAAGGTATTGCAGAGACTTCTCTCTCAGGCGATTGATGAGTATAAAAAAGTCAATCGTATCATGGGCATAGAATTTTCGGAACGTCTCAAACGTGTTGTCGATGAATACAATAATCGTCGTCGAGATGAAGCGTTTGCCAACGAGGTTCTTGACGATGTCGCAGAACAACTTGCAAAACTGCTCGAAGAACTTAAGAAAGAAAAGAACTCCTTTAAGGGAATGGGAATCGACTATGAAGAAAAAGCTTTCTACGATATTCTCAAGGCAGTTGCTAGAAAATATGAGTTTGAATATCCGGACGATAAGATGATTGAGTTGTCCAAGCGGATAAAAATCATTGTCGATGACAAAGCTAAGTATACGGACTGGTCTACTCGTGATGATATTAAAGCAAATTTGCAGGTCGATCTTATCTTGCTTTTGGACGAATTTGGCTATCCGCCTGTAACCATCGATGATGTTTACAAAGAAGTCCTAGAACAAGCCGAAAACTTCAAGAAATATGCGCAATAATCAATAGGATGAATGTGTGCTTGCCCAGTCGTCAAATACTTTATAGGGTAATTTTACGGAATCGGTTGCCATGGGCTTCAACTTTTGAAAACGCTGAAAATTATAAGAAATATCGATAGAATCAAACAAATATTGGTCTGTAAAGACTAAATAAACAAGTTTATTCACCGTAGGAGATCATTATGGAACCGTCAAAAGCAACCAGCGTCAATAGTCGTGCGGAAGAACTGTTTGTTCAGCTGTTCTGTGAAGCATTCGGCCCGGAGAAAACAGAAAATTTGCAGGTTCAGTATCCGTGTGTTGACATCTATGGCCGGCATCGCTACATCGACTTTGCATTGGAATCGCCTGAATCCAAAATTGCAATCGAGATTGACGGTGAGACGTACCACAACCCGAGCAAGGTTTCTGAAAACAAATATGCGGATGACCTTCTGAAGCAGAACAGTCTGATCTATGATAACTGGAAGGTTTACCGCTGGATTTACAGTCAGCTGGAAAAGCAGCCGGAAAAAGTCAAGGATGAGCTGATTACATTTCTGGGCAGTAGTCCGATGTTCAAGGCGTTTGAAGCAGACCTGCCGGTTCAGATGGGCCAAATCATTGAACTCCGGGATTATCAGCAAGAAGCCATCGAGAACCTGAAAAAGATGCGGGAAGATGGAAAAACCATCGCACTGTTGTACCATGCGACAGGCGTAGGAAAGACTATCACCGCAGCGACAGATGCGAAAGCTGTGGGTGGACGCACGCTGTTTCTGGTAAATGCGCTGAAATTGGCATCTCAGGCGAAGGATACCTTTGCGAGGGTGTGGCCAGAGGCGACACTTGGCGAGTATACCGGTGGGCAGAAAGACGTTTCACAGACCGTCATTTTTGCAACCGTCCAGAGCATTTCCAAGGATTTGGAGAAATTTTCGCCGACAGCATTTGACTATCTGATTGTTGACGAGTGTCACCATGCGGCAGCGAACACCTATCAGAAAATCTTTACATATTTCCACCCGAAGTTCATTCTTGGGCTGACTGCGACTCCGGAACGCAGTGACGGCGAGGATATGCTGGAGCTGTTCCAGAATGTGGCGCACAAGATGGATTTGAAAACAGCGGTGGAGCGTGGTGTGCTGGTGCCCATCCGCTGTATCCGGGTCAAAACCAACATTGACCTGACAGATGTGCGCATCAACGGCATCAAGTATAATTCGCAGGACTTGGAAAGCAAGCTGTTTATCCCGGAACGGAATCAGTTAATCGTGGATACCTATCTGAAATATGTGAACGGAAAAAAGACGGTGATTTTCTGCGCCAGCGTAGACCATGCTGCGGAAATCGCAAAGTTGCTGCGCGAAAATGGAGTAAAGGCAGAAGCCGTTTCCGGGCGTGACCGTGTGGAGATTCGGGAAAAAATCCTGAAGGATTACGAAACCGGTTCAACAGACGTATTGTGCGCCTGTGATTTGCTGAACGAAGGCTGGGACAGCCCGCACACCACCGTCCTGTTCATGGCACGGCCTACAATGTCCAAAACCATCTATATGCAGCAGCTTGGCCGCGGCACACGCCGTTGTCCGGGCAAGGATGACTTGCTCGTCATCGACTTCGTAGACAACGCTAATATGTTCAATATGCCGTACAGCCTGCATCGTGTGCTGGACATTGCAAAATATCAGCCGATGGCCTATGTGCTGGCACCGGAAAATAAACGGAAATTGGATCAGGATATGCTGTTCAAGGGCGAGAAGCCCGAAGCATGGCTGGATGTTCCCATCGATGTGGACGACTATGAAATCATCGACCTGTTCAATTGGCAGAACAGTGTCAAGGATATGATTTCGCTGATTGAATTTGTCCGCATGGTCGATGTTCAGTCCGAAACAGTTGAACGCTATATCAAAGACGGAAAAATCAAGCCAGATCTTTCCATTCCGTTTGGCGATAAGCGGATGTTCCACTATTTCAGGGAGGAAAGTATCCGAAACATCGCCAAGCAGTACGATTGGGATTTGATCACGCCGCAGAATATGGCAGACAAGTTTATGAAATTCATCGAAACGATGGACATGAGCTTTTCTTATAAGCCTGTGCTGCTTAAGGCAATCTATGAATATATGGACAGTAACGGTCGGGTGGCTCTGCCAGATGTTGTGGATTACTTTATCGACTTCTATGAAGATCGTAAAGCGCATGGGATGATAGCAGAAAAGCCGAACAGCATTTATCAGAAAGGCGGATATACCCGGAAAGACGTAGAGAAAAATGTTCTTTCCAATCCGTTCAAGCGGTTTGAGGATATGCGCTTCCTGATGCGCTGCAAGGATGTGGAAACCATCGAAGTCAATCCCATCATCTTTCATAAGCTGACTAAGGAAGATTGGTTGCATATTGTAGATGTCTGCGATAAGAGCCTGGAGAAATATTACGAACGAATAAAAAAGTAAATGTGATAACATTGACCCAACACAATTGTAGCAAGCAGGGCGTTCGTATATACAAACGCCATTTTTGCGTTGCAAAATGCTTGTTGGGATAGTCCCAAACCCTTTGTGTGCTGCATCCACCGGATGCAGGCTGCGCATTTGTGCCAAATGCTTCTATAACGAAAAAGAACACCGAGGACTCCCCCAAAAATGGGAAGAATCCTCGGTGTTCTCTGTTTATCGGGTCTGCGCTTTTTCCTCGGTAGCCTTTTCTTCGGCGAAAAACATCTCTACATTCTTCTGTGCTTTCATCAGTTCCTGCATCTCATCCCGTGCCTTGCGATAGGCTGGATAAGCAGCTTTCTTCTGAGAAAGCAGTGCAGAGTATTCCGTGTTCAGTTCTTTTACCTTTGGCAGCTTTTTCAGTCCAGCTTCATCAAAAGCGGCTTTTGCCGCACGGTGCAGTGTGATCTGCTCCCGATGTTCTTCCAGAAACTTCTTGCTGTACCCAGCCTTACGGTAGGCATCATACACAGGTCGGGTTTTGGCATAGTTGATGATGTGCGCCCGCAGGACGGCAATCTCCGCCATGCGCTGCTCTGCAGCCTTGATGAAATCACCTAGCTCATGGTATCGAGCAGTTGCCGCATTCACTCTTTCCTGCATTTCTTCGATGCTGCCGATTTTATTTTCCTGCAAGAAGAGCAGGGTCTTGGACATCTCTTTCAGATTGTAGCGTTTCGCCCATCGTGCATAGCCTTCACTTTTGCCCTCGGAGAGTTTTGCCTGAATGTCCACTAACAGATGGAACGGCTGCTCTTTCGGCGGCTGTTTCTGATGCGGGCGGTGTTCGGCTTCTCCGGCAATGACCGCCTTGATTTCATCTTCGCTATACCCTGTACCCAGTGTCCGAAAACGGATAAAGCGTTTCTGCCGGGTGCCTTTGACGGAAGTGTGCTTTTCTCGTTTGACCTCGTAGCTCTGCTGTTCCAGCTTTTGAAGAAAGACTTCAAAGTCCGCAGGCTTCTCGTTCAACAGGATGTTGTCGATTACGGCACACAGCTTATCCCGATTACTTTCTCTGGGTGGATAAAGGGTGCGCTTCTGCCGCTCCCGGTACGGCTTGATTTCAATAACAGACAGCTGATGTTCCAGACAAATCAAATCGCTCAACCGCTGTACGGCCAGCCCGGACAATAAAAAATCCCGGAATTTCCGGGTGCTGTCCAGCGCAGTGGAGTTATAAATAATGTGGTTGTGGATGTGCTCCCGGTCAGTATGCGTTGCGACAATAAACGCATACTTGCCTTTTGTAAACCGCATGGCCAGTTCATAGCCCACCTCATTAGCTTCCTCTGCGGTAATCTCACCGGGCTTGAAGGACTGTCGAATCTGATAAGCAATCACATCATTTTTTTGTCTGCGCCCAGTCATCAGTTCATACTGGCGTTTGGAGAGCATAAATTCTTCGTCTGCGGTCAAGGGGCTGCACTCATAGCTACTGACCAACTCTCCCTTGTTCGTTTTGTCAGGATTCTGCGCATAGTCCGTGCGGCTTTTCAGGCAGGCCGCAACCGACTTTTCTTTGTTTTTGTGCAATGCAATCAGCCGCGTTGCTGCCAGCGTCATCACCCCCCCCTATTGCAAAGAAAAATGCCGCCCAGAGGCGGCATCTGAATCATTCTTCTACTTTTTTGCAGTCTGCTGCCCCTGCAAGATACATTGTTTTGTATCGGGCGCATTCCAACTCGTTGCAGATTTCATCTAAGGCGAGGTATTGCTTCCATGCTTCTTGGCAGATGACGCTCTGCAGAGCTTTCTCAGCCGCTATTTTGGCTTTTTTCAGCCGCTGATAATCTTCGTCCTCACCCAGCATTTCAGAAAAAATCGTGCTGCTGTGCTCAGAATAACAAGCCTCCAATTTCTGGTTTTCCATAGCCTCCCTCACAATCCGGCAATCCAGCCACTAAAACGCTCCGCTGCCTCTACGATCAAAGTGCCCATAAAAATCAGCGCAAAGCAGCCAAACTCTGCCACCAGTAAGATCAAAAACTGTAGCCACTCCCGGCAGTACAGCGTATAAAGGCCGCAGCCGAAGATATACAGCATGGGCAGAGCCAGCACGAACACCGACATGTTCAGCGTCCATTTCAGCATCAGCGCAAGGAAAGCCGTAAGCAGCCAAAACGGAAAAACGATCATCTTAAAAACGAACCTCATATCAAGCACCTGCCTTTCTTTCGTCCCTATTATAAAGGTGTCAACCCCTGCGCTGCAAGGATGTCAACCCGTATGTACCCCGCAGTCCTCCAACTGCGGGGAAAATTTTAGAGTTCTGCCAGCCGGGAAAGGATCTGCCGACCAATGTCGATCAGTTCATCCAGACGCTGCCGCAGATCTTCCATGTCGGCGGCATAGACCTTGCCGCACTCGTTGGCACGCTTGGCGTACTGGTTCAGATTGTTGCTACACATCTGCAAGAGATATGCCATGCGTTGCAGTTCTTTCAAGTCGAGGTGCAGGCAATAGCCGTCCAGTGCCATCTTACGGATATAGGCACTCAGGCTGCGGATGCCCATGCCCAGCATCTTTTCATAGATGCGGTTCTTCTCAGCTTTTGTGGTCCTCAGGATAATGATCTCGTCCCGCTTTTCTTTCACCGGGCATCACCGTCCTTGTCGTAATAACTGCGGAAAGGCTTCACCGGCTCCGGCTTGTCCGATTTTTCCTCCAGCGCTGCCAGCACCGAGGGACGGCGAGGTGCATCCTCCTGTTCTTCCTCGTCCTGTTCCGGCTCATGGCTCTTTTCGTCCACATCCAACTGGGCGTTCAGCTCTGCAAGGCGGGCCGACTTTTCAGCCAGTTCTTCTTCCTGTGGGAATGGTTTCTCAACCTCGATTTGCGCTGCTGCCTGCTGCTGATGCAGAGTGGCTAGTTCATTCTCAGCAGAGTTAATGCGCTCCGGGAAGTTGTTCAGCGAATTATCCAGACGGATAATGTTGCCCAGCGGGTCGGTGCCCAGTGCTACCGGGTACCTCCGCTGACCCTTCAGAATCGCCTGATATTCGCTGCGGAAGGTATCGAACCGCAGAGACAACTCAAAGCCCCGGTAACTGCCGATGACTTTTTCCTCAGCGTTGGGCAGTTCCGAGCAGGCAAGCACCAGACGCTCACCGGCGGTCTTTTTCTCATCGTAGGTCACGCCCTTGATGGTCATGCCGCAGAAACCCTCTTGCACCTGCGGGTGGGCAGCGGCAAGCTGTGCGTCCGCTTTCACCCCAGCAATATAGGCGTTCGTTTCCTGAATGTCAGCCGGGAATTTGGTCAGCAGCTTGTCTTGCAGACGGAATTTCTGGCTCTGGTGGTCGGCTTTCA
>OIZO01000401.1_pt1 | contig 30445 bp, 25 predicted proteins | sample 1588551 | NCBI WGS metagenome assembly OIZO01 (sample SAMN03283271) | human gut metagenome | biome: human-associated habitat; material: feces | host: Homo sapiens | place: Peru | collected 2012 | reverse complement strand
GCGTTCAGCCTAAGCGAAAAGCCGTTAGGCTTTGAGCTTGCAATGCGTAGCTCTATTCACTATTCTACGCGTTCAGCCTAAGCGAAAAGCCGTTAGGCCTTGAGCTTGCAATGCGTAGCATACCAGCTTTTATCGTTCAATAACTTTCTTAATGTGACAGATTCCCTCCACAACTGCTTCCATATCCGGCGGTACAGCTATAGCACAGTGCACAGGTATGTATCTGTCTTGGAACAGATGTTTTCATTTCTCAGAATCACCAGATTGGTACGCACAATCACATTTCCAAGCTTAGAAGCCTCTGTAATCAGATATTCCAGATTCGGATTCATTTCCGGTGAACCACCTGTGATATCCATAGTCTCAAAGCCGCCAGTCTGAAATGCACGCAGACATAAGTCCATGGTCTCACGACTCATTTCTTCGGATTTATCCGGTCCGCAAATACATCGGAAAAATACAATTCACCTCCTTCTTTCAGCACGCGATGTACTTCTCTGAAAATCTGCTCTTTAAAAGGAGACAGATTGATAACACAGTTAGACGTAATCACATCCACTTACTACCATAAATCGTTTCTTGTCCATTTTCTTTCTCCTTTTCTCTATCACTGGTATTTCAGTTAGTTCTCTATATCTATATACCCTTTCCAACCTTAAAAAGCGAATTATATTTATCTATAATCAAGTGCACTTATTGATGTTGTTTATTAGAAAAAATTTCCCTGACAAAAAAAACGCAAAAGACATTTCTGCCTTTTGCGTTTTTTTTATTCTCTATACAAATCCGAATTATTTACCGAACTGCATATCGTTGTTTCCTGAATTTGTTTCCCACATTTCAAGCATGTTGATTGGGTCATTGTAATCTGCTAACCATCCTTCACGACAGAAGTCAAATTTACCTTCTTTACGTTCGTTAAGGAATACAGACCATTCACGAGTTTCAACTGTCAAGTTGATTCCGATTGCTGCTAAATCCTGCTGGATTGCTTCACCAATCTTAACGTTACCTTCTGAATCATTTGTAAGGTATGTGATATCGATTGGTGTGCTTTCTGATAACATTCCGTTATCATCGAATTCATATCCTGCTTCTTTTAACAGTTCTCTTGCTTCATCAACAGTATCATCTGTAAGTTTCGTATCGTAGTAACCTACATTTTCCTTATCTGGATATGTGTAAGCGTCATCATTCTTTCTGAATTCTCCGCCATTTCCATCTGCCATACCAGTTGGGATAAATGTGTTAGCTGGTTCCTGTCCTGCCTGAGCAATTGTTTCAACAATGTATTCACGGTCAATCAGAAGTGAGAATGCTTTTCTCATTCCAGCAGCCTGTTCTACAGTTTTGCCAGCAAAGAGGTCGCTGTTTACATTAAATCCACAGTAGTATGTTCCAAGAGTATCAATCTTGTGGAACTCTGGAGTATCTTTTACAGTTGCCATAACATCTGTTGCAATTGTATCTGCGAACTGTAATGAACCATCTTTGAATGCATTGTAAATAGCTGTATCATCTGAACTTAACATAAAGTTAATCTTTGTCAGAGAAACTTTATCTGCTGCCCAGTAATTCTCATTTGGTTCATATGTCATAGATTCGTTATGATTCCATGCTGTTAATTTCATAGGTCCTGATGTTACGAAACCAGCTTCAAGAGCCCATGCTCCTGGGTTTGTATCAGCGCCATCTGCTGATTCTACAGCCTGCTGTGGTACTGGATAGAATGCTGGGAATGCACATAAATCAAGGAAGTATGCACATGGAGCTACCAAATGAACTGTAAATTTCTTTCCATCTTCAGAAGCTTCAATCTGAAGTGTTCCGTCACTGTTTGTTGCAATTGCTGATGCAAGGTATGAATAGTCAGCAGCTGTATCTGGATTAGCAAGTCTGTTCCAGCTGTATACTACATCGTTTGCATCAAGTGTTTCACCGTCAGACCATTTTAATCCGTCACGCATCTTGAATGTGTATGTCAGAGCATCATCACTCATTTCATAACTTTCTGCTAATTCTGGTACTAACTCTCCATTTTCATCATAAGCATAAAGTCCTGAGAATGCAAGAATTGCAAGGCAGGCACCATCTACTGTTGAGTTCAGTGCCGGGTCAAGTTTGTCCGGTTCAGAAGCAATCTGAAGTGCTAATTCATTTGTTGGTGTCTTAGCAAATCCGAAATACTTAAATCCGAATAAGTTAGCGTAGATGTTCTCTACGTCTGTTTTCTGCAGATATACGTCATTGTAGTAATAAAGTGGTACTACTGCCCATGTGTCCATGAGTTCGTCTTCTGCTTCATGCATCAGTGCTTCACGTTTTGCTAAATCAGTTTCTTTTCTAATCTGCGCAATTCTTTCATCATAATCCTTCCACTCTGGTGCAGAACCTTCTGTTGTTTCTTTGTCGTCTGTGTTTGTGTTGCTGCTTCCACCACCGCAGGCTACTAAACTAGAAACCATAGCGAGTGAAAGCATAAGTGCTACTACTTTCTTTTTCATAAGAAACTCCTCCTTTATATATTATGAACATTGTACCAAATCCATTTTCACACATTTGACACAATATTTCATTTTGAGTTAGGATACCTCTTTCCGAAGAAAATGTCAAGAATTTTCTTCGCATCAGCTGCAATTGTCTGATTATTTATTCCAGCATGCAACCTGATGACCATCTCCACGGTCTACAAGTGGAGGGCATTCCTGTGCGCATTTTTCGGTGGCATATTTACAACGTGTACGAAACGCACAGCCACTAGGCATATGAAGTGGACTAGGAACATCCCCTTCCAGCACAATACGCTTTCTTTCTTTTGCCATCTTCGGGTCCGGGTAAGGCACAGCACTCAACAGGGACTCAGTGTATGGATGGATTGGATGCTCACTGACTTCATCTGCATCTCCAATCTCCACAATTCTTCCAAGATACATAACCGCAATACGGTCTGATATATGACGTACCACAAGAAGGTCATGGGCGATAAATAAATATGCGACACCCAATTTTTCCTGCAATTCTTCAAACATATTGATAACCTGCGCCTGAATAGAAACGTCAAGAGCACTTACCGCCTCATCGCAGACAATGAAACGCGGATTGGTTGCCAGAGCTCTGGCAATTCCGATACGCTGTCTCTGTCCACCTGAAAATTCATGCGCATAACGTGTCGCATGTTCTGCGTTCAGTCCGACAAGCTTCATCAGTTCAAGTACACGTTCCCTGCGTTCTTCCTTTGTCTTATAAAGCTTATGCACATCCAGCGGCTCTCCGATAATATCTTCTACTGTCATACGCGGATTCAGCGAAGAATATGGATCCTGGAATACCATCTGCATTTCTTTACGCATTTCATGAATACTCTTTTCATTCACTGGTTTTCCGTCAAATAAAACTTCTCCGCCTGTCGGCGTATACAGACGTAACATCGAACGTCCTACGGTTGTCTTTCCACATCCTGACTCTCCAACAAGTCCCAGTGTTTCTCCTGGTTTAATTGCAAAGCTTACACCATCTACAGCCTTTAACGGAAGGGTCTTCATAAAACCTGTTTTCACCGGGAAATACTGCTTTAAATCTTTGACTTCTACTAAATATTCATTGTTAGATGTTTCATTTCCCATGTTCTACACCTCCCCTTTTTCCATTGCTGCTTTGACATTCAGCCAGCATGATGCAAAGTGTCCATCCGGCATCTGCATTTCTGGTGGCTGCTCTGTCAGACAAATCTTCATTGCATTTTCACAACGAGGACAGAACGCACAGCCTTTCGGCATATTTAACAGATTAATCGGCGTACCTGGAATCGGAATAAGTTTTTCTCCCATACGGTCTACATTCGGAATAGACTGAAGCAGTCCCTTTGTATATTCATGGCTTGGACGATAGAAAATATCTTCTGCCGTGCCACGTTCACAGACACGACCGCCATACATTACAATAATTTCATCACACATATCTGCGATAACGCCCAAATCATGGGTAACCATAATGATTGCCATACCAAGCTTCTTCTGCAAATCCTGCATCAGTTCCAGAATCTGTGCCTGAATAGTTACATCCAGCGCAGTTGTCGGTTCGTCCGCAATCAGAATATCTGGTTCGCATGATAAAGCCATAGCAATCATTACACGCTGTCTCATACCACCTGAAAGTTCAAACGGATACTGTTTGATACGCTTTTCCGGCTCATTTACACCAACCAGAGTCAGCATCTCAATAGCACGCGCTTCTGCTTCTTTTCCTTTGCGGTCTGTGTGAAGTTCAATTGCTTCTTTGAGCTGAGAACCAACTGTAAATACCGGATTTAAACTTGTCATTGGGTCCTGGAAAATAATGGAACAACATTTTCCACGGAAATCACGCATTTCTTTTTCTGTAAATTTGGTAATATCTTTTCCCTTATAAAGGACACTTCCCTCTGTAATTTTTCCATTACTTTCAAGAATTCCCATAATAGAGTATGCAGTTACCGATTTACCAGAACCGGATTCTCCTACAATTCCGAGAATCTTTCCAGCCTCCAGATTGAAGGATACACCATTTACTGCGTGTACATCTCCCTTACTGGTTGTGAAGGAGGTGTGCAGATTCTGTACAGAAAGTATATTTTCGCTCATATCTATTACCTCCTTAATTTCGGGTCAAACGCATCACGTAATCCATCACCGAGAAGGTTACATGAAAGCGTAATTAAACAAATCATAATTGCCGGGAAAATCAGCTTGTATGAATATTCTGAAATACCGGCTCTGGCAGCATTTGCAAGAGAACCAAGCGAAGGCATTGGAGCCTGAACACCCAGTCCGATAAAGCTCAGGAAACTTTCTGTAAAGATTGCAGAAGGAACCTGAAGTGCTGCGGTAATAATAATAACACTGATACTGTTTGGAAGAATATGCTTCCTGATAATTCTTCCAGCTTTCGCTCCACTTACCTTGGCAGCCAGAACATATTCATTCGACTTAATCGTCAGAATCTGCCCACGTACCATTCTGGCCATACCAGTCCAGTAAAGCAGACCGAATACCATGAACATAGACAACATATTTGTTCCAATCTTCTTAAGGAATGGGAACTGGTCTACACTCAGTATTTCTCTCAGTACTACGGAAAGTAATACCACCATCAACATATCCGGCAACGAGTAAATAATATCTACAATACGCATCATAATAAGGTCAACCTTACCGCCTAAGTAACCCGAGATACTTCCATATACAACACCAATAATCAATACGAGCAGTGCTGCAAAAATACCTACAATAAGAGATACTCTGGTTCCGTAAACGACACGTACAAAATAATCACGTCCCATTTCATCCGTTCCCATAATATGTGGAAATAAGCTTCCGCCATTATCAATATATTCCTGTTCCATCTCTGACCACTGGAAAGGTGCCATATTCTTGGCTCCCTTGTCACGTACCCCATTAACGGAGATAATTTCAGAGTATTTGTATGGAACTACGCGTGGAACAATAATAATCATTAAAATAATTGCCACCAGCGCAATAATACTTCCCACTGCAAGCGGGTTCTTCATCAGCTTACGCATACCATCTTTAAAAAATGATACGGATTCGCTCATAACTTCCTGCTGCTGTTTTTCTTCATCTGTGGCCTTTTCAAACTTTGATAAATCAATCTGAAAACTAAGAGGATTTTTCTTAGGCATCTGATTGATATCGTTCATTTCGTTATTCATCTCAGCCCCTCCTTTAGTCCAGTTTGATTCTTGGGTCAACCATTTTGTATACAATGTCTGTAATCAGGTTCATTGTAATCATAAGTGTTGCAAGGAAAATCGTTGTTCCCATAATCATCGGGTAATCACGGTTTGTAATACATTCAACGAATTTTGCACCAAGTCCGCCAATTGTGAAAATCTTTTCCACAACAAGGGAACCTGTTAAAATCGATGCCGTCATCGGTCCTACATATGTAATGACCGGAATCATGGCATTTCTTAATGTGTGCTTGAAAATAACTTTCCACTGAGCCACACCTTTCGCTTTAGCAGTACGAACATAATCCTGTCCAAGCGCATCCAGCATACTCGTCTTTGTCAGACGGGTAATATATGCCATCGGTGATGCCGAGAGCGCAATTACCGGCAGAATGTAATTCGGACTGTCCGGACTCCATGAAGGAACCCATTTCAATTTTATGCAAAATGCAAGTAACAACAATGTACCAAACACAAAGCTTGGCAGCGATGTGAATAAGGTTGAAAGGAAAATAATCAGACGGTCAAGGAATCCGTTCCGGTTGAGTGCTGCGATACTTCCCAGTACAATACCTACAATAACCGCAACTACTATTGCCTGTCCTCCCAATCTTGCTGATACACCAAATGATCCGAAAATAGTTGTTTTAATATCTCGTCCTGTCTTTGTTGAAACACCAAAATCACCATGTAAAAGGTTATTCATATATAGAACAAACTGCTCTGGCACTGGTTTATCAAGATTAAATCTCTGTTCCAACACTGCCCTTACTTCCGGTGAGGTTGCTTTCTCCCCATCGAATGGTCCACCTGGAATTGCATTCATGGAAAAGAATGTTATCCCACAGACTATCAACAAGGTAGCTATGGCAAGAAGGATTCGCTTTACAATATACTTAGCCAACTTTTTCACTCCTTTTCTGCTATTTTTGTCTTTCAGCGACAAACTATTTCTGCATCGGTTGTACTTTATCACTTCATTTTATCATAGTGCGCAAATACAAACGTTACAGTGAACAATATACCATATACAGTATGATAAATCAATACTTGACCATTCTTAATTAAGATTGTTTATTATTAATATTTTGCATTTTTGTATTTTATTTCCTGCATTTTTGTATTTTATTTCCTGTATTTTTGCATTTTATTTCCATTCTATTTCCATTTTTTTGACAATATTCTGCCACATGACAAAGAACGGATTTGTCAGGAAGTAAGAAATTGTGCAGTCTGCAAACTTATGACGGCACAAAAAGAATTTATATTTGAATAACATCCAAAGCAAAAACTCTGCAGGTCACTGACCTGCAGAGCTTTTTGTTTATTTATGCATATAATAAGAATGCTTTGTATCCTTTGACAGCCTCATATACATCTGCTTTGCTGCTGACTTCATATGGAGCATGCATGTTAAGTACTGCCACACCACTGTCGATAACTTCCATTCCGTAGTTACCCATAATATAAGCAATGGTTCCGCCACCGCCTACATCTACCTTACCAAGTTCGGCAAACTGATATGCCACGTTTTCCTGGTCGAAGATTCTGCGGAGGTCTGCGATGTATTCTGCATTGGCATCGTTAGAACCGCCTTTTCCACCGCTACCGGTAAATTTGTTAATAGAAAGTCCATTTGCAAGGAAGGCTGCGCTGCGTTTTTCGAATGCTTCTGCAAAGGATGGGTCATAGCCTGCACTTACATCTGAAGATAACATACGTGAATTTGCCATCGCACGACGTGTCTTCAGCTCTGATTCGCCCTCATTCAGTGCAATCAGTTCTGCGACAGTATTTTCAAAGAAACGGGAATGCATTCCGGTTGCACCTACACTTCCGATTTCTTCTTTATCTACAAGCAGACAGCAGCTTGTACGTTTTGTATGTTCTACTTCTAACATTGCAAAAAGTGAAGTAAATGCACACACTCTGTCATCCTGTCCGTAAGAAAGAATCATGCTGCGATCAAGTCCACAGTCTCTTGCTTTTCCGGCTGGAACAAGTTCTAATTCTGCTGAAGCAAAATCTGCTTCTTCAATGTCATAGGTTTCTTTTAATATCTGAAGAAGATTTGCCTTTACGGCTTCTTTTTCCGATTCTTCTGCATTTGCAAGCGGTTTGTTTCCCACAAGAACATCCAGCTTCTCGCCTTCAATAACTACTCTTGCCTGTTTTTCAAGCTGCTGTTTTGCAAGGTGTACCAGCAAATCTGTAATTACAAGAACCGGGTCATCGTCCTTTTCCCCAATTGCAATATCAATGACAGTTCCGTCCTTTTTCGCAACCACTCCGTGAAGAGCCATTGGTCCGGTTACCCACTGATATTTTTTGATTCCGCCATAATAGTGTGTATCCAAATATCCGAATTCTTCATTCTCATATAATGGATTCTGTTTAATATCAAGACGTGGGGAATCAATATGTGCTCCAAGGATATTCATACCATTGGAAATTGGTTCTTCACCCATGCGGAACAATGCAATTGCCTTACCCATGCAGTTCGCATATACTTTATCGCCACAGGCTAATGGCTTGCCTTCTGCCAGAACTTCTTTCACATCTCTGTATCCAGCTTCCTTTGCCATCTTAACTGTCAACTTTACACATTCTCTTTCTGTCTTGCCCAGATTCAGACAGTTTTTGTATCTTTCGTTGATTTCATGAAGTTCTTTTAATTCTTTCTCTCCATACTTCTTCCATACGTTTTCGTTTTTCATTGGAATCTCCTTTCCCTTTGTACGTTTTTCTTCCTATATTATAGTATATACTTTATTTTTCAAAAATGCAATCTAACTTTCACCAGTGTCACTCAATTCACAGTCCTACTTTTCTGTTTTCTCTAATTGTTCCAGCATTTCCTTTATAGTCAGCCCATACACCGGATGTCTCTTATACGGAGCAATCTCAGCCATAGGTGCAAGTACAAATACGCGGTTCTGCATATCCACATGCGGAATACATAAATCATCCTCTTGCAAAATCATATCATCATACAGTAGAATATCCAAATCCAAGGTCCGTGGTCCCCAGTGAATCTTGCGTTCCCGGTTTGCGTCTACTTCTATCTGATGCAATACTTCCAGCAGTTCATGTGGTGTAAATTTGGTTTCCATTTTCAGTGCACCATTCAGGAATTTGTCCTGCTCTGTCATTCCATACGGCTCTGTTTCCATAATAGAGGACACTTTTAAAATCCTGCAGTCCTTTTGTTCTTTCAGCGCTTCTATTGCCTGTTCAATATACCGGTCACGTTCTCCCATATTAGAGCCAAATGCCACATAAACTTCATGCCATTTTCTTCGGATTGTCACTGACACATCTTCAAGCGGCAGTCCCACCGGCGCCCACGGCTTCTTCACTTCTATTTCCACTTCCCGGATTTTTTCGTCAAAATCCAGAATTACGTCTGCCAAATGTTCCGCGACACGTTCAATAAGGGCAAAGGTATGGCTTTCCATTTCTTTTTTGATGAGCTGCGCAACCAATCCATAATGAACCGAATCTTCCAGATGATCGTCTCTGCCTGCTTTTCTCGTATCCAGATAAAGCGTACATGACACCACAAACTTCTGTCCCAGCTTATTTTCTTCCGGAAATACACCGTGATTTGCAAATATTTCTAAATTTCTGATTCTGATTTCATCCATTTTTTCATCCACTTTCTTTTCCTTTGACTATGCTCTTTCCAAAATAGCTTCCGTCATCTGGATTGCCCGCTTATTTTTCTTTACATCATGGACTCTGACAAATCCATATCTGTTTTCCACTGCCATCACTGTCGTTACCAAAGTTCCTTCTTCCCGCTCTGTCACCGGAAGATTCAAGGCATTTCCAATCATGGATTTTCTGGAGGTTCCTAAAAGAAGCGGATATCCAAGTTCATGGAACAAGTCCAAATGCTTCATTACATCCAGATTCATTTCGTAGGTCTTGCCAAATCCGACTCCCGGGTCAAGGATAATCTTGTCATCCTCAATCCCTGCTGCCTTTGCTTTCTCAATGCATTTTCGGAGGTCCGCACACATGTCCACAAGAAAATCCGCATAAACTGCCTGCTCCCGGTTATGCATCAGACATGCTGCTGCCTGATAGCGTTTTACCACTTCTGCCATTTTATCATCGTACAAAAAGCCCCAGATATCATTTACCAGATCTGCCCCTGCCTGGATGGCAGCCTCTGCCACATGGCTCTTATAAGTGTCTATGGATACTGGAATATCAAACTCTTTTTTCACGGCTTCAATCACCGGAGTGACACGGGCAATTTCTTCTTCGTCACTAATCTGCTCATGCCCCGGCCGTGTGGACTCGCCGCCCACATCTAAAATATCCACTCCATCTGCAATCATTTCTTCCACATGCTTCAGCGCCTTGTCCTGCTGGTTCCATTTTCCCCCATCTGAAAAAGAATCCGGCGTAACATTCAAAATTCCCATAATATAAGTATGATGCTTTGTGTCAAATTCTTTTGTTCCTATTCTCATCTTCTACCATCCTATCTGCTTATTCTTCTTTTCATCACTCCAGTTACATTCCTTTTCTGCCTCACACGCAAAGCAGGGACGGGAAAGCTTATCTGCATCATACAGAATTTCTGCCAATTCTCCCGCTTCTGTTCCCTTCCGGTGCCCACGGATTGCCGTTATGACGCATGTTTGTTCCTGTTCATTAAATCCACACACTTTCAAAATATCTTTGGCAATCTCTGCACTTGCGACTTCATGCGGAATTTTGTGCTCATATTGCTGCCATTTTCCAATATCATGCAAAAGTGCCGCTGCATAAATCAACTCTTTTTCCACCTGAAAACCACGTTCCAGCTTTAATATATAAGCAAGTCTTGCTACATCCAGAAAATGGGCAACATCATGTTTACAGAAAATCCGTTCTTTCTCGCATTCCATATTTTTCTTTAAATTCTGAATATAAAACGGATGTGTAAAGATACGCCACACCCGTTCCATCTTTTCCAGCTCTGCTTCTCTTCTAGTCTTATCCATAGATTCTTCTACTCCTGCACCATGCGGAAAAACATATTCTGAAGCCGCTCATTTTCTTCAAACACACCACGCACTGCCACGCTCACGGTTTTACTCCCCGGCTTTTTAATTCCCCGCATTGTCATACACATATGCTCCGCTTCCACCAGAACCATCACACCCTTCGGTGCAAGATATTCCATTAACGCATCCGCAATTTGTACCGTCATTTTTTCCTGAATCTGTAAACGTTTTGCATACACTTCTACGGTACGTGCCAGCTTACTTAAGCCCACCACTTTGCCGTCCGGGATATAAGCAATATGTGCTTTTCCGTAAAACGGCATCATATGATGCTCGCACATAGAATAAAATGTGATATCTTTTTCTACTACCATTTCTGTATTTTCTGCGGTAAATGTCTTCTGCAAATGTATCTCGGCTGATTCGTCCATTCCTCCACAGATTTCTTCATACATCCGTGCAATCCGTTCAGGAGTTTCCAACAATCCCTCCCGGTTTGGTTCTTCCCCAATTCCTTCCAGCAACAGTCTGACTGCCCGTTCCACTTTTTCTCTGTCTACCATAATATTTCCCTTCTTCTTTCTCTATATCCCTGTCTTTTCTCTATATCCTGTCTTCCTTTTACTATCTGTCTTTTATCGCATTTTCCTTCTGCTGCTTTCCATTCTCCAGACGGATAACTTCCCCCAGATAAGAAAGGGAACCAAATACAAGGACAGCATGTCCATCCTTTGCACTCTTTTTTGCCTTTTCCAGTGCTTTTTCCACACTTTCACAATCCTCTGCACCTATTCCTTGTGCATTCAACGCTTTTACCAGTTCTCTCCGGTCAAGAGTCCTCTCTTTGTTCGGCAAATCAATGGTATACACATAGTCCAGATAAGGCTTCATGATTTCTATGATTTTTTTGTACACTTTATCCTTGAAAACACCCATCACTCCGATTACCGGCTTGCTCTGTAAATATGTCTGGATATTCTCTTCCAGTCTACGGGCGGCATCCTCGTTATGTGCACCGTCTACGATTACCAGTGGATTTTCTCCCAAAATCTGAAACCTTCCCGGCCACTCAGTTCTTCTCATTCCCTGGTAAATTGCTTCATCCGGAATAGACACATTTTGATTTCTTAAAGCACAAATTACTTCCAATGCCGTAATCGCATTCTCTATCTGATTTCTTCCTGTAAGATGTATCTCTATATCACGAAACTCTTTGTAAGAAAATATCTGGCTCTCAAGTTCTTCCTTTTGAACAACTATCTGCTCCTTATTCGCAAACCAAAGAGGTATTTTCTTTTCCTCTGCCTTGTGCTGTAAAACCTTACGCACTTCTTCCGTCTGCGGATAGGATACTGCTACGGATTCCGGTTTTAAGATTCCTGCTTTCTCTCCTGCGATTTTAGCAAGTGTATCGCCAAGCACAGCCATATGGTCCATACTAATCGACGCAAACACACAGACTTTCGTATTCTTTATGATATTTGTAGCATCCAGGCGGCCTCCAAGTCCTGTTTCCAGTACAACAAAATTACATTTTTCTCTTGCAAAATATACAAACGCAATCGCTGTTTCTATTTCAAATGCAGTTGGATACGGCATTCCTTTCGCCTGCATCCGTTCTGCCGCCTGCTTCACTTCTTCTACAATCGGTGCAAGCATTTCTTTCGGCATATATGCACCGTCAATCTGGAATCGTTCCAGATATTCCATAATGGTAGGTGAAATATATCTTCCAACTTTCCATCCCGCACACTGGAGCACGGTAGATACATATGCCAGAATAGAACCTTTTCCATTGGTTCCTGCAATATGAATCACCTGAAGCTCATCCTGTGGATTACCAAGTTCTTCCATCAAATGTCTTATACTTTCCAAGCCAAGTACACTTCCGTATTTCGACACATGTTCCAAATATACCCTTGCTTCTTCGTATAACATATTTTTTCCCTTCTACCTCTAAAAATACTACTGTCCTTTATTGTAGCACAGTTCTGCTGTGAAAAAAAGAGGTAATAGAAAACAGCTCCCACTTAATGTGGGAGCTGCCTGGATTCTCTTTTACCACTCAAATTTCTTTTCGAAATAAGCCTTCAAATCTTCAATTTTGATTCTTTCCTGTTCCATCGTGTCACGGTCACGTACGGTTACTGCACCATCTTCTTCTGATTCAAAATCATATGTGATACAGAATGGAGTACCGATTTCATCCTGACGACGGTATCTCTTACCGATATTTCCTCTGTCATCAAATTCGCAGTTGTAATACTTGCTGAGTTCTGCATAAATCTTCTCTGCACCTGCATTCAGCTTCTTAGAAAGTGGAAGCACACCAACCTTAACCGGTGCAAGTTGTGGATGGAAATGAAGTACAGTACGCACATCTCCGCCTTCCAGTTCTTCTTCATCATAAGCGCCGCAAAGGAATGCAAGAACCACACGGTCTGCTCCAAGAGATGGCTCAATAACATAAGGAATATATTTTTCCTGTGTCTCATCATCAAAGTAAGTCATATCCTGCTTTGATACTTCCTGATGCTGAGAGAGGTCATAATCCGTTCTATCCGCAATTCCCCAAAGCTCGCCCCATCCAAACGGGAACAAGAATTCGATATCTGTTGTTGCCTTACTGTAGAAGCACAATTCTTCCGGTGAATGATCACGGGCACGCATCTCGTCTTCTTTCATACCAAGAGATAATAACCAGTCTACGCAGAACTTCTTCCAGTATGCAAACCAGTCTAAATCTGTTCCCGGTTTACAGAAGAATTCCAGTTCCATCTGCTCGAATTCACGTGTACGGAAAGTGAAGTTACCCGGTGTAATCTCATTACGGAAGGATTTACCAATCTGACCGATACCAAATGGGATTTTCTTTCTTGATGTACGCTGTACATTCTTAAAGTTTACGAAAATTCCCTGTGCTGTCTCCGGTCTTAAATAAACTACGTTCTTGGCATCTTCTGTAACTCCCTGGAATGTCTTAAACATCAGGTTAAATTCACGAATTTCTGTGAAATTATGTTTTCCACAGCTTGGACACGGCACCTCATGTTCTTTGATAAAGTTCTCCATCTTTTCGTGTGACCATGCATCTACACTGTCATCAAGCTGGATTTCATGCTGTGCTGCATAGTCTTCAATCATCTTATCTGCACGGAAACGTTCATGACATTCTTTACAGTCCATAAGTGGGTCACTGAAGCCTCCCAGATGTCCCGAAGCCACCCACGTCTGTGGATTCATCAGAATCGCACAATCCACACCTACATTATATGGGCTCTCCTGAACAAACTTCTTCCACCATGCTTTTTTTACATTATTCTTCAACTCTACACCGAGATTTCCATAATCCCACGTATTGGCAAGACCACCATAGATTTCAGACCCTGGATACACGAACCCTCTACTTTTCGCCAAAGCTACAATCTTATCCATTGTCTTCTCTACCATAATATCAATCCTCCCATTCTTTCTGACGGTTATCATACGCTTGTCCCGTCTAATTTGTTTTATTATACCGACTACTTATGTATTTTGCAAGTCCTTTACCACTTTTGATAAGGCATTCCTGCCACTTTTTTGTTGTTTCACTAACAAAGTTCCGTCAACTGATTTAAAATATCTAAAGATTTAAAGTGCTTTTCTACATACACTTCCCGATATCGTTCCATTACCCTTGTAAATTCTTTCAGCACTTCCGCACTTAGTTCAAATGTATAAAGCTTTTCTACTGGAGAAGTTATCACATACTGCATGGCATATAAGGTCGATGTATTGAGTATCTGTCCATCTATGACGCCCCGGCCACACTCATCGCAGATAAGTCCTCCGCTCTTTACGCTGAATACACATGGTCTGTCTTTTGCTCCACATTTCACACATTGGAACACCTGCGGTCCTTCCCCGTTAATACTGATTGCCTTCAGTTCGAAAATATTTTTCACAAGTTCAAGTGAAATTCTGCGGCTGGTAAGTGCCCTCATAGTCTGAAAGAGCAGCTTCAGCATTTCCCGCTCATCGTTTCCTTCTTTTGTATAATAATCGGCAAATTCCAGAAAATAAAATGCATAATAAGCTGCTTCTACATCTGTCCGAAGTTCTGCAAAATAATGCGTAATATCTGCCGAGTGAATTGTATAAGAACTTCTCCCCTCATAAAGTGAGAACTCTCCAAACGCGCACGGAGTTGTCACACCTGCCAGATGACTCTGCGGTCTTCTGGCGCCTTTGGCAAATGCAGACAACTTTCCTCTTTCTTTTGTCAATATAACAATTCTTTTGTCATATTCCCCGATAGGTGCCGCCTGCAACACCATCCCGGTCACTGTGATTAGTTGACTCACTTTTTCGGTCCTCGTATTTCTCCATAATATTCTGGCAAGTCTCGATTCCTTTGTAATAAAGATAATCTTCCACTCTTCCCGTCTCGGCAAACTGCTCCCAGTATGCTTGTTTCATATGGTCCACCACCTTTTCTTCTGCATTTATCTTCTGCATTTTTATTGCATTTCTATGTTAAGAATTAGGGTGTCCAAAGTACACGGTCCTATACTGGATAATATCTGCCAGTAAATTTTACGCAAAATGCCTTGACTTTTAAAATTCGTCGTCTTCCCGGTATCCGAAGTTCTTAATCATAAAGTCACTGTCTCTCCAATCCTTCTTTACCTTGACCCAAAGCTGTAAATTTACCTTGCAGTCCAGAAGGCGTTCAATTTCATAGCGGGCAGTACTTCCGATTTTCTTCAGCATTGCCCCCTGCTTTCCAATGATAATCCCTTTGTGGGAATCCCGTTCGCAGATAATTGTTGCTTCAATATCTATCACATTTTTACGTGCTTTCATACGCTCAATAGACACTGCAATTCCATGCGGAATCTCATCACTTAATGCATGCAGTGCTTTCTCACGGATGATTTCTGCCACAATCTGACGCTCCGGCTGGTCTGTAATCGTATCTTCATCATAAAACTGCGGTCCATATGGAAGATATTTCATAATCACCTTTATAAGTTCATCTGTATTATTCCCCGTTTTTGCCGAAACAGGCACAATGTCTGCAAATTCATAGGCTTCACTGTATTTCAGAATACATGGAAGAATATCTTCCCTTTTCACCATATCCTCTTTGTTGATCACAAGCACCACTGGTGTTTTCACCTTCTTAAGCTGATTGATGATGTGCTGCTCTCCGGCTCCGATAAACGTACTTGGTTCCACCAGCCACAATACCACATCCACTTCATTTAAGGTGCGTTCTGCCACATTTACCATATATTCACCCAGCTTATTCTTCGCCTTATGAATCCCCGGTGTATCAACAAATACAATCTGCCCTTCTTCCGTGGTAAGAACCGTCTGAATCCGGTTGCGTGTTGTCTGTGGCTTATTTGATGTAATCGCAATCTTCTGCCCGATTAAATAGTTCATCAATGTAGATTTTCCCACATTTGGTCTTCCTATCAAAGTTACAAATCCTGATTTAAAGTCTGCTTTCATTCTCTCCCTCGTATTCTTTCTTCTTACTAGAATGACTGTCCCGTGCAATACCAGTCTAGAACAGTGCTGTTACTTCGCCAAATACTTCTTTCTCTTCATCAATCTTTTCTTCATTTCCTATTACGCAAATCTGATTGCACGCCAGAACTGCCTCTGCAATCTCTGCCAGATTACGGATATCTTCCTGAGTTGCCCTAAGAATCTGCATACGTTCCTCCTGAATCATTTCTTCTGTCAAGTGATTCATGTAAAGATTCATAGAACGGTCACCCTTGGCAGCCGGAGTCATTGGCTGGTCGATATTGCTGATTGTACCAATAATATATTTTGTCATATCACGTTCACTGACAGTAAAGCTCTTCAAGTATTCAGGAACTCCTGCATATACGTCCAGTGTCTTCTTCAGATTTGGGTCACGGTACGATACAAAATATCCTTCTCCAATCCGGTTGAAGTTCGACATACATCCATACGCGCCGCCTTTCACACGAATATTTATCCATAGATATTCATAACTCATAATCACCTTCAGAATCTGAAGTGCTCCATGATATTCTTTCCCTGCATCCAAAAAGTTTCCAGCCTGAGCCACAAACTGTACTTTTGAAGAAGTCTGGAAGCCTTCATTCTTCTTTTCACAATGAATCACGCATCTGTGTTCTTCCTGCTGTGCTTCGTACAGACCATCCCTTACTTTGGCAAGTTCTGCTTCCAGTCCGGCAAGTCCTTCCTTGGTAGCGGTATAACTTACCATCATATTGCCTTTACTGAAAATCATCTTTACAAGTTTTTGTAAATTCTCAGTTAAAGTTTCTTTTTCATTTTCAAAGTTATCATTTAGTTTACTCAAAAATCTATAATACTCTACACCTGAAGTCAGTTCTTTGAATTTTGAAATCGGTGAGCAGTAAGACATTGCCCGCATAGCTGCAACAACATGTCCAGATGATAAGAACTTCATCTGTAATCTGGATACATTCATTGCAATGATTTCTTTCAAACGTTTCTCATCCTCCAACTTAGAAGTTGTCAGAATCTCCATCATCATCTGCAGTGCAAATGGAATCTTATCATAAAGAGCCTTTGTCTTTACTTCAAAGGTTGCACGAAACGCTTTTTCTTTTGCCTTTGTCACATCTGTGTAAAGCTCCAGAGAAGTTCCGATTCCCCCTGTATGCACATTAATTTCATTAAAAAGCTCACTGTATTCATAGTGTTCCGTGTCAATGATTCCAAGTACTGCCTGTAACACACCTGCATATGGAAGCAGTTCTTCTGGAACTCCTGACAAATCAAACATCAATTCCAGATAACCGATTCCATTTGTCTCAATCTCATGGAATACTACCGGCACATCCGCAAGCGCCAATTCTTCATTATAAATCGGAGCAATCTCTGTGGAAATATCTGCCCGTTCCAGCATTGGTAACTTTTCAATATCTTCCGGTGCTGACGGTTCTTCCTGATAAGCCTCCAACTTTGCCGTGTTTTCTACAAGTGCACGCACTTCTTCTTTACTTAAAGATTCCTTATATGCCTGCAGCTTTTCTTTCAATTTTGCATCCATTTTGGCAGTCAGCCCCCGCTCTGGGACTACCACTACAATGGTGCCATGTGTATTGTCTAATAAATATTTCTGAATCAAATCTTCAAAGTATCTGCCATTTATTTGTTTTTTAAGAAACGCAAAGATTTCCAATGATTCTACATGCATAAATGGCTGCATTTCATCATAAAGCCAGCTGTCAAACATCTGCAGTCCATAGATAAGTCCTTTCGGATATCCACCAAAATCTGCTTCTCTGTATCGGAATTCATTGTAATTAATTCCTGCTTCCAACGCTTTCTTATCAATTCCACTTTTCACGATTCCACGTAAAGTAGACTCAATCACTTCCACAAACGCTTCCTTCTGCTCCGCATTGGCATTCTTTGCCACAATCGAGAAGATTGGCTGATAAGTCGAGCTGTCATAAGAGCCAGAAATATCTTTTCCAATTCCTGCATCCATAAGTGCTTTCTTCAGTGGTGCTCCCGGTGCAGACAAAAGTGCATAGTCCAGAATATCAAAGGCAAGACAAAGCTCCTTATCCAGACTGGTTCCCACTACCTTGTTGTAAGCAAGATATGTGTTGTCTTCTTCCGACTCACTGGTGGAAACCGAATATTTTGCCGAAATCTCATGCATTTTATCAAACGGCTGCTGGAATCCTATTTCTGAATGTACTTCTTTGGTATCATATTTACACAAATATTCTTCATCCAGCCATTTTAATTTTTCTTCCATGTCCATATCGCCATACAGATAAATATAACTGTTTGACGGATGATAATAAGTACGATGGAATTCCAGATAATCTTCATAAGAAAGTTCCGGGATTACATCCGGGTCTCCGCCCGATTCATTGGCATAAGTTGTATCCGGGAACAGAGAATTCAGAATCATTCTGTCCAGAACACCGTCCGGGGAAGAGAATGCTCCTTTCATCTCATTGTAAACCACACCATTGTAAGTCAGTTCTCCCTCTTCATCATCGAGGTGATAGTTCCAACCTTCCTGCCGGAAAATCTCTTCATGTTTATAAATATTTGGATGGAAAACTGCATCCATATACACATCCATCAGATTCTGAAAATCCTTGCCATTGCAGCTCGCTACCGGATACACGGTCTTGTCCGGGTAGGTCATGGCATTTAAAAAGGTATTCAGAGAACCCTTTACCAGTTCCACAAATGGGTCTTTTGCCGGAAACTTGTCGGAACCGCAAAGTACCGTATGTTCTATAATATGAGGAACTCCGGTACTGTTATCTACAGGTGTCCGAAATCCGATTGTAAATACTTTATTCTCATCATCATTTGAAACCAGCAGCACTCTTGCTCCACTCTTCTTGTGTTTCAGCAAAATTCCTTCTGATTTCAAATCCTTTAATTCTTTCTGCAGCATCACTTCGTATGCGTCAAGCTTTGTCAAATTCATTCGCAGTTTCCTCCAAATCATTTTCAATCTCGTAGTTTATATTTTACACTTGATTTGCATTTGATACAAGTAGCAACTCAAAAAGGTTCATCAGACTTTGAGGTATCATCAAATGTCAGTCAGTTTCACCGGACACACGGTAAAAAAGGCAGGCTGCATTTTTGCAGTCTGCCTTTGAAATCATCCTATTGAAATCATTCTATTAAAATAATCTTACCTGAATGATACATAGTAAAAATTATGCATTATGAAATCTTGATAAGAAATCTTTTGTCTCCTGACGCTGTGGATTTCCAAATACCTGGCTTGGCGAACCCTGTTCGCAGATAACTCCTTCTTTCATGTAAACAACACGGCTGCTGACATCACGAGCAAAAGCCATTTCGTGGGTTACAACAAGCATAGTCATTCCTTCCTTTGCCAGTGCCTGCATAACATTCAGAACTTCTCCAACCATTTCCGGGTCAAGTGCCGATGTCGGTTCATCGAACAACAATACCTCCGGATGCATAGCCAGTGCTCTGGCAATCGCAACACGCTGTTTTTGTCCACCAGATATCTGCTTTGGTCTGGCATTGATATATGGAGCCATTCCAACCTTCTGAAGATAATACATAGCTGTTTTTCTTGCTTCTTCTTTGCTCTTTTTCAGGACTCTTATTTGTCCGACCATACAGTTTTCCAATACCGTCATATTATTGAAAAGATTAAAGGACTGGAATACCATTCCAACATGCGAACGGTACTCTGGTACATCTACCCTGTGTCCTGTTACATCACTTCCGTGATAAAGCACTTCGCCTGATGTTGGTGTCTCCAGTAGATTAATACAACGGAGCAGCGTAGATTTTCCAGAACCGGAAGCGCCAATAATAGAGATGACATCTCCTTTTTCTACTGTAAAATCAATATCTTTCAGTACTACATTGCTTCCAAATGCTTTGGACAAATGGTTGATCTGCAGGATTGCTTCTCCCATATTATTTCTCCCCCTTTCCGTCATACTCTCTGCTGTTTTCTTCAAAAATATTTCCTCTGTTCGGATGACTGTATGTACCTGCTGCCATCACAAGCTGGTCATCCCGCACCAGTTCATAGCTGTCAGAGCCATCCATCTTCTTCTCCAGTGCACGGAGTAAGAAGGATGCAATCAGTGTCAGGCAAAGATATCCAATCATTTCAATCGTTGCTGACGGGAAGTTCATATTATTTACACCAATGATATTTCTATGCTGTGCAAAGAAATCCATAAATCCGATAACAAACATAACGGAGGTATCCTTGATATTGATAATAAAGTTATTACCAATCTGAGGAATGATGTTACGGATTGCCTGAGGTAACACTACATATAACATGGTCTGTACATGGGTCATACCGATTGCCTTGGCACCTTCTGTCTGACCGGAATCTACTGACATGATTCCTCCACGGACCGATTCAGCCATGTAGGCACCTGTATTAATCGATACAACGATAATCGCTGCAATCCACATTCCACTGTAGCCCTTGAACTGCATCTGTGCATCTGTGAAATATGGTAATCCAAAATAAATGAAGGTTGCCTGAAGCACCATAGGTGTACCTCGGAAAACTTCTACATAGATTCGAATAATCACACGAATCAGTTTCAGGAAAAACCGTTTTACAATATTATCCTGCTTTGAATATGGAATGGTATTTAAGATTCCACATGCCAGTCCGATAATACATCCGATTACAGTTGCCACAATCGCAAGAATCAAGGTATTACGAACACCTGTCAGATAAGCTGAAGAATAATTCGTCCAAAGCTTAGCCACATCATCCGTTAATTTTATCAATTTATCCATTTCCGTATAGTTCCTTCCCTAATCACACAATTAAACTTCTGGCTGGATAGAAATTGCTTTGTCCATTAATTTGTTAAATTCGTCTTCTCCCATACCAGATAATACATCATTGATTGCTTTCTGTAATTCGCTGTTGCCCTGTTTTACAGAAACACCAATATTTACATTCTCTGCACGTTCTGCTTCATCAGCAAACTGGAAATCTCCGTCTGTACCTGAGAAATTAAGAACAACTAAATTAGAGTTCTTAGCTGCAGCGGCTGTGGCTGTCGGCAGGTCTGTACAAACGAAATCAACGGTTCCACTTTCCAGTGCCATGATCATAGCTGGTGCTGTCTCTGCTGCTGCCTGAATATTTGCGCCTTCAATCTGTGGCAGACAAGAGTTATACCAGATTGTACCTGTCTGTGCTGTACAGTTTCCTTTTAAATCCTGAATCGACTTTGCATTTGCATTGTTACTGGTCTTTGTAGTAAGGCAAACAATAGTTGCATAGTAATATGGACCTGCCATATCAACTTCTGCCATACGTTCTGCTGTCATAGACTGGCCTGCAATTGCGACATCAATCTGTCCTGCATTTAAAGCCGGTGTAAGTCCGCCCCACTCTAATGCCATGATTTCCAGTTCCCATCCATATTTTTCGCAAATCTGTTTTGCAATCATAACATCGTATCCGTTTGCATAAGAACCCGGATTGTTTGCAATCGGAACTGCTCCATTGTCATCATTAAGCTGTGTCCAGTTATATGGTGCATACTGACATTCCATTCCAACCGTCAGGACTCCATCTTCTGTTCCCGGAATACTGAGCTGATTCTCTGTCTCTGTCTTTGCCTCAGTATCTGTCTTTGTGTCTTCTGTGTTTGAGTTTCCTCCTCCACAAGCTGTTAAGCTTACTGTCATTGCGAGTGCAAGAAATACACCCATTGCTTTTCTCATTTTCATAATGTTTCTCCCTTTCTTTTCTTTATTTACTGGATACGGAAACAAAGTTTCCTTGTAAAGTAAAGGAATCTGAAATGTACTTTCGCACATTCCCGCGGAGCGTTTTTATTTATCAGGAACAAACTTTCCTAACAAACAAAAAAACCGCTTTGTAAGCGGTTCGAAACTGTTCATTGTTAAAATCCCATTCAAAAAAAACGAATGAATATTAACAGTCAACGATAGCGCTTCACAAATTACTCTGTGACAGTCCGGCAGATATTCTCTGACGACCCAGTTGTAAAAATGCAGGCCACCTCTACAACTTCGGCGGTCTTCCCTTTCTCACCAAGCGGCTGCCTGGCCTTTGCTAAGTGATACTCATGTGTACCGCGCCTCTATCCAGTGATTCAATTGGCTTTATCCTACCACGCAAAAAGTATGCCGTCAACCTTTTTACATAAAAAAAGTAAAAAAGATTGATGTGAAACACTAAAAGAGTCATCATGTGGAGAATGAAAGGAACATTTTCACACATGATGACCCCTGTAAATCACTTAAATACTATTTACTTTTTCTTGCTTTTATTCTTCTCCATAGAGAGCAATAAGTTTCTTGAGATATTCATATCTTTCTTTTGCTTCTGATTCGTTCTGAGCAAACAATTTGTCTGCTTTTTCAGGATTTGAACGTACCAATGCATTGTAACGAACTTCTCCATTTAAGAAATCTTTGTAGTTCTCTAATTTTGGTTCTTTGCTGTCAAGTGTAAACTTGTTGCCTTCAGCAGCCGGATTGTAACGGAAGTTATTCCAGTATCCACATTCTACAGCAAGTGCTTCTTCAGTCTGAGCCTTGCTCATACCTTTCTTAATACCATGGTTGATACATGGAGCATATGCAATAATCAAGGATGGTCCCGGATAAGCTTCTGCTTCTGCAATTGCTTTGACTGTCTGATTGAAGTCAGCTCCCATTGCAATCTGTGCAACATATACATAACCGTAACTCATTGCAATACTTGCAAGGTCTTTCTTCTTCACTTCTTTACCGCCTGCAGCAAACTGGGCAACTGCACCAGTCTTAGTAGCCTTAGAAGACTGTCCACCTGTATTAGAATATACTTCTGTGTCAAATACCATAATGTTGATATCTTTGCCACTTGCGAGTACGTGGTCTACACCACCAAATCCAATATCATAAGCCCATCCGTCACCACCGAAAATCCACTGTGATTTCTTAGCAAGGAAATCTTTCTGTTTTACGATAGCCTGACATGTCGGACAATTACAGTTTTCAATTGCAGCAACTAATTTATCTGTAGCTGTTCCGTTAGTAGCTCCACTGTTGAATGTATCAAGCCATTCCTTTGCAGCTTCAATACCTTCTTCTGAGCAGCATTTATCTTCAATAATCTGTTCTACCTTTTCTTTCAGACCACTTCTGATTGCTCGCTGTGCAAGAAGCATACCATATCCAAATTCAGCAGCATCTTCAAACAGAGAGTTCGACCATGCTGGTCCTCTGCCCTGTGCATTTGCTGTGTAAGGGGTAGATGGTGCTGAATTTCCCCAAATAGAAGAACATCCAGTCGCATTTGCGATATACATTCTATCACCAAATAACTGAGTAACCAGTTTCGCATATGGAGTTTCTCCACAACCTGCACAAGCTCCTGAGAACTCGAGAAGCGGCTGTTTGAACTGGCTTCCTTTTACTGTATTTTCTTTGAATTTTGCAATTACATCTGCCTTTGGTTCTAATGCTTTACCATAATCGAAGTATGCCTGTTCGCCCTCATTTTCTTCCATATTCGCCATAGCAAGCGCTTTTTCACCCTTCTTGCCAGGGCAGACATTGACACAAGAGCCGCATCCTGTACAGTCATATGCAGAAATTGTCATAGCAAACTTCAGTTCTGGCATACCTGTCATTGGAAGTGTCTTCATTCCTTCCGGTGCATTTGCAAGTTCTTCTTCTGTCAGTGCTACCGGACGGATAACTGCATGTGGACATACATATGCACAACGGTTACACTGGATACAGTTTTCTTCTTTCCATACTGGAATATCTACTGCAATACCACGTCTTTCGTACGCTGCTGTTCCAGAAGGTGTTGTACCATCTGCATAATCTACAAATGCAGATACAGGTAAGCTGTTTCCTTCCTGTGCATTTACTTTCGCCTGAATATTCTTAACGAAAGCTACTACTTCTGCTTTACCACCATTGACTTCCGGTATCTGTAAGCCTTCATCTGTGCAATTCTTCCAGCTTTCCGGCACTTCTACTTCTACAATCTGTTTTGCTCCGGCATCGATGGCATCATAGTTCATCTGAACAATCTTGTCGCCCTTCTTACCGTAAGTTGCCTTTGCAGCTTTCTTCATCAAATCAATTGCTTCTTCTTCCGGAATAATATTTGCCAGTTTGAAGAATGCAGACTGGAGAACCGTATTAATACGTCCGCCAAGACCGATTTCTTTACCGATTCTGATACCATCAATTGTGTAGAACTTGATACCATGGTTTGCAATGTATGCTTTCACCTGTCCTGGAAGATGTGTATCCAGTTCTTCTGCATTCCATGAACAGTTCAGCAGGAAGGTGCCGCCATCTACCAGTTCCTGAACCATATTGTACTTATGTACATAGGATGGATTGTGACATGCTACGAAGTTCGCTGTTCTGATTAAGTAAGTTGACTTAATTGGTTTCTTACCAAAACGAAGGTGCGACATAGTAACACCACCAGACTTCTTAGAGTCATAGTCAAAGTATGCCTGTGCATACATATCTGTATTATCACCGATAATCTTAATAGAGTTCTTATTTGCTCCAACTGTTCCGTCAGCTCCAAGTCCCCAGAACTTACAGTTAATAGTTCCTTCCGGTGTTGTGTAAATAGGCGCACCGACCTCCAGTGAAAGTCCTGTCACATCATCCACAATACCTACTGTGAAACGCTGCTTGTCTTTATTATTAAATACTGCTACAATCTGAGCCGGAGTTGTATCTTTTGATGAAAGACCATAACGTCCTGTATTAATCTGGACACCTTCAAATTTGCTGCCACGGAGTGCTGCGACAACATCCAGATATAATGGTTCACCCATTGCTCCAGGTTCTTTTGTTCTGTCTAATACATTGATGTATTTTACCGTATCAGGGATTGCATCAATCAGTGCCTGTGCGCTGAATGGTCTGTACAGACGAACCTTTACAACACCGACCTTCTTGCCCTGTGCAAGTAAGTAATCGATTGTCTCATCAATCGTATCGCATACAGAACCCATTGCAATAATAACGCTCTCTGCGTCTTCTGCTCCATAGTAGTTGAACAGTTTGTAATTTGTACCAATCTTTGCATTTACCTTATCCATATAAGACTGGACAATTGCAGGCATTGCTTCATAATATGGGTTACATGCTTCACGAGCCTGGAAGAAAATATCTCCATTCTGAGCAGAACCTCTCTGACATGGATGATTTGGATTCAATGCATGCTTACGGAACGCATCAACTGCATCCATATCTACCATATCTTTTAAGTCTTCATAATCCCATACTTCAATTTTCTGAATCTCATGTGAAGTACGGAATCCATCAAAGAAGTTGATAAATGGCAGACGTCCCTTTAAAGCTGCACAATGTGCAACTGGTGTCAAATCCATAACTTCCTGAACACTTGATTCACAAAGCATTGCACATCCGGTCTGACGACAGGCAAGTACGTCGGAGTGGTCACCAAAAATACTAAGTGCGTGACTCGCAATCGTACGTGCAGAAACGTTAAATACACCTGGAAGCTGTTCACCGGCAATCTTATACAAGTTCGGAATCATAAGAAGTAAGCCCTGTGAAGCTGTATATGTTGTTGTCAACGCACCTGCTGACAAAGAACCGTGTACGGTACCTGCTGCACCCGCTTCAGACTGTAATTCTGTTACCTGTACAGTCTGTCCAAATATATTCTTTCTTCCCTGAGTTGACCATTCATCTGTAGCTTCTGCCATAACGGATGATGGTGTGATAGGATAAATAGCAGCTACTTCTGTATATGCATAAGATGCATGAGCTGCTGCATGGTTACCATCCATGGTCTTCATTGATCTAGCCATTTCTATTCCTCCTTAATCAAACATTTTTTCGATTTGTATTCCATTATAGTCTGTCTATTTTCAAAAGTCCAGTAAATTTCACAAAAGCTTACGCTTGTCGAATCGTTATTTTAAAGACATTCCTTTCTTCAAAATTCTTGAAGATTTCCATGCCTCTCTTTCCCGCATCCGTCGCATTCTTGCCCGGTCACTCTGACTCCATATGTACAGAATCATTCCAGTGGAAATGACTGCGACAACCGCTGCCAGTATCTGCGTGACTTTCCATCCATTTACCTTCAGTGCATCCGCACGAAGAAATTCAAGCCAGAAGCTTCCAAAACTATAGAGTGCCGTATATACCAGAAACACTTCTCCTTCGAACTTTTTCCGGAATCTGTGAAAAAACAATACTACAAGCACAAGAATACACCACAAAAACATCCAGCACACCAGTGGACTTACCTGCACCATGCGCTCTCCATTTATGGTATCAATATGATTTTTCATTTTATCTGTAACCGCACCTAAGGAAATCTGTTCCAGCGGAAGCTGCATGGCCCAGAAGTGGTCCGTATATTCTCCGAAATATTCTGTTTCAAAGAAACAGCCCCATATTCCTACTGCCTGTCCTGCTGCAAGTCCCATTGCCATAGTATCCAGAAGGATTCCGACATGCTCTTTGCCAAGCCAACTATACAGGAATATAATAAAGAGTCCTCCCAAAAGTGCTCCGTAAAATCCCATGCCACCACTTCGAATATTCCAAATTTCTCCGAAATGCTTCTTATAATATGTCCACTGGGTCAGCACATAGTATGCCCGCCCTCCAATTAATGCGGATACAACAGCAAAAACGGTCAGATTCAAATATGTGTTGACACTTTGTCTGGTGTATAATGCTTCCAGAACAATAACTCCTGTTCCTACAAGAACGGCAAGTCCCAGAAATATTCCAAACCATGAAATTTCAAATCCAAAGATGGAAAATCCGCTCTTCACATGAGCCAGTTCCAACCCCAAATGAGGAAATCTAATCATTGCTGTCATATACTCCCTCTCTTTTATAAACACTGTCCATACACGCTACACCTGTGGATTATACATTGAAACGGAAGTGAATAATATCACCATCCTGCACAACATAATCTTTTCCTTCCAGTCTGACCAGACCTTTTTCTTTTGCTGCATTATAAGTGCCACATGCCATAAGGTCATCATAGGAAACGATTTCTGCACGGATAAATCCTCTCTCGAAATCAGAATGAATCTTTCCTGCTGCCTGCGGTGCTTTTGTATTTTTCTTAATGGTCCATGCACGACATTCCGGCTCTCCTGCTGTCAGGTAACTAATCAGTCCAAGCAGGCTGTAGCTTGCCTTAATCAGTTTCTCAAGACCGGATTCTTTCAGTCCCAAATCTTCTAGAAACATCTTCTTCTCGTCATCGTCAAGCTCTGCAATTTCCTGTTCAATCTGAGCGCAGACTACAAATACTTCGCAGCCTTCACGGGCAGCATATTCGCGGACATCCTGTACGCCCTTGTTATCTGCTCCGTCATTTGCCAAATCATCTTCGGTTACATTTGCCGCAAAAATAACCGGTTTATATGTGAGGAGATTATAGCTTTCCAGCCATGCCTGTTCGTCTTCATCCGCAATATCGGTAAAACTCTTAGCCATCTTTCCTTCTTCCAAATGTGCTTTCACTTTTTCCATAAGTGCCAGTTCTTTGGCAATCATCTTGTCATTTCTTGCTGCACGGGCTGCCTTGGCAATTCTTCTGTCCAGAATCTCGATATCAGAGAAAATAAGTTCGAAATTGATTGTCTCAATATCACGAAGTGGATTGATACTTCCATCTACGTGTACGATATTGCTGTCTTCAAAACATCTGACTACATGCACAATCGCATCTACTTCACGGATATTTGCAAGGAACTGGTTTCCAAGACCTTCTCCCTTAGATGCTCCTTTTACAAGTCCGGCAATGTCCACAAATTCAATTGCAGCCGGAACGATTTTCTTTGTGTTGTACATCTTACCAAGCACGTCCAGTCTTTCGTCCGGTACTGTTACGACACCGACATTTGGGTCGATTGTACAGAATGGATAATTGGCTGATTCCGCACCTGCTTTTGTCAGGGAGTTAAATAATGTACTCTTTCCTACGTTTGGGAGTCCTACGATTCCTAATTTCATTTTCTCTATTTCCTCCTGTAAATCCTTTGATTTCAAGGGATTTCAGCATACTTACTTTTGCAAGTGGGCCATTTAGTGGGCCATTACATTGCCATAAGCGCTTCTGCTACCAAGTCCATTTCTTTTTTCTTTTCTTCCTCGGTAGTATGAACATATAAGTTCATTGTAATTCCAATATTCGAATGGCCCAGTAACATCTGAAGTGTTTTCGGTTTCATTCCTGCTTCAATACATCTGGTAGCAAAAGTATGTCTCAAGATATGCATCGAAAATCTTGAAATTTTTGCTTTATCACAGATTTTAAACAGCGCTGTATCATATGTACTGTTCTTAACCGGTGTTCCTTTTCGACACAGAAACACAAATTCTTTCCATTCTGTTGAAATTTCTGAAATCCTCTTATTCTTTTCTTTTTGTTTTTTTAGTATAGCAACCGCTTCTTCTGTTAAGGGTATCGTACGGTAGCCTGATTTACTCTTTGGTTCTCCGATACGCCACTCCTTTGCACTATAACGATATTCCATACTTCTGCGAATCTGAATTGTTTTGGATTTAAAATCGACATCTTCCCATTTCAATCCTACCAATTCGCCTGTTCGCAATCCGGTTTGTAGTATAAAACGATACTGATTTTCATAGCTTTGACCTTCTGCGTATTGTAAAAATATTTTTTGTATGTCTCTTGTTAAAGCAACCTTCTTCTCAGATGGCTTTCCCATATCACTTTTCACAGATTTTTTGCAGGGATTGCTACACAGGACTTCATTTTCTTTTGCATACTCAAACATGTTGTATAATGCAATTCTTGCCTGATAAATTGTAGATGTACGATACTCCTGATCTGCCATATCATAAAATATTTTCTGACAGTGAAGTGGTTTCACGTCTGATAGTGTCATCTTCCCAATTACCGGTTTAATATTTTTAATATATCTCTCCGTATAATTGCGAACAGTATTTGAACGGACTGTTTTCTTTTTTATCCCAATCCAATAATCAAACCATTGATCGACCAGCATATCTGATGGCATTGAAATATCACTGTGTTCATCCACATAAGTCGCATCAGCAATCCATGCTCTGCACTCTTGCAGCTTTTTGAATCGTTTATGTTTTCTCTTTCCAAACCGATCTACAAATCTGGCTGAGTATAATCCCGTACTTTCTTGGGTTATTCCTTTGCCAAGTTCTTTGCCTTTTAAATCTTTTCCCATATTTCAGCTCCTCTCATAAGAAGCCCTAATACAGTACCTTGTATTATACCATAGCATCTTATTTTTGTGAATATTCATTTTCATCTCATCTTCTGTCATTCATTTATATTTCCACACTTTCCGAAATGAATTTTTCAAATTCTTTTCTCTTTACAAGTTTTTTCGTACCTACGTAAAGCACAAACGGACATCTCGGTTCTTTCAAAAGACTACTTATTCTATTTTGTCCGATATTACTGTATTCTGCTGCCTCTTCAATTGTAAGAGCCACTTTTTCACATATTGCAACATATTGTTTGTTCATAAAATCCTTTCCTTATTGTTTAACGTGCGTAGCATTCACTTCTATCCGCAATACACACGATCATTCTTTGTATTCAACAACGTTTTCGCTTTCTCCATTTTCATACTTGCAATTGCTTCTCGTTTACTTGTGCCTCCAACATACATTGGTGTACACATTTCTAAAATACGGTCATAGATACGTCTTTTCTCTAACATGGTCTCGCTTTTTATTTCTTTCAGCGGAAGATTGGTCGTGATGATCAATGGTCGTCCTGAACGGATCCTGCGATCTATGACGCTAAAAATAATTCCTAACGCATATTCTGAATTTCGTTCCACTCCAAGATCATCAATAATCAAAAGCTGGTAAGAAGCCAATGCATTGATATATTCCATTTTGTCTGCCAGTGGAAATATATCATCGATAATGGTATTGAAATTTGTCATCTTTACCGTTACTTCTCGTTTGAGAAGATCATTGGCAATACACCCGGCAATATAACTTTTCCCGGTACCAACCGGTCCCCAAAACAAACAACCAATATGATTTCTTTTCATTTCATCCCAGTTATCAACATAGCTTTTGGCCTTATGCATTACCGCATCTGACATATCTGCATTTTCAAATGTCCACTCTTCCATTCTGCTCTCGTCAAAACAGATGCTCGTATTTCTGC
>OIZO01000399.1_pt1 | contig 30501 bp, 34 predicted proteins | sample 1588551 | NCBI WGS metagenome assembly OIZO01 (sample SAMN03283271) | human gut metagenome | biome: human-associated habitat; material: feces | host: Homo sapiens | place: Peru | collected 2012 | reverse complement strand
TATATCAAAGAAGGAAATTCGGTTGTCCATTGTCTGTTGCCATAGATACCCTCCGTGTTCGAGATTATAATACAGCAAGGTATTTTATAAGTCAATACATTTTTTAGAAAGGTATTGTTGACAAAAGGTGCTTGATGTGCTAGGATGGAGATGGATAAAGAAATTAGGCGGGAGGAGAGTCCGATGCAGTAGTTAGCAAATTGCCGTATTATAAATTTGTCAATTATTGATGAGGTGATTGTAGAATACAGGCAAGCGAATCAGGGGCGATTATTGGATATGAACTTGCCTGATCAGCAGTTCATATATATGCCCTATTTTTTAGACTCGTGCACATCTAGAAAATAGACGGTGCGAATCTTGTTCCGATCAGTTAAGGAAGATGTGTGCCAGCATTGCAATGCTGTTGGCGGTGCCCATTGTCAATAGCACTTGCTTCTTTATGCTTTACCAGCCGGACGTGCCGGAGGATCTGCTGTGATGGGCGGCATAGAGAAAGCCATATGCAGGTGATACGCTGTGAGATTTGTATTGTGGGGAAAGGGTGAGTCCGATGCAGAATTAAATACTTCTCAACAGCAGTCTACACAATTTCCCGGAAATGCAGGTGATTTGTATCAAAAAAATTGCGTTCTATGTTGTATCTGTCCTCATTGTTATTATTATTTTTTTCATCAATATCTTCATAATTAAAAACTCTGTCCCGTCTAATATAACGGAGTTTTATCAAGATTTTCTGACCGCATTTTCAACTGGAACTTATGCCGATATTGATCCTTATATCCATTATGAAGTTCCCGAACATAAATCACTTAATGAATCCTATTTTCTCAACATTGAAAACTATAAAATTCAAAGTTGGTCCAAAATCAATGACAAATTATGGGAAGTGACCACCTTTGTTCAATTAACTGGGGATTCAGTCGGTGAAGAATGCTATCATTTTATCGGTAATTTTGATGGAACTCTTAAAGTGATGATTGGGCCATACAACATTCCGGAAGAATTGTCTCAAGGTGCCGATTTGAGCATCTATATCCCATCAGATGCGCTACCCCCTGATGTAATTGTTTTTCCACTCTCTTAAGTTAACCATGAAAAGGAGTACATTATGAAGAAATATATCTCTCTTTACACAATTTTATGTCTGCTTCTCGCGTGTATCTCCATGAATGCCTTTGCTACCCCTATTGATATCTACGAAACTGTCGATGGCTATCCATTCATTGACTCCAAAGTGAATTACTTTGAATCCCATTCTTCAGAAATTCAGCCCTGTGTCATTGGATTAGAAAATCATTTATTTACTATGAACGCTTCCTCACTGACAAAGCTCCTCACTACAAATAACACGAATAAATATTTCTACAGCGAGAAATTTTCTGATAATGGTGATGTATACTTCTGCGGCACACTGACTAGCAATCGTGACACCCCATATGCCGGTATTTGTGTTTGGAGTCCGGCAAGTAGTTCATTTGTTTCTAAGTTTTCCGCAGAATTTACTTCCGGAGAATTTTGCTGCTCTGAAATGATTGCAACCACACAATTTGTAGATACATGGAAATATCTTGGATACATTAACGGTACGGATACTGGAGGAACATCTGGAAGTGTTCAATATTGGTACTTGAATTACGATGCTTGAGCACTTAATCCGTCAACGCACAAACCTATTGAGTCTCGTATAATGCAGCCGCCAATCCCCGCTCTCTCATCTCGATGGGAGCGGGGTAAGTTTCTTAAGCATCGTCCACAACTACCCTCTTGCAATTTTTCCAACTTTAAAGTAGTATAAAGTGGTCTCCATAAAAGCAGCACCGGAATTCCTCACGAAAGGAGCCGTCCCATGAAAATCCTTTCCACCTGTCTTCAAACTCTCTTCCCCAAAAATCACATTGCCCTCCACCTCTTTTGGGGACTCTGCCTTAGCCTTTCCCACCTTCTCCCCCATCCGGACTGGCTCTCCAAGGATACGCTGCTGGTCATACAGGGCGTATGTGTTATACTGCTGTGTGTTCTTACCCTTGCTCTTTACCTGACACATTCGGTCGATTCCGGCGTATGGTGGGCTTTGGGCTATACCGTGTCCGGTCTATTCTTCCTGGCCCTTTCCGGCATCGACTGGCTGGCTTTTGATAGTCCGCCTATTCTTGAAGTCCTGATTGGCAGTGTTATACTGCTGGTGAAATTTATTTGCACATTTAAAAGAGTGACTCAAGAGGAGAATGTTGAATAATCGTAAGCACCCAACATCCACCTGCCTACCCAGCCTCTCCCTTTCTTGCAGCGCCAGCGGTTCTCTGAGCTAAAGAAAGGCGAGCAGGTCGGAGATACAAAGGTGGTTGCACCCGGCAAATCCGTCCGCTTGGATCAAATTCCTCACGATAGTGGAACATACCGGATTCAGGGAAAGGCTACAATCGAAGGAAACTACTATTTCGATATCGACTAAGAGTCTTCAAGCCGTTTAACGTTTGAATGAAATCCCCGGGGTGCCTCGGGGATTTCATAATACATTTACATTATAGAGCGGGATGGAAAGTTATGATGGATATATCGCATAATAAATTTGTCACCCCAAAAATCCTTTCCGGCTCAACATTGAAGATAATTGCAACAATAGCCATGGTTGCAAATCATGTTGGCATAATCATCCTTGGTGCCATAACTGAATTAATATGGTTTCCAATGCGTATTAATGGTGAAATCACGCCAGAACAATACGAGCAAATCAATTATTTTATTCGATTGACCCTATATAATATGGGAAATTTAGCGTTTCCATTATTTTGTCTCTTAGTCTCAGAGGGATACCGTTATACGCACAACCGGAAAAAATATATATTCAGGATGCTCTTATTTGCAATCATATCGGAGCTTCCATTTGATATTGGATTCTTCAGTGCTTTATCAACTGCGGCAAAGACATTCCCATTTTATTGGAAGCACCAAAATGTGTTTTTTACATATTTTTTATCACTTATGTGTTTGTACAGTCTTGATAAATTAAAGACAAATTATGCGGGATATCATCACAAGATAAATCTGTTTCCAACATTGCTTTCTATTATTTGTGTGTCAATTATCGCTTTCATTGCGGAATTTGTTAAGTGCGACTACGGTGCAATGGGTGTATTATTTGTCGTATTTGTTTATTTATTTCGGAATCGAAACATTTGTCAAGCGGGTATTTTACTTATTGTGTACATGATAATGACTGGAAATCAGCCGAATTTATTTTTGGTACTTGCGGCACTTATTATTTTGCTATACAATGGTAAAAAAGGAATGGAAATGAACAAGTATTTCTTTTATCTTTTCTACCCAGTTCATATTGTAGTGCTATACTCTTTTACGCTAATTTTGAGAATACTGGTATAAGCAATATTAAGCGATATGAGATATGGTCTATGTAGTCCCCCGAAAGCAGGTGACCCAATGAAAAAACGAAAGCTCATCCCCACCATTCTTCCCGTCCTACTGCTGCTCCTCTACTCCATCTACGCAACCAAGCAGCTCCGCACCCCCGATTTTTCCGTTATCGTAGGGGTCCCTGCTGTCAGTGAAAGCGGCTCCACCACGGGCATGAACTTTACTGGAGGCACACCAATTCTAGACGCAGTAGAAATGCGAACTGTCATCTACACGTTTATGAGGAGCAGTGAGGTAGCGGCCCCGGAAATAGCAACGGACTTACCCAATGCAATTTTGATGATGGATGGACCCGGAAAAGGGATAACCAACTTTGTTGACTTGTGGTTCGATCAGAATACGGTGTATTATTCCTTCCGATCTGACACAGAACAAATCTTCTACAGGTCAAGCACAGGTGCGGATGTACTGCTGCCGATCCTCCAGAAATACACCAAGCAAACGATCCGCCCCCGCAAGGAGTCCGGTTCCACCGCTGACCCCGAAGCCAAAAAACTCCACCTCCAATACGAACCCGGCAGCACTATATATTGACCGCCGGGACCTACGCCAAGTTCCCGAAGACCCGCCGCCCCTTTCTGAATAAATTGCAAAAACCCGGCTGGCCCTTTGGGGGTCAGCCGGGTGAAAAATACTTGTTACACCGCCAGGAAGAACTTCACCAGGAACAGGGCGGAGATGGCGTAGGTCAGGAGGGAGACCTCCTTGGCTTTGCCGCCGAAGACCTTGATGATGGTGTAGGAGATGAGGCCAATGCCGATGGCGTGGCCGATGGAGCCGGAAACGGGCATACCGATGAGCATCAGGGACACGGGGACCATCTGGTCCATATCCTCGAAGTTCACGTTCTTCAGGCCCATGAGCATCAGCACACCCACGTAAATCAGGGCGGAGGAGGTGGCGGCGGCAGGGATGATAGCCGCCACGGGAGCCAGGAAGATGCAGGCCAGGAACAGGATGCCGGTGGTCAGGGCGGTCAGGCCGGTGCGGCCGCCGGCTTCCACGCCGGAGGCGGACTCTACAAAGGTGGTAACCGTAGAGGTGCCGGTGCAGGCACCTGCCACGGTGCCGATGGCATCGGACAGGAGGGCCTCCTTCATGTTGGGCATATTGCCGTCCTTGTCCACCATACCGGCCCGGGAGGCGGTGCCAACCAATGTGCCGATGGTATCGAACATATCAATGATGCAGAAGGTGACGATGAGTGTCACGGCAGTGAACCAGCCGATCTGAAGGAAGCCGGAGAAATTGAAGTGGAACAGGGTGGTGCTGGCCATATCCGCAAAGGGAGGCACAAAGGAAGCGGCGGCGAGAGAGGCGAAGGGATTGGTGCCCAGGAAGATGGCCTCCCCTGCCCAGTAGATCACGGAAGCGATGAGCATGCCGTAGAGCACGGAGCCCTTCACGTTCTTCTTGGACATGGCCACAATGGCAAAGAGTCCGGCGAACATGGTGACCACCGTCAAGATCATGGTGGCATAGCCGGTGTCGCCCATGTTGGCTCGCAGAACGCTGGGGGTCAGGGCACCGAAGAAATCCCGCATGACATGGAAGGGGGTGGTGAAGCCGTTGCCCTCGGCATAGACACCCACGTTGGAGCCCAGACCGATGTTCATCAGCATCAGGCCAATGGCAGGAGAAATGCCCAGCCGGACGCCCAGAGGAATGGCCTCCACGATCTTCTCCCGGACATTGAGGACGGAGAGGAACAGGAAGATGATGCCCTCAATGAGGATGATGACCAAGGCCGCCTGGAAGGAGGCCACATAGGTCATGCCGGTCATGGCCACGATGTTGCCGACGACCACAGCGAAGAAGCTGTTCAGGCCCATGCCGGGAGCCAGCGCAAAGGGCTTGTTGGCCAGGAAGGCCATGGCGAACATACCAATGGCGGAGGCAATGCAGGTTGCCAGGAACACACCGTTCCACAGCTCCTGCCCTTCGGCACCGAAGCCCGTCAGCAGGTTGGGGTTCAGGGCGATGATATACGCCATGGTCATAAAGGTGGTCAGTCCGGCAATGAGCTCGGTTTTGACGTTTGTCTTGTTGTCAGACAGATGGAAGAGCTTTTCTAACATTCTTTTCTACCTTTCTTGGAGGCCGTGAGCCTCTTTTTTGATTCGCTTTGCTTACAGTGCCTTCAGCACTTCCAGCAAGAACTTCCAGGTGCGCTCCGTGGAGGCGATGTCCAGTCTTTCCCGGCTGGTGTGAATGTCGTGCATCTGAGGGCCGATGGAGACGCAGTCCAGGCCCGGGAGCTTGTCGCCCAGCAGACCGCACTCCAGGCCCGCATGGATGGCCAGGACCTGAGGGTCTTTGCCGAACATCTGCTGATAGACCCGGACCATGGTGTCCCGGAGGGGGCTGTCCTTTCGGTACTCCCAGGCAGGGTAGGCACCGGCCTGAGAATAGGTGCCCTTATAGAAGGCAGTCAGGTCCCGGAGCTGCTGCAGCAGCTCCTCTTTCTCCCGGTTCACGGAGCTGCGGACGGAGAAGGTGGCGGTGAACTGGTCACCCAGATGGCAAACACCCAGATTCAAGCTGGTCTGGACCAGGCCGGGGATATCGGCGCTGTAGCTCTGGACCCCGTTGGGTGCGGCACAAAGCAGGGAAATCACATCCGCCGTGGCAGCGGTAGTCAGGCTGTTGCCCCCCAGGGCATCCACATCAAAGGCCTGGACCAGGGCATCCGGCTCATCGTATTTTTCCCGGATCTCCTGCTGCAAAGCGGCTGCAATGCCGTTGATCCGCTCGATACCAATGCCCATGGCAACCACTGTGGCCTGGCAGGACCGGGGGATGGCATTGTCCTTACTGCCCCCGGAAAGGGAGGTCAGGCACAGGGGCATAAGCTTCTGAACGCGGGACAGGTACTCTCCCATGACCTTATTGGCATTGGCCCTATTCTTATGGATCTCTGCTCCGGAGTGGCCACCCTGGAGGCCCTCCACTGTCAGCCGGACGCAAGGACCGTAAACGGCCTTCCGCTCAGCGCTGAGGGCTATGGTGGCTCTTGCGCCGCCGGCACAGGACACGGTGAAGACACCCTCCTCCTCGCTGTCCAGATTGATGAGGGTCCGGCCCCGGAGACCGGTCAGGTCGATGGCATCGGCACCCAGCATCCCGATCTCCTCGTCCACGGTGATGATGACTTCCAGCGGGGGATGCGGGATGGTGGTATCTGCCAGCAGGGCCAGGGCGAAGGCCAGGGCAATGCCATCGTCGCCACCAAGAGTGGTGCCCTTGGCAAAGATGAACTCGCCGTCATGGGTCAGGTCCAGACCATCCACGGCCATATCCAGGGGACAGTCGGCCTCCTTCTCGCAGACCATGTCCATATGGCCCTGAAGGATCACCGGGGCATGGTCCTCCAGGCCCTGGGTACCGGGCCCGAAGAGGATGACGTTATTTACCTCGTCCTGGATGTATTTGAGTCCGTGGGCCTTGGCAAAGGATACCAGATAGTCGCTGATGGCCTTGGTGTTGCGGCTCCCGTGGGGGATGGCGCATATCTCTTCAAAATAGCTCAGGACACTCGCGGGCTCCAGCCCTGCCAGCTTTTTTTCTGCCATAATGGTTTCTCCTTTCCGTTTTTCATAGCAAAGGCCACGGAAAAATTCCCGTGGCCTTACTATATTCAGGTAATTACACCAAGCTCAGCGCCAGGGTCAGCAGGACCCAGGCAATGGCGATCCACTTGGTGGAGGAAGCAAGGATCTGGTCCAAGCCGCCCTTCTTGTTCTTGCTCAGATAAGACTCGGAAGAACCGGAGATGGCGCTGGACAGGCCAGCCTCCTTACCGGACTGCAGCAGAACCACAACGATCAGGGCAATGCTGGCAATGGCTTCCAGAACAACCAGAATAGTTTCAAGCATCGTGACAAACCTCCCTCCGCTTTTTTCGCGGAATGCGAATGGTATGGGATCAAACCCCAAATAGCCCAACAAGTATAACACAGGGTCAGGGAAAAAGCAAGGGGAAATCCCAATTTTTCCTTATTTCTGCACCCAGTTGCCGGTTGCCAGGCAGTTGAGGTAGCTTTCGATGAAGGGGTCCAGGGCTCCGTCCATGACGGCGTTCACGTTGGAGGTCTCGCAGCCGGTACGGGTATCCTTCACCAGGGTATAGGGCATGAAGACGTAATTGCGGATCTGGCTGCCCCACTCGATCTTCTGCTGGACACCCTTGATGTCGGAAATCTTATCCAGGTGCTCCCGCTCTTTGATCTCTACCAGCTTGGAGCGCAGCATTTTCAGACAGGTCTCCTTATTCTGGAACTGGCTCCGCTCGGTCTGGCAGGAAACCACAATGCCCGTGGCCTTGTGGATCAGACGAACGGCGGAGGAGGTCTTGTTGATGTGCTGTCCACCGGCACCGGAGGAGCGGTAAACCTGCATCTCGTAGTCCTCAGGGCGGATCTCCACGTCCTGGCTGTCGTCCTCGATCTCGGGGATGACCTCGATGGCGGAGAAGGAGGTCTGGCGGCGGGCGTTGGCATCAAAGGGAGACACCCGGACCAGACGGTGGACACCGTTCTCCCCCTTCAAAAAACCGTAGGCGTTCTCGCCCTCGATCATGATATCCGCAGACTTGAGGCCCGCCTCGTCCCCTTCCAGGTAGTCCAGGATCTTATAGGTGAAGCCGTGGCGCTCGGCCCAGCGGGTATACATCCGGTAGAGCATCTGGCACCAGTCCTGGGCCTCTGTGCCGCCGGCACCGGCGTGAAAGCTCATCAGGGCATTGTTCTTGTCGTAATGGCCGGTGAGCAAGGTCTCCAGGCGGCAGGTCTCCATCTGCTCCTCCAGGACCTCGAAGCCCTGCTTCAGCTCCTCCAGCATGGAGTCGTCGTCTTCCTCGGCGGCCATTTCGCAGATGGTCATCATGTCCTCCCAGGAGGAGACCATTTTCTCGTAGCGCTCGATCTTGGCCTCGGTCTGCTTGACCTTGATGGCCACCTTCTGGCTCTTCTCCGGGTCGTCCCAGAAGCCGGGGGCCTCCTGCATGGCATGGAGCCGCTCCAGCTCGTTGCGCATACCGGCCATATTCAGGGATTCTGCCAGACCGTCCAGGGCAGGGCGGCAGTCGTTCAGCTTCTGCTTATAGGTATCAAACTCAATATTCATAGAAAAATCTCACTTTTCATAGATTGCATAGATAAGGGCATTATATCCGAAAGTTTTTCTCCTGTAAAGGGGAAAAATGGATTTTTCCAAACTTTTTTTGCAGCGGATGCCGTTTGACACTGGGATAGAGACGACCGTCCGTGTGGGGAATAAACTCCGCCGCCACCATGTTCTCCGGGAAACGCTCCATCTCCGAAAAGTGCAGATACTCGCTGCTCTCCAGAAAATGCCGCACCCGCGCCATCTGCCCTGCATCCAGCAGGAGCTTTTTTGCCCCGGCAAGGGACGTATTGCCCAGCAGGACCATTTTCTTCCGATCCACATCCGGATAAATGCCAACGGTCACGGCGGATTCCAGATCAATATGGGTTCCGAAGCCGCCCGCCAGGTAGATATAGTCAATATCGTCCAAACCAAGGCCGCAGTATTCCAGCAGCGTTGCCACCATGGTATGGGCCGCCGCCTTGCAGCGGATGAATTCCCGAATGTCCGGCTCCGTAAAATAGAGCTTCTTATCCGCCTTTTCGTAATACACCACGGCGGGAACCGAGCGCTCGGCGGTTTCATCCCAGACCTCCGTGGTGAAGTCCTTCTGCTCCCGATTCACCGTGCCGTCCCCGAAGATAATGCCCCGGAGATAGCACTGGGCAATCAGGTCGAAAATCCCCGTTCCGCAGATGCCCACGGGCTCTCCCCCGCCGATCACATCCAGCTGAATACTGCCGTCGTCGGCAATGTGCATATGCCGGATGGCCCCTGGCTCCGCCCGCATTCCGTAGCGGCTGCCGAAGCCCTCCAGAGCAGGCCCTGCCGCCCCGGCACCCATGAGCAGGAACTCCCGGCAGCCCAGACACAGCTCGCCGTTGGTGCCGATGTCCAGGAAAATAGAGGGCTTCTCCCCTGTGTCCAGGTCCGTCAGCAGCAACCCCGCCGTAATGTCGCCGCCCAGATAATTGGCCTTGGCCGGGAAGCAGAACACATTGCAGCACAATTTGAGCCCCAGCTCCCGGGCGGAGTGAATGCCCGGGTCGAAAAACACCGGCGCATAGGGATTCTGAAACACAAGCCAGGGATCGCAGCCCAGGAAGAAGTGAATCATGGTGGTGTTGCCCCCCACGATCAGGGCCGAAATCTCCTCCGACTCCGCAAGCCCCACGGTTACCTCTTCGATCAGGCGGTTGATATCCCCGATCACCGGCAGCCGCAGCGCCTCCAGATTCTCCCGGTTTTCCTTTACGGCAAGGATACGGTCCAGAATGTTCAGACCGAAGGACACCTGGCTGTTCACGCAGCCCACATTTCGAAGGACCTGTCCCGTCAGCATATCCACCAGCTCCATTTCCAGAGTGGTGCTGCCGATGTCCAGCGCCAGGCCCAGAAGACGGTGCGTTGTGTCCCCCGGCTCTACCCGGATGATGTCCGTGCCCCGGTCCCCGGGGCACAGGGTCACCGTAACGGCATAGTCTGCCCGGGCTGTCAGCGGATACAGGGACCGCAGGGCCTCCAGGGTCATAGAAGCATCCGGCACGTTCAGCGCATCCAGGATGCGCTCCCGGTCCCCCCGGAAGTCCTCCTTCGTGGGCTTCGGCAAATTCAGGAACCGTTTATACGAAAAAGTCACGTTTTCTTCCCCCACTCAGACGGTTTCCAGGGTTTCTGCCTTGCCGTACAGCAGGCGCTTCCGGCGGAGAAGGAAGTAAGCCATCTCCACAATGCAGCAGCTCACCCAGCCCACGGGATAGCCAACGCCCACGCTCAAGGGCGTATTGATGATATAGCGGGTCATGATAAACAAGTACGTCTGACGCACGGCCACAAAGGTCAGAATCATAATCAGCATAGGTCCCTTGGAGTCCCCCATGCCACGCAGCGCACCGGCCAGAACATGGTTCACGCAGTTAAACAGCAGGAACCACACGTTTGCGCGGATAAACAGTACGCCGAAACGGACCACATCCGGGTCTTGGGAAAACAGCTCCACAGAGGGGGCCGCAAAGATTTCCAGCAGCGCAATGATCACGCCGGTAATCAGCAGTGTCAGGCCGGTGGTAATATAGGTGCCCTTCTCCGCGCGCTTGATCTTCTGCGCGCCGATGTTCTGGCTGACAAAGGTGGTGGAGGCCATGGCCATGCTCTGCATGGGCAGCATAATGAACTGGTCCAGCTTGTTGTAGCAGCTCCATCCGGCCATGCAGCTGGAGCCGAAGGAATTGATATAGGACTGCACGAACACATTGGAAAAAGCCGTGATGACGGATTGGATACCCGCAGGCAGGCCCACAGCGAAGATGTGCTTCATAATGGCCCCGTCAATGGCCAGATCATTCCAGGTCAGGCGGTAGATGTCCTTCGAGGCCGTCAGCAGCCACAGAATCAGGCCGGCAGAGATGAACTGGGAAAGAATCGTAGCATAGGCAACGCCCGCAATGCCCATATGGAACACCAGCACAAAGACCAGGTCCAGAATGATATTCAGCACGCTGGTCAGCACCAAGAAATACAGAGGTCTTGTGGTATCTCCCACGGAGCGCAGCACGGCGGAGCCCATATTGTAGATGAGCAGGCCGGAGAAGCCCGCAAAATAGATGTGCAGGTACTCCGTCGCCTCCGGAAATACGTCCTCCGGGGTGGACATCAGCCGGAGCATGGGCACAACGCCCACATAGCCGATCACGGTAAATGCCACACACATGACAAACGTTGCAGCGATGGTGGTCTCCACCGCCTTATGGAGCTTTTCCATATTCTTGGCGCCAAAGTGGATGCCGATGACCACGCTGGCGCCTATGGAAAAGCCATTGAAGAAGAACACCAGCATATTGACGATCATGGTCGTAGAGCCCACCGCCGCCAGGGCCTGGGTGCTGACAAATTGGCCCACAACCACGGAATCCACCGTATTATAAAGCATCTGGAACACATTGCCCAGCATCAGCGGCAGGGCAAACAGCAATACCTGCTTGACGATATTGCCTTGGGTCATATCTCTTGTCGTCGTTTTTCTCTTTTCCACGCTGGTCCCTCTTTCCAAAAATAAAAAAGCAAAGGACAACAGATAACAGAGAAATAGACAATTCTAAATCTCCATCCTCTATTATCCTTTGCCAGCCTTGGCGGAGAGTCAGGGATTTGAACCCTGGCGACGCTTCCACGCCCTACGAGATTTCGAGTCACGCCTCTTCGACCACTTGAGTAACTCTCCACGTACCAAACGTAAACAGTATATCAGTTTCCCGTAAAAAAATCAAGTGGCAGTTGCAGGGCTTATCCCTTCCTAAAAAACGCCACGGCTACGGCCCCGGGGCCAGCGTGGGTGCCGATGACGCTGCACAGCAGACAGCCATCCAGCTTATCCACATGGTCCGCCCACAGCGCCTTGGAGTCGTCTACATACTTTTCCAGCAGCGCGGAAGAAAGGCCCGTGTAGCCCAGCAGCACCGGCCTTTCAAAATCCACGCCTCCTGCCTCGCGGATCTTCTCCACCAGCAGGTTGTTTCCGTTGCGGGAGCCTCTGGCCTTGCCGATCAGAGCAACCGCGCCGTCCTGGATGGTGACAACCGGCTTAATATTCAGCATGCCCCCGGCGAAGGCCACGGTTTTGGAAATCCTGCCGCCTTTTTTCAGGTATTCCAGGGTATCCAGCAGAGCTACCACACAGACCTTCTCCCGCTGCTGCGTCAGCACCTGTGCAATTTCCTCTGCCCCCATGCCCTGCTGCGCCAGCTCTACCGCATACTGGGCCAGCACGCCGGTGCCAATGGCAACGGACTGACTGTCCACCACATAGATATTCGGGTAATCCTCCGCCGCCAGAACTGCGCTCTGGTAGGTTCCGGAGAGCTTGGAGGAAAGGGTGATCACCACGGCGCTGTCCCCCGCAGAGGCAATGGCTTCAAAGCAGTCCGCAAACGCGGCAGGGGTCGCCTGACTGGTGGTGGGCAGCACGTCGCTTTCCACCAGCATTTCATAGAATTGATGCTTGGAAAGCTCTACCCCATCCAGATATTCCTTATCCCCAAACCGGACGGTCAAGGGCACAGATTGGATTTTTTCCCGATATTTTTCACTGACATTCGTAGAGGAATCCACGATAATCCGAACACACACGTTTTTATAGCTCCTTTTCGATTTTTTCCAGATTCACGCTGATTTTTTCCAAGGCGCCGTACATGATCTGCCGCTCCTGCTCTGTCAGGCCTGCACCGGCGGACAGCAAAATCCGCTCAATTCTGCCGGAGACCTCTTCCCCGGTCTGCCTGCCCAAATCCGTCAGCAGGAGCTTGCTCTTGTATTTTTTCCCCGCCTGAGGCTGCAAATAGCCGCCCCGCTCCAGAGAATCCAGGGACCTGGAAATGGCCGCCTTATCCTCATCGCAGCGTTCGCACAGCTCCGCCGCCGTCATCGGACCGCAGCGATAGAGATAATACAAGCAGGACACATAAGGCCCCTTCAGCTCCAGCTGCGCCATCTGCCCGGCCTTTAGCCGCTTGATGCTGCGGCCGATTCTGTTGATCAGCACCGTAAAGGTTTCAAACCGCTGTTCCATAGGCTATCTCCTTGTTGTAAAATCAACATCTCGGAGTATAACAGATAGTTGTTGATTTGTCAACAACTATCTGCTTTTCCCTTCGTCACTGCTTTCGCTTCTTTTTCCGAAGAACCAGTTCCCCGGTGCCGATGGCCAAGGCTGCAAGGGGGAGGCACATGGCAAGCGTATAGCTTCTCTTTACCGGCTCTGCGGCCTGGGTCTGGACGGCGTAGAATGTGTCTTCTGCTTCTGAAAAGGAGAGATTCAGCAGACTGTCCGCCAAGACCTGCTCTGCCCCCTCCTCTCTGCGGACCACGAGGGACACAGGCAACGTGCTCACGCCGGAATCCGGGTCAATGCCCCCGGGCACAACCAGGCGCGCTTCCACATCCCGGGGAATCAGCAGGGAATATGGCTCAAAATCCACCAGCTCCGCGTCCCTGTCCATCCCCTGCTCCCGGAGCTGGGCAAATACAAAGGCCTCATCTACGGCCAGCTTCTCAAAGCCCGAAAAACCGTAGTCCAGCAGAGCCTGGGTGTCCTCATACTTATCCTCCAGCATGGGGGACTTCAGCGTCACGGCAATCAGTGTAATGCCGTCTCTTCTGGCAGCAGTGACCAGCGTTCCCTGAGCACTGATTGTCCAGCCCGTTTTGCTGAACAGGAGCCCGGTACAGGACCGCTCCCCGTCAATGAACTGATTCTTGCAAACCAGAGAACGGGCCTGGGAGATATTTGTTGCGGGCATCTCATAGGTGCCGCTTCCGAAATACAGCAGAAAATCCGGATTTTTCAGGGCTTCTGCGGTAATCAGCGCCATATCGTAGGCGGTGGTATAGTGCTCGCTGTTGGGCAGGCCGTTGGGGTTGACAAAATGGGTATCCAGCGCCCCCAGCTCTGCTGCGCGCTCGTTCATCCGCTGGGCAAAGGCCTCGATGCTGCCGCTGACCCCCTCTGCCAGAACGTTCGCCGCATCGTTGGCAGAGGAAATGGCCAGTGCATACATGGCATCCGCCACGGTCAGCTCTTCCCCCGGCTGAAGCGAGATATGGGAGGAGGTTCTGGGCACCTGATTCACCGCCTCCTGAGAAACCGTCAGCATCTGCCCGGCATCCAGCGCTTCCAGGGCCAGCAGCCCCGTCATCACCTTGGTAATGCTGGCGGGGTACAGCCGCTCCCTGGCATTCTTTGCATACAAAATCTGCCCCGTCCCGGCGTCCATCAAAATAGCCGCCTCGGATGCAAGCTCTATCTCCCCATCCGCCCAGGTAACCCCAGGCAGGGCCGACAACAGCCACAGCAGCAAAAGTGCGCAAATTCCGATTCGTCTCAATAGGCCAACTTCCTTTTCTTTTTTCGGATATTTTACAAAGCAACAGGCTTTTTGTCAAATAGTTCACATAATTGTTTCTTTTTTCACAATTATGTAAAAAGCTGCCGCCGAAAAGGGCAGCAGCTTCCATGCAGTTTCATTCAAAAAAATTCGGTTACACCCGCAGCGCGCATTTGATTTGAAGGCCGCAGTCGTCGCCGGATTCATGCCACCGGGCCACATTGTCCAGAAATGTCTGCTCCGGCAGGGGCTTGGAGTAATAGTACCCCTGGATATAGTCGCAGCCCACTTCCCGGAGGAAGTGCACCTGCTCCTGCGTCTCCACCCCCTCGGCAAGGATATCCATGCCAAGGCCATGGGCAAGGGAGATGATATGCTGCAAAACCTGATTGCCCCGGTAGTTGCCGATGTAGTCCACCAGGCTCTTGTCCAGCTTGAGGACATGGAAGGGCAGCGCATTGAGATTGCCCAGAGAGGAATACCCTGCGCCGAAGTCATCCATATGCAGCGGAAAGCCCAGCTCTACCATCTTCTGTGCAAGATCCTTGATCTGGATCATCTGCTGCTCCGCAGACTCCGTCAGCTCAATGGGCACGCACTTTGCCTCCAGCTCCTCCTCTGCCACAATGCGAGCATACCGCTCGATCATGCCCGGATAATGCAGGCTGTTCCGGGACAGATTCACAGAAATGGGAAACACGCTGCCGAATTGCGCAAGCAGCTTCTTCTGAATCCGGCAAACCCTGCGGAATACGAATTCATCCAGGCGGATGATCAGGCCGTCCCGCTCGAACAGAGGGATAAATTCCCCGGGCGACACCACCATGCCATCCTGCTTCCGCCACCGGACCAGGGCCTCAGCTCCCACCATGCGTTCCGTGCGGACATCGAACTTCGGCTGATACCAGACAACAAATTCCCGATTTTGCAGAGCGTCCTCAAAGTGGGCTTCCATATCCCGCTCCCGGCAGATGCGCTGATTGATGGGATCGTCAAATCTGGCAACGGCATGGTTCATGTCATCCTTAATGCTATTCAGCGCCAGAAATGCCCGATTGCAGATCACGCTGACCGGCAGGCTGGCGTTTTCACAGCGGTAGACTCCGCACTTGAGGAACAGATTTCGGATAGGCGCGGCCTTTGCAATGCCCCGGATGTCCTTCTCCAACTCCGCATCGGTATGGGCCGTCACGCTCTCCAGGCACACGAAGCTATCCCCATCGTAGTGGGCTACCAGGCCCTCCGGCACAAGCCGTTTCAGCTTCCCGGCAAGGTACTGAATGATGTCGTCTCCAACGTTCTCGCCATAGATGCTGTTGACCTGCTTGAAGTTATGGATATCCACCGCCACAGCCTGATAGGTCCCGTCCGGGCTGCTGTCAAGCAGCATGGAAGCATGGTGGAAGAATGCCTGCCGGGTATAGAGACCAGTCTGCCCGGGCGCCGCCCCGCTCCGAAACGGCCGTCTCATCCTCGCAGGAAACCGCAGCAATTACATTGGTAAACGCCGTCTCTTCTCCCACAGGCACTAGGCGAACGCAATAGGAATGGACATAGCGCCCCGGCATCACCCGATAGTGCATCACGCAGCTTCTGCGGCTTGAAAGCTGCGAACGCAGGCACGCCGCATCGGCAAACTGCACCAGCTTGCTGCGGTCCTCCGGAAGAACGTACTTGTCGATATATCGCTTCATAACAGCACCGTAGGAAAAGGGCTTTTTGATCAGCTCATCTATCTCCGGCACGCCCTTCTCCGCGCGGTAAGCAACGGCGACACCGGTATCGCAATCGATGTTGAAAAGGAACTGAAAGCTCTCACCCAGAGCGCGAACAACCTCCAGCCAGCGGCGGTCTCCCTCACCTTCCACGAATGATTGCATCTGTTCTGTTTCCATTTTTCACACACCAGCTTTTCTGCTATCTATCGCCGATTTTATCTCTACTTAATCGTTATTATACCATAAAAGCAGCAAAACGCAACCCTCTTCCTGGCTGCGTTCCCATAAATCCATTGAAAATTTGACAATTCGTGGTATACTGTAGCCATATCTTGGAAGGAGCGTGCAGAAATGATCACTGTCGCAATCGTCACCCCGCTTCGTTTTCTGGAAACCATTCAAAAGGTCATTACGGACCATGACTTCGACTGTGCCTTCCGCTCCTATACCTATGACAGCCTGACGGACATTGACGAAATCTATGCCGAATGTAAGGATAGCTGCGACATCATCCTCTTTTCCGGGGAACTCGGCTATCACTATATGCACCGGCACTACCCGGACTGCCCCATTCCCTGCTTTTTTACGGTCTACAGCATTGCGGATGTGCTGAGCATCCTGCTCCAATTTCATCTGCGGCACCCGGAAGTGGCACTGAACCGGCTGTACCTGGATTTTCTGACGCCGCAGAACAATTACCTGAATATCCAGGACTATCTGCCCCCGGAGCAGCTGCCCTATTTTTTCGAGGAGCCCGTATACGACTATGCCCACATCACCCAACGGGGCAACGAGCTGTGGCAGGCGGGAAAAATCGACTGCGTTGTCAGCCGCAGTATCAACAATTTGCAGCAGTGGGAAAAGCTGGGCATTCCCTATGAACCGGTGAACCCAACGGAAAAGATGGTCTTCGGCGCCATCAACGAGGCCGTGAACCGGGAGCGGCTGAAAACTCTGCGGGCCAGCAGCGTCGTCACCGTGATCATCCACATTCCCGGAGAGGACGGGCTTTCCGAAGAGGAGCGGGAATACCGCACGGCCACCCTCTACAAATTTCTGGTGGACTTCCGCAAGGAGCACGGTCTTTCTTTCAGCATTGACCACAGTTTCGACCGCTTTGTGGCCCACGCTACCCTGCCAAGCGAGGAGTGTACGGCACTGAACCTGCAAAAAATTATGACCATTTTGCGCAAGGGCCTTTCCTTTCCCTTTTCCGTGGGCTTCGGCATCCACCCCAGCGAGCAGACCAGCCAATACCACGCAGAGCGCGCCCTGCTGGAAAGCACCCGCTACGGCCTGAACGAGGGTTTCCTCGTCAGCGGCGAGCCGGAAGTGCTGACCGGGCCTCTGAGCCGGGGACAGTCCGTGCGCTACAGCTATCAGGACGGAACCCCCGCCCAGCTGGCCCATCGGCTGGGCATTGACAATACCAAACTGCTGCGCCTGGTGGGGCTGTACCGCAACGACGCGGATACCGTGCTGACGGCGGCAGAGCTTGCGCCCCTGATGGGCATTACCCTGCGCAGCGCCCGCCGAATTTTGCAAAAGCTCTACGGTCTGGGCCTTGTGAAGCCTCTGCCTCTGCCCCAGTCCCTTGGCAGAGGGCGGCCGGTGCACCGCTACGTCTTTGTGAAAGAGGCCATCGACGGCGCACTCAGCAGCCTATAATGCACGAGCCCCTGCTTTCCAAGCGAAAACAGGGGCTCGTGCCGTTTTTCCGGGGATTAGCGGACCTCCACCACCCGGATGCTGTCCAGGCCGTAACCGGACTGGGACATGACCACATCCGCAATCACCGCCACATCCTGCTGCTGCAATCCGCCCTCCGGCGCAGAGACCGCAACGGAGATGCCGTCGTTTGTCATATAGGCCACGCAGTCGGCATAGCCCTTGGCGATGATCAGACTCTCGATCTGGGCTTCACTGAGGGCCGTCTGGACGATGTCCTCCAGGTCCGCTGCGGATTCCGCCGCCTTGCTGTCTCCGGAGACGCTGGCTGCCTCCTGCAAAAGGTTGATGGCCTCGTCTCTGGCCTGCTGGCGGGACAGGCGCACCGAAGCAAAATAGCTGTCGCCGGTGGTCTCATCCGCCGTGCCCGCCATGACGGTGGACATATCCTCGCTGAGCTCCAGCGTATCGTCGCTCATAACCTTCTGGCTGTCCAGGGTATTGTCCAGGCTTTGAGTCTTGCTGTCCCCGGCATAGAGCCAATTGACATAGATGCCCGCGCACACCGTCACCAGGATTGCCGCCGCAATGAGATTCTTCTTCCAGATTTTCACAAAAAAGCCCCCCTACTTCATTTTCAGCACCGTAATTCGGTTGGTTGACAATCCCGTAACCGCAGCCACCGCCTGCACGACGGACAGCGCAACCTTCGGGTTCTCCGCACCCTGGCACACCACGATGGCCCCACGGTAGGTGGCCGCCTCGGTCTGCCGCACCAGGGCCGTCTGCACCCGGTTCTCCCCGGTGAGGATCACCGTCTCCTGCCGCAGCTCCCCGCTGCCGGACTGGGTATCGTCCGTCTGGTAGCGCTTCGTCTCCGAAAGCTGCCCGGACAGCAGCACCCGAACCTCTCCCGCCCCGGAAACCTGGGAAAGGATCTTTTCCAGCGCCTGCTCCAGAGTCTGCTGCTGCACTTCCGGCACAGCAGCCTTCTTTGTCTCTTGCTGCCGGGGCAGACACATCAGCGCAATGCCGCACAGCAGCACCAGCACCGCGCCCCGGTACTTTTTTACAACCGCACGGATGTCCTTCACTGCCATATCTGACGTTCCTCCGGAATTCCCAGGTCCTCTGCCAGAACCCTTGCCAAAGCCTGCTTCTGCGCCGGGGTGCAGGAGCCTGTCAGGGTGACGGCCCGGGGCAGGTCCTGGTCATCCAGGGTGAACCGCGCACTGACATCCGCCCCAAGCGCTGCGGCTTTGTCCAAGATATATGCTTCCAGCCGCTCACATATGCCCTCTCTTCGCCGAAGTGCCACATAGTCCTCTCCCTGCTGCACCGCGTCCCAGGCATCCATATCCAGACCCGCGAGCCAGCTGTCCAAATCCGGCATTTCCAGCGCCGAAACAGGTGCCAGGACCACGGTCAGCAGGAATACGCCGCACAGCAGCCGCAGCAGGCGGCGGAAGCTGCCATCCGGGAAGAAGCCCGTGACAATGCCCCCGATCAGCGCCGCCGTCACCAGCGACAGCACGTATTTCCCGGCCATCAGCCCACCCCCTTCAAAAAGCACACCGAGCTCACCAGCAGCAGCAGACAGAGCCCGCCCGTAATGGCCAGCAGCATCCGCATAACCTCGGCGAAGTCACCGATGAGCTCCACACTCCGCTTGGTTCCGAACAGAGCGCACATGGTCTGGGCGCCCTTGAGAATCAGGTACTGCACCCCGATCTTTCCGAAGGGCTCTAAAAACACCGCCAGAATGGCAAAAATCCCATACAGCCCCAGGCTGCTGCGCAGCACCCCGGCCCCCACCAGCACCGCCTCAGAGGCATCGGAGAGAATCCCGCCCACAATTGGGATCATCGTGGAGATGGTGGTCTTTGCTGCCTTGGTCAGCGCCGCATCCGTGGCCCCCGTAACCACCCCGGTAATGCCGAGATAGGCCGTAAAAAGGGACAAAAGGGTCTTCATGCACCAGAGGATCATGTCCCGGATGCTGTTTTTCAGTGCCTTTAAAGTGTCATTTCCCAGCGCCGCCCCTGCCGTTGCCGCACCCAGGAAAAGATACTGGACCGGCAGCAGCAGCTTTCCCAGCAGGGCACTGAGCACCGTATTGAAAAAGGCGGAGCCCGCATAGAGGGCCGTGGCAGAATTTACGCCCCCCTGGGCCGCCATGGCCGCCGTAACCACCGGCAGCAGCAGCTTTTCATATTCGCTCATTTCCGTCACCGTCTCCGCCGCCATGCGAATCATGCTGTGGGCATTTCCCATGAGCAGCGCGGCTATGGCCACGGCCCCTGCCAGATCTGCTGTGCCGCCCGTTTCCTCTGCCGGGAAGAGGGCCAGCAGCAGGCACAGCGCTACCAGTCCCGCCCCGGAGGCCAGCCCCCGGGCAAGCTCCGGCCGCAGCAGGGGCAGCAGCTCCCCGGCAATCTGCCGAAGGCCCTGAGAAAAGCTCTGATTCTGTGCGGGCATAAGCCTCTCCCCCGCTTCCGGCACCGGCGGGGCCGCCATCTCCCCGGACACGGGAAGAATCAAAAAGCAGCACAGCAGCAGACCAAGGCAGACCTTTCTCATCCGTACCCCACCATTTCCGTAATACATTCCAGCAGCGCCGTAAACATGGGCACAGTCAGGCAGAGAATGGCTGCCGTACCCAGCAGGCGCAGCATCTTGGCAAGGGCGGCGTTACCCGCATCGGCGCAGACAAGCCCCGCCACCTCTGCCGTCAGCCCAATGCCCGCCGCCTTCAGCAGCAGCTCCAGGGCATCGGACCGCAGATTTCCCACCTGCTCCAGCTGCCGCAGCAGCTCCAGCACCGGCTCCAGCAGGCGCAGCATGAGCACAGCCGCCATGGCAATCACCGCCGCCGTGAGCACCGCCGACAAGTCCTTTTCCTGCTTCTGCAGTGCCAGGCCCAGCACCGCCGCCAGCAAAATTCCGGCAGCTCCCTTAAAATACAGCTCCATCAGAATTCGAACAGGGTCTTCACCAGGTCAAACAGCTCCGCGATTTTCTGCGCCACCATCATCAGCACGACCACCAGCCCCGCCAACGTGGTCATGGTGGCCTGCTCCTCTCTGCCGGAGCGGGACAGCACCTGATTCAAAATGGAGACAATAATGCCGATGGCCGCTATCTTAAAAATCAGGTCAATATCCATAGCCTACAGCAGCAGGATCGCCAGAGCTGCCCCGGCGCAGAGTCCCAGGGTCCTGTAGCTGCGCAGGCGCTGCTGCCGGTTCCGCTCCAGCTCCCGCAGCTCCCGGCGGCACCCCTCCCGGGCGCTTTCAATGCCCCGCAGCTGCCCATCCAGGTCAAAGCGGCCCAGGGTTCTGCCGAGCTGCCAGATGCGCTTTCGCAGCCGCATGGGAATTCCCGGCTGCTTATCCAGGCTTGTCCGCAGGCACTGCTCCACATCGGAGCCGCTGTGGGCATCCAGCGCTCCCGCAAGGTCCAGAAAAAGCCGCCTGAGGCATCCGCCGGACCGCAGGGCGCACAGCTGGAAAAGCTCCGGCAGCGCCGTCAAACGGTAGCGCAGCTCGCTTTCCATAAAATCCAGATTTTCCAGCAGCTGCCGCAGCTGCCGCTCCTGGCGCATTGCCTCCCCGGCTACGGAGAAGCCAAATCCGCCGCAGCCGCCGATGACCAGAATTGCACCGATCCATTTGTACTCCATGGTTCCATCCTTTCCAAGCGATACGTCTTGCGTTCATTGAGCAGCACCACCGTCTGAAACACCCCCGCCTCCAGCAGCAGCCGGTAGCAGGGCCGCCGGGCCAGATCCTCCAGAGCGCTGCCGTGGGCGGTTGCCAAAAGCTTCACCCCGCAGCCCCCCGCACGGACCAGCGCCTGGGCATCGGCCTCGGCGGTGATCTCATCTACGGCAATATAGTCCGGAGCCATGGTTCGCAGAACCATGGTAATGCCGATTTCTTTTTCGCAGCCGGAAAGCACGTCCAGCCCCTCCCCGGTCTGAAAGCCCGGTGGAAACAGCTCTCCCCGGCTGTCCACCACGGCCACGGCAGCGCCTTCCGCAAGGCAGCGGCACAGGTCCCGCAGGAGGGTGGTCTTCCCCCATCCGGGGGCGCCCAGAATCAGCACAGACCCAAGATCTGCACTTTCCGCCGGGGCAATGCCCCGGATATCCCGGGCCACCCGCAGGCACAGGGAGCTGATGCGGCGAAACCCCGTAACGCGCGCCCCTTCCGTCACCGTCTCACCGCACACCCCCATGCGGTGGCCTCCGGCGATGGTGAGGAACCCTTCCCGGGCAGAATCAACGGACCAGGGGGAATAGCTGCTGGCCGTATTGACGCAGTATTCCAGATCCTTATCCGCAACAGGCCTGTCCAGCCGCCAGACCCGGTCCAATAGCTCCAGCGCGGGTCTCTTCCCCAGCCGCAGCCGCAGCTGCCGCAAAGAGCCGGCCCCAAGCGCATCCACCTGCTCCCGCATCCAGGGCGGCAGCACCCCCAAAAAGGAACCCCAGGACGTATCCACGGCCCATCCCCCTCTCTGGGACAATCTATGTATGGCGGGGCTTAAAAATGCCGTGCAAACAAAAGCACCCGAAGAAAGGCCTTTGGAACCTTCTTCGGGTGCTTTCACCTGATTACGCTTTGTTTTCCATTTTCTTCTGCATGGCCGCGTGCTCCTCCACCAGATTCTCGTGAAGTCTGGCAAAGCTCCAGGATGCATTGTGCTCTGTGACCACGGCTTTCAGCGTCACCGGCGCATTTCTTGCCCGAAGCTGAGCCAGGAAGCTGTGAAAGGCATCCCTCGGCACATTGCACAGCACCAGCATTTCATCCTCGAATGACACCGCGCTGCCCTTTCCCGCCTGAGCCGCCCCAGGCAGTTCTGTCAGAGCGCCTACGGAAGCCCCCGCCTCCTCCGGCTGTACCACCCGGATGCGGAAGCCATGCTGCAGGGCAATGGACTTGATGATTCTGGATTTTTCCGGCGGGATTTGATACATCAGCAGATTGTTCATTGCTTCCTCCTAAAAACAGGCCGCCCGAAGGGTTTTCTCCTCCGGGCGGCGCAAACCACTCAATCGTCCTCGGTAATGGCAGTGATAATTGCCTTGGCCTTGGATTCCGTAAAGGTCTGGATGCTCTGCTCGGGGCTGCCGTCCTTGAACAGGTCGATCAGCTTGCCGGACAGGTCCATGTCCGCATTGGGGCACTGGAGAGAATCCATTGTCATCTCCGGCAACAGGGGCAGCAGCTCTGTAATGCAGGTGGTGATGTCCGAATTGGTCATATCCGTCAAAACCTTGTCCAGAAGCTCATCCACAAGGGCGTTGATCTGCATCACGTTCATACCCTTGACCCGTTCCAGGACCTGAGAAACAACGGTTCTCTGGCGGGCGGTGCGCTTATAGTCGTTGTCCGCATTGCTGGAGTGGCGCATACGGGCATATTCCTCCGCAGCCCAGCCGTCCAGCCGGTTTTCGCCCACCTTAAAGTTCCGGTCCGGGTAGTCCTTGAACTTTTCGTTCATATAGGCCGCCTCGTCCTCGTCCAGGTCCGCGGTGATATAACCCACGGCGTTGATAATGGCGTCAAAGGCATCCAGATTGATCTCCACATTGTAGTCCACCACAGCGCCGAAGTTCCGCTCAACGACCTGGTCCATGATCTCCATGGCCCCCAGGTCGCCGCCCCACTTATAGCCCATGGCATAGGCCAGGGTCAGCTTGGTCTGACCGGAGTGCTCATTGCCATAGGTATCATAGACCTTTGGAATTACCACAAAGCTGTCTCGCAGGAAGGAGATCATTGTGATCTTCTTGGTCTCCTTGTTGACGGATACCAGCAGCACCGTATCGGAATTCTTGCTGTCCTCGCCGGGACGGGCATCCTGACCAATGAGCAGGAAATTGACGATCTTGCCCAGCTTGCCGTAATCCGGCTTGGTTTCCTCCGTAGGGGCAGTGGTTGCCTCGGTGGTGGGGACCGTCGTTGCCTCGGTAGGTGCCGTTGTATCCTCGATCATATATTTGCCAATATCCTCTGCGGAGAGCTGGTTGTCACCTCGGTTTGCCCGGTTGATCTTATTCATCTTGGAGACCACAAACCACGCCGCCAGCGCGCCCAGAAGCAGGATCACCGCCAGGATCACCGCAACCACCACGACCCAGGTTTTGGTTTTTTTCTTCGGCTGCTGCGCCAGAAAATGTCCACCCTTACTCATTGTTTTCCTCCAATAAAAATGCTAATTTTGCGTATTCCTATTCAAACGGATTGTCTGAAAAAGCAATTGGGCCGCCGGGATGGCCGCCCAATTGTGAAAAACTTACTTTTCGACGACCTCCAGAATGCCCATGGGACAGGCCTTGGCACAAATGCCGCAGGCGATGCACTTGGAGGCAGGATTCTCTTCCTTCAGCACCATGACCTTCATGGGGCAGGCCTCCACACACTTACCGCAGCGCACGCAGTTTTTCTTGTTGATCATGTACACGCCGGTCTTGGGGTTCTGGGTAATGGCATCGTGCTCGCAGGCCTTCATGCACTTGCCGCACTGGATGCAGACATTGGGCTTTGCTCCGCCGTCCTTGCCGGAGACGATACGGATGCAGCTGTAGTCCTCGTTGAACTCCTTGTAGAACGCAGTGGAGCAGGCGCTGACACAGGCCAGACACGCCATGCAGGGCGCGTCCTTCTTCACGGTTAACTTTTTCAAGACAAACTCCCCTTTTTGTTTTTTGTTACGCTCCTATATTATACAGGCAATCGGCAAAAATAGCAACAACAAAATCTTTAAATCTTTTTTCACTTTTTTCTGCTTAAACCTGTTTGCGCTGGGAATAATACCGCTGAATCCAATTGATTCGGAGGAGAAAAAAATGAAAAAGCGATTCCCATTCACTCTGCTTCTGGTTTTGGTACTCTGCCTGTTTACCGCCTGTCGGGGCGGCAATTCCGGCATGACCACCGTGCCCACTACCGCGGCCACCACGGCTGCAACCCAAACAACCGCGCCCACCACCATGCCCACAACGCAGCCCGAGACAACTATAGACAATGGCAACGGCCCCCTGGACACGCAGCCCCAGGACGGCGAGGCCCAGAAAACCACGGGCGAAACCTTGGAGACCAACGGAACCAACCAGGCACAGCGTTAATGCAAAGGAGGGACGCTCCAAAATCGGGCGTCCCTCTGCTTATTTCCCCGTGGAACCGAAGCCGCCGGTGCCCCGATCGGTTTCGTCCAGGGTGTCGGCCTCAAAATAGACGGGCTGAATCACCGGCGTCACAACCAGCTGGGCGATGCGATCCCCGTTGGCAACCCTGCGGCTCTCCGCGCCATGGTTGTGCAGGGCGATCATAAATTCCCCCCGGTAGTCGCTGTCGATGACGCCAACCTTATTGGCAGGGGCCAGATCCTGCTTGCAGGCCAGGCCGCTGCGGGCATATACCAGCCCTACATAGCCTCTCGGCAGGGCCATGGCAAGCCCTGTGGGGATGAACACCGTCTGCCCCGGGGCAATGGTGACGCTTTCCTCCAGGCAGGCATACAAATCTGCCCCTGCCGCCTCCTTGGAGCCGAACTTCGGCATAACCGCGCCGGGGCGCAGCTTCTTCACCGCTACTTTTTCCATTCCTTCAGGCCCTTTCCTTCCGCCTGCCAGTCTTCCCACAGCACGATCTTTCCGGAAGCCAGGGAAGCGGGCATATCAATCAATCTCTGATTCTCCGACCCACGGAACCGCAGGGCCAGATTTTTCTTTTCTTCCACAAAGGGGCCGTCCACCAGCACATCCAGGTAGCTCAGGAATTCCTGGGTCACCGCCCAGTCTCCCAGGGTGTGGGAGGTGATTTTTTCATACAGATATCCGGAAAAGGCCCAAATGCTCTTCTGGGGATAGGCCTTTTTCACCTGCCGCAGCAGCTCCACAATCGGTCCCTGATTCTCCGGCTCGAAGGGTTCACCGCCCAGCAGAGTCAGGCCCTTGATGTAGCCCGGCTTCATCATGTCCAGAATGGTCCGGATGGTCTGCTGGGTAAAGGGCTCGCCGTAGTCAAAATCCCAGGCCACCTCATTGAAGCAGCCCTTGCAGTGGTGGGTGCAGCCGGATACAAACAGGCTGATGCGCACGCCGGGGCCGTTGGCAATATCACAATTTTTGATGGTTGCGTAATTCATTCTTGTTTTTTCTCCTTTGCGGCGCTGTCGGCACCGGAATCCGGGAATTGCGCCCGGTATTCGTCCCACAGCTCCGTATGATTCCGTCTGCGCAGACCCCGGCGGACCAGACGGCGAACAGTATCATAGATCACGGCGAACAGGGGCACACAGATGATCATGCCCACAATGCCCCACAGGCCGCCGAAGAGGATGATGGAAAACATGACCCAGAAGCCGGAAAGACCCGTCCGGTTGCCCAGAATCTTGGGGCCGATGACGTTGCCATCCAGCTGCTGCAAAACGATTACCCAAATCAAAAACCACAGTGCCTTGATGGGGCTGTCGATCAGAATCAAAAGGGTTGCCGGCACTGCGCCGATGACCGGGCCGAAGAAGGGGATCACATTGGTTACGCCCACGATCACCGAAACAAGCAGGGCGCTGGGAATCTTCAAAACGGTGCAGCCGATATAGCACAGCACACCCACAATGGCAGAATCGATGATCTTTCCGTCAATGAAGCCGCCGAACATCCGGTCGATGAATTCCACCTCTTCCAGGATTTGGTTGGCCCACCGGTCCGGGAACATGCTGCGGACAATGAGCCGGGCCTGCTTGCCGAAGCGCTTCCTGCCATGGAGCACATACACGGCAACAATGAGGCCAATGAGGATATTGTACACAAATTTCAGCACCTGCCAAACGCTGGTGCCCACATTGGTCACCAGGCTGGAAACCTGGGGGATCACATTGGCCTGCACCCATTTGTCAATATCCGTAAAGTAGCTTCTGTAGTTTTTCTCAACGAACTGCACCACCCGCTCGTCCTTACCGAAGGTCTCCGTGGCCCAATTCACCAGCTGCTCCATCTTGGTAGGCAGTGCATTCCAGAGCGTGACAATGCTCTCCACCAGCTGAGGAACCACCATGGTGATCAGAGCATACACAACCAGAATGCCCACCAGCAGGGAGAAGACCACCGCAAAGGCGTTGGCAAACCGGCGCATTTTTTTCGGCAGCCGCAGCTGGAAAAAGGCCTCCAGGGAATTGCACATGGGCCGCAGCAAATAGGCAATGATGCCGCCATAGATAAAGGGGGCCAGAATGGTACTCAGCTGGCTGATCACATTCCCGATACCCTGGAGCCGGTACAGGAAGAAGAAAAACAGCACACTGAGGCTGATGGCACCGAACCCCGCCATCATGGCATAAAAATACCGTTGTTTCTTTGGGTCTTTCATGGACTTCAACTCGTTTCTGATTCGTTTAGAATCAGTATACCAGTACCTAGTAAGTTAATAATGAATAAACTATGAACATTTCAAAAGCATTTTCCGGGAATTGTTTACAAATTCTTCGCACCCGATCCCGGGAAAGGCCTTGCCATCCAACTTCTTTTGGGGTAAAATAGAAAAAAGATTTGGTAAGGAGTGGTTTTATGCCCTATTATTACGGCTTTGACTGGACCTATATCGTCCTGGTCCTGCCCTGCGTGATTCTCTCGCTGTGGGCCAGTGCCAATGTGAACAGCACTTTCAAGCGCTATTCCCAGCAGTATTCCCGCCGGGGGCTCACCGGAGCCCAGGCCGCAGCCCAGGTACTCTCTGCCAACGGTGTCTCCGGTGTGCGGATCGAACGCATCAGCGGCAATCTGACAGACCATTATGACCCCAGAACCAACGTCATCCGCCTCTCCGATGACGTCTACGGCAGCACCTCCACCGCCGCCATCGGCGTTGCCTGCCATGAAGCGGGGCACGCCGTGCAGTACGCCCAGGACTATACCCCCATCCGCATCCGCGCCGCCGTCATCCCCGCAACCAACTTAGGCTCCAAGCTGGCCATGCCCCTGATCCTCATCGGCCTGCTGATCTCCTCCTTCGGGGACCTGTCCTATGCACTGGTCTATCTGGGCATTGCCTGCTTCGGCCTTTCCCTGGTTTTCCAGCTGGTGACCCTGCCTGTGGAATTTAACGCCAGCCACCGGGCCATGGTGGCCATTGAACAAACCGGGCTCTTAACCGAGGACGAGCAGAACGGCGCAAGGAAAACCCTCCGGGCCGCCGCCCTGACCTACGTCGCCGCCACGGCCACGGCCCTGGCCCAGCTGCTGCGGCTGATCGTCCTCTTCGGCGACAGAGGAAACCGCAGAAGAGATTAAAAACGCTTTGTCTCCCGGATCAACGCCGGGAGGCATTTCTTTGCAATTCTATTGACATTCCCCGGAAATCTTCGTATAATGCTCCAAGTGTCTAAAAAATAAGAGAAAGTGTGAATTTTGTGGAAGAACTCATCAATATGTATATGGAAATGGGCGTTTCTCCAGGGGTCTATGCCTATGGGGAAAAGGCGCTGGAGCGTCTCAAAGAGCGCTTTGCGGCCATTGATGCCATTGCGGAATACAACCAGGCAAAGGTCCTGAACGCCATGCGGAAGAATCGGGTTTCCGCCGCCTGCTTCACAACCACCACCGGCTACGGCTACGACGACCTGGGCCGGGATACCCTGGAAAAGGTCTATGCGGACGTATTCCATACGGAAGCCGCCCTGGTCCGGCCCCAGATCACCTGCGGCACCCACGCCCTGACCGTAGCCCTCAGCGCCAACCTGCTGCCGGGAGATGAGCTGCTGTCCCCTGTGGGGATGCCCTACGACACATTGCAGGAGGTCATCGGCATCCGGGAAAGCCCCTGCTCTTTGAAGGAGTACGGCGTCAGCTACCGGCAGGTGGACCTGCTGCCGGGCGGCGCATTCGACTACGACGGCATTCGGGCCGCCATCAATGAAAAGACCAAGCTCATCACCATCCAGCGTTCCAAGGGCTACGCCACCCGCCCCACCTTCTCCGTATCCCAGATCGGCGAGCTGATTGCCTTCTGCAAGCAGGTAAAGCCCGGCGTCACCGTGATGGTTGACAACTGCTACGGTGAATTCGTGGAGCCCATCGAGCCTTCGGACGTGGGCGCGGATATGACTGTCGGCTCTCTCATCAAGAACCCCGGCGGCGGTCTGGCTCCCATTGGCGGCTATATCTGCGGCACTCAGGAATGTGTGGATCGGTGCGCCTACCGGCTGTCCGCACCGGGCCTGGGCAAGGAGGTCGGAGCCAACCTGGGTCTGATGACCAGCCTGTTCCAGGGCTTCTTCCTGGCTCCCACCGTCACGGCTGGAGCCCAGAAGGGCGCGATTTTCGCCGCCAATCTCTATGAGCCCCTGGGCTTCCGGTGCGTGCCCAATGCCGTGGAGAGCCGCCACGACATCATCCAGGCCGTGGAGCTGGGCAGTGAGGCGGGCATGGTGGCCTTCTGCAAGGGCATTCAGGCCGCCGCTCCCGTGGATTCCTTCGCCACCCCCTACCCCAGCGACATGCCCGGCTACAATGACAAAGTCATTATGGCAGCCGGTGCCTTCGTCCAGGGCAGCTCCATTGAGCTGTCCGCCGATGGTCCTATCCGCCCGCCCTACGCGGTGTACTTCCAGGGAGGGCTGACCTGGAATCACGCCAAGCTGGGCATTCTCATGAGCCTGCAAAAAATGGTGGATGCCGGTCTCGTGAATCTGTAACATAAAAAAGAGAGGTATTTGTAAATGAGTTGGTTTTGGTTTTCTATTATCGCGCTGCTGTGCTGGTCCGGTTCGGACTTCTTCTCCAAGATTGGCTGTCGGGATGCCAAGGATCCCTACAGTCAGAACAAGATGGTCATGGCCGTGGGCGTGGTCATGGGTCTGCACGCACTGTACAAGATTTTCCTGTGCGGCGTGGAAATCTCCTGGGCGGTGATCTGGACCTATCTGCCCATTTCCCTGTTGTACATCAGCTCCATGACCCTGGGCTATGTGGGTCTGCGCTACATTGAGCTGTCCATTTCGTCTCCCATCTGCAACGCCAGCGGCGCGCTGGTTGCAATCATCGCCATTGTCAGCGGCACTGCGGAAGCCATGGCTCCCGCCCAGTATCTGGCCATTGTGCTGTGCTGCGCCGGTGTCATCGGTCTGGGCTTTGTGGAGGCCAATGAGGACGATGCCCTTCGGGCTGCCCGGCAGGAGGCCTCCAACTACAAGTACGCCAAAAGCTGGCTGGCTTTGGCTCTGCCCATTGCCTACTGCGTGCTGGACGCCGCGGGTACTTTTGCCGATGACCTGGTTCTGGAAACCCTGAATGAGGAATCCGCCAACGTGGCCTATGAGCTGACCTTCCTGGCCGCCGGTGCCGTCATGTTCGTCTACACCTGCCTGATCAAAAAGCAGCCCTTGGTTCCGAAAATGGAAGCTCCCAAGTATCTGGGTGCCGTCTGCGAGACCATCGGTCAGCTGTTCTACATCTATGCCCTTGCCAGCGGCGAGTCCGCCCTGGCCGCGCCCATCATTGCCTCCTACTGCATGGCAAGCGTTCTGTGGAGCCGGCTGTTCCTGAAGGAAAAGCTCAGCTGGAAGCATTATCTGTGCATCCTCGTCACCTTCGCTGGCATTGTCATCATGGGCGTGTACGACATGTAATCGTCATACTGAACTCCAATTAAAATCTTTAAAAAAGATTTTAATTGCCTGAAGGG
>OIZO01000398.1_pt1 | contig 30515 bp, 28 predicted proteins | sample 1588551 | NCBI WGS metagenome assembly OIZO01 (sample SAMN03283271) | human gut metagenome | biome: human-associated habitat; material: feces | host: Homo sapiens | place: Peru | collected 2012 | reverse complement strand
TCCGTACCTTCTGTATGAACCCACATGGTATTGTGGTAAATGAAAACACCAACGGCATTGTCACGGTAAATGGTCATAGCTATGAAGGCGCAGAAATGCAGACTGAAAATACAAACTTTGCCCTCTTGGTTGCAAAGCATTTTTCAGAGCCATTTAAGGACAGTAACGGATATGGCGAAAGCATTGCAAGACTTTCCAACATGCTTGGCGGTGGTGTCATCGTTCAGCGTTTCGGTGATCTGGTAAGAGGCCGCAGAAGTACAGAAAGCAGAATCGAAGAGGGTCTCGTCACTCCTACTCTTTCCGCAACTCCGGGAGATTTGAGTCTGGTACTTCCAAAACGTATCTTAGACGGAATCATCGAAATGATTTATGCTCTTGATAAAATCGCACCGGGTACTGCAAATGACGATACCTTGCTCTACGGTGTCGAAGTAAAATTCTACAACATGGAAGTAGAGTTAAATGACAACCTTGAATGCAAATACGATGGTTTATACATCATCGGTGATGGAAGTGGTGTAACACACTCTCTGTCCCACGCTTCTGCAAGTGGAGTTTATGTTGCAAGACATCTCTCTGAGAAATTAGGAAAATAGAACTTTGTAACATGAAATAAGTACAGTGGAGAAAGCTCCGGCTGTACTTATTTCTTTACTATTTTTTTCGTCTAACAGCATTACCCCCCGGCTTTGGGTTTGCTTTAATTGCGCCCACACAAAGCTTAGAGACCTCTATGTCTGTATTTCCCATATTTGGTATATTCCATAGCACCTCCTCTATTTCAGGCATCCATATTGTTCGTCGGTAACTGCCTCACACCATTCATTGGCGCATTCTTCGCCCGGAACTTCAATGGCCAGATGTGAAAACCACTCATCCGGCGCTGCGCCATGCCAGTGTTTTACTTCCGGTGGAATGTTAATGCAGTCACCCGGCTTCATTTCAATGGCTTCCTTGCCTTCTTCCTGATAATATCCGCGTCCTGCTACGCATACCAGAATCTGTCCGCCGCCTTTTTTTGCATGATGAATATGCCAGTTATTACGACATCCCGGTTCAAAAGTGACATTAAACACACCAACCTGACTGGTGGAAACCGGTGCGAGATAACTCTGTCCTACGAAATATTCTGCAAAGGCATCGTTTGGCTCTCCGATTGGAAATACCATGGATTTCGCATGCGCTCTCATTGCCTCGTCTTCATATGGTAAATCCCCTTCGTTCATCTGCCATACTTCTTTTGCAAGGTTAAAGACAGCCCATCCCTTTGGCCATCCTATATAAAAGGCTACGTGTGTAATAATCGCAGCAATTTCTTTCTGCGTAACACCATGGTCTTTTGCATTTTGTAAATGAAAACGCAGGGACGAATCGGTAATACCTGAGGACATTAATGCAACTACGGTAATGATACTTCTTGTTTTCACATCAATATCCTGATTATTCCAGTTTTCTCCAAATAATACATCATCATTAAAATGTGCAAATTCCGGTGCAAATTCACCAAGTGCATTTCTTCCTGCTGTCTGTACAATCTTTCCCATTTTATGCTGTCTCCATTTTCTACAGTGTCTTTACCCAGTCGCTGACTGCCTGCTTTGATGCTCTGTTCAGAAGTTTTCCTTCTGTAATCACTGCGCCCGGTGCAGATGGCTGCAGTTCACTGACCGTATTTCCAAATCCACTTCCGCCTGAAGTTGCAAATAAGACAATCTTCTTTCCACTGAAATCATGCGCTTCCAGAAATGTATTTACTATCGTAGGTGCAACGTACCACCAAATCGGGAATCCTAAGATAATCTCATCATAGGCACTGATATCCACTGAAATATCTGCGATTTCCGGTCGAATCTTCTTATCATTCATTTCGATACTGCTTCTGGATTTCTTATTCATCCAGTCCAAATCTGCTCTTGTATATAATTCTTTCGGTGTGATTTCGTACAAATCTGCACCTGCCTCTGCTGCAATCATCTCTGCTACTTTCTTTGTTGTTCCACTTGCGCTAAAAAATGCTACTAATTTCTTTCCCATTTGTCATAACCTCCTTGAATTGTCAAAATGGATGTACAAGGTTCTTGTAGTTCCTCATACATCCATTTTATTTTTCTTTCTTCTTTATGTCAAATGCTTATATTTCATCATTTTCTATGCTTCAAAGGCATGGATTTCTTCAATAAATTTATTTACCGCAAGAGAATATGGAATATTTCTTCTCCATGCAATTACCGTGTTTGCAGATATCTCCGGTAACAGTCTTCTCTGTACAAGCAAATTTTCCCGCCAGTATTTCGTAGCACCTTCAATGGACACGGGATAACCAAGTCCGTGAAATGCCATGACACCGGCATTGGTCCCCAGATTACTGGTAAATGCAATTTGAAGTCTGTTGAAATCCTTGCCAAACCAGTTCGCCAACTCGCTCTGAATCCCATGCCGCTCCGGCAGAATCAGTGGCTTGTCAAGCAAATCCTGCTTCTCAATATACTCCTTCGAAGCCATAGGGTCATCCGGGCGCATACTGACTACCCAGTGGTCGCTTCCGGTAATCCGGATATAATCCAGACCTTCCGTACGCACCGGCTCTAAGAACAGACCAATATCTACCAAACCTTTGCTCATCATTTCATAAATCGTATCCGCCGTTGCCGTGTGAATGGCAATCTGCACCAGAGGATATTTCTCTTTGTAGCTTTTGCAGATTTGTGCCAACGTCTCCACTGCTGCAAACTCACCGCATCCAATGGTAATTGTTCCATCAATCAATTCTTCCGTTCCCCGGATTTCATCAATGGTCCGTTCTTCCAGATCAATGATTTCCAATGCCCTTCGTTTCAGCAGGACTCCCTCATCCGTCAAAGTAATATTTCTGCCAGAACGGATGAATAATGGAGTTCCTAGTTCCTCCTCCAGTGCAGCAAGCTGTCTGGATAATGTAGGCTGCGTGATATGTAATTGTTCTGCTCCCTTGGTGAAGCTCTGCTCCTTTGCCACTGTCAAAAAATAACGTAGTACCCTGATATCCATGATTTATGCCGGTCCTTTTATAATTTCTTTTTCTCAATGCTTTTGAAAAATGTTTTCTTTAATTCCTGCGATTTGTAAAAGAATTTTTGTTCTGATTTACTCAAACGTTTTTCATCTCTTTTAATTTTAAGCAATTCCATAGAACAGATAAAATCTGCCACTTGTAGTAACCTGTATTTCTGAGGTTCTGCTTTTCTAAATTCAACATTCGAAAATTGAATTGAAAATACTGCATTCAAAATTGCACTCAACTCATTTTGTCCATTATCATAATATACGATAATCTTATCAAATTCTGCGAAAAAATCTTGATGAACCGCCATGGCTGCATTGATTTTCTTAGCTAATTTTCCTGATAAAGTTACCTTATCCACTGCTTCTTTTCTATCAATCACAATTGTCATGTGTGAAATCGGACACGAATTTACAAAATTCAGCATCTTATAAAGCAATTTTCTTCTTTCATCAATAGAATATCCATCAAAAATATCTTCTCTCCGTATAACCGGTCCAGTATGTATATATTCTACTGAAAATCCCGAATTTTTCACTGCTGCCTCCAATTTAACAACCTGCTGTTCAATGCTAATATCTTGATTGTGAAAAACAAAAGTTACCAAATAATATGCCGGACGTTCCTGTATTTCCCCAAAATCTCCCGATTCATCAATAAAAACGCTTAGTTCTTTCATCCACATCCCCCATATACTAAAAATGGCGGGAAATTCTTCCCGCCTACGGTGGTCCAAAGAGTTCTCACCCAGACCAATACACTGTAATGCATTACAGTCATATTCTATTCTTAGAATAACAAATCTATGCATATTTTGCAAGTCATCTTCAAATATTTTTTACGCTTCTTATCCTTGAAGTCCGTTCGTCTGTCGAATCATATCTTCTACAACAATATCATAAATTTCCCCAACCGTATTGCAGTATTCCAAGATTTTCCACGGCTCATTGGTGTGGAAATGAATTTTCACTAAATCCTCATCACCGGCTGCTATCAGGCTGTTCCCTTCGAAGTGTTCTGTAATATAATCTGCGATTTCATCTTCATCCAGATCAGCATCTCGCCTGTCAATTAATAATTGTGTATCAAAGCGATATGCAAACTGATCGTCCTCTGCGTCAATCGATTGAACTGCCATATCCTGTTACCTCCAAAAAATATATTTTCTCCAGTATAGCACGCTTTCATCTAATCTTCTATTCTTAAATTCAATTTCCACTTTTTACTTCCGCTATAAATAATGGTGGTCAGAACAAAATTGATTGCAAGCATAATCACTGCAAACAATACTATCTGCGTTAGTGGGTATACAAATTTGAAATACAGCAATTTTTTCTGAATCATACGTGCTAAAACAATCACAATCAGACTTCCTATCGTCACCAGACCACCCATTATCATTACCCAGTAATACATACCTTCCCACATCAGCATTTTCCATAACTGTTTCTTTGTAAGACCAATGCTTATCATTGTTGCAAATTCTCTTTTCCGAATCGACTGATTTGCAAGTATAGTGTGGCAATAATTCAGAATACCAATCAACATAATTCCATAAGCCAGTGCACCCAGAATGATATTTGCGGTATCAATCCGGTTCTGTTCTGCCTGCAAAATGGTATAATTTGCATGTACGTAAAAGGTATCCATTTCTCCACTTTTTCTGTTTTCCTGCTGCACAAGCTGCTGAAGCTTCTGGTTAATCATAACCTGCTCCTCCTCTTCTGCATCAAAACACATATCAAAGGTTTTCTCAGGAAATCCGAGACTGTCAAAAGCTTTCTTTGTCATAATAAAATAATGAATCTGATTTCCCATGGATGTAGTCTGAAGCTTTGGAAAATATTTTGCAGTAAAATCCAGATATCCTGCACAATTCAGTGTTCCTTTCTCGAATGCACTTTTGTCTCCCTGTTCTCCATAAGCATTTAATGAGTAAAAATGAATTGGCATTCCACATATTTCTGCTGCTTCTTTCTCCAGAATTTCAGACATTTCATGGTAATGCAATAAAATACAGCCAGTCCCATTTTTCAGACTTTCTATATCCACTGGAAAATGATTTTCCTGCACATAAGTTTCCAGTTCTGAAATAAAATCTTCCTCTACTATTTGCAGCGTTGCAAATTGCAAATCAGATTCCGCTGTTTTCAAAGATTTCTTTCTCGGTAAAAGTGCTTCATCCTTTGCAAAATCAATCGTTGCATAGCTTCCTTTTACAAGCTGAATGGTATTTTCTTTTATTCCCCCCAGTTTCTGCATCTGTTTTACCAGTCCTTCCGATAATACAGGTGTGTCATCATTGATTTCCTCCGGAACTTTTTCCGGGAAACGGAAGATTCCGGCTAATATACCGATTTTAAAATCTGGATTTTCCTTGATTTGATTCTGAAGATTGCTTCCAGTTGTAATAACCACCGCACCAAGCACGACTATTCCGCCAAGTACGAGAGAAAGAACACTGATTAGCAGGCGCTTTTTAGACCTTGTTACGTTTCTCCACGCCATCGTTTTCATAGATATATTTCCACAAGATCGGATTTCTTCTTTTTCGTAATTCACGTCTGCATCTATATATTTCAGCGACTTTAATGCTTCCCATCTTGTTACTTTCTTCAGTACAAAACCCATGGCAGACAAAGATGCTACTGTTGTGAGTACCACGGCCAAAGCCAGATATTTGGGAGAAAAACCACTGACATCGCTCTCCCCCAATCCATACATAAATAATTGTCTGAGTATCTGAGGAAGAAATAGCTTTACCGCAGCACATCCAATTACACTCCCTGCGCAGACACCAAGGAAAATATTTCGATAGTTCTGTCTTCGTGCAATCCTGCAAAGTTGTACATTCGTTGTTCCTATGACCTTCAGTAAGCCATATTGTCGGATTTCCCTTCCTATAGAAATAGAAACCACATTGTAAATCATCAGAAATGCACATAAAATCACGAGAAGTCCACACGTAACAGCAATCACGGTGCTTCCAAAAACACCTTCAATGCTCTGCATTGTCATAGGATTTTCACCAAATACCTGTTGTGAATCATATTCCATTTGCAAATCAGAATAAAGCCATTGCTCAACAGCCGCACCTTCTACATCTGCACTCTGCGCTGCCATGATTTTATCCACTGGAAAAATATGATCCAAATATTCATCTGCAAATGCTTTGGACACATACACTTCCGGAATACTAATCGAAGAATCGATATAGTCCGTATAATATCCCGCCAACCGGAAAGTTCTCATCGGCTCTCCTGCCTTTGTATAAATACGCATCAAAATCTTCATATTCAATTCCGGCTTGTCCACTTTCAGTTGTTCCAAAACGCGCACTGGCATCAATATTTCATCCTCTTCTACTGGATAATGCCCATAAATATCCGTAAATGCCGGACAAAACAATTTTTCATATGCCGTGCTGTCCAGATATACAAAATTTCCAGTCCATATATCGTCAAATGTTCCACTTGTAACGGTCTTTTTTAGACCAATATCGGAAAGATAAGAAAATGTCTGCATTTGTTCATATTGCTTTTGGCTTCCATTTTCCACCGACACCGTTGCAACTGTTCCCATGCCCCGCACATCAATCAAATAGTCCGAACGGATTTTTCCGTCTGCTATCGCAAAGGCTCCGTATAACAAAATGACAGCAAGGGCAATTGTAAAAATTACCAGTCGGTTCCGTACTCTGTTCGTCTGATAATACGCTTCTGCCAGTTCCTTTTCCACCTGTCGGTTGTTATTACGAAATTCCATTGTCATCATCTCCTTCGACAATTTTTCCGTCTTCCATCCGCACAATGCGGTCTGCCATCTGCGCAATTTCTTCGTCATGGGTTACTACAACCAATGTCTGATGAAATTGATACGCAAGAGTTTTCATAAGTCCGATTACTTCCATGCTTGTTCTTGCGTCCAAATTTCCTGTTGGTTCATCAGCTAACACTAATGCAGGCTTTGTAATCAAAGCTCTTGCAATTGCCACACGCTGTTGTTGCCCTCCCGATAACGTATTCGGCATTTGATATTTTCTATCTTTCAACTTCAGACTGATGAGTAACATTTCCAAAAGCTCATCGTCCACTTTCCTACCATCCAGTCTCAGGGGAAGCACAATATTCTCATATACATTTAACACGGGAATCAGATTATAATTCTGAAACACGAACCCGATATTCCTTCTCCGGAAAATAATCTGCTCATCCTGAGATAAATGAGAAATTTCACATCCCCGAATCTTAATTTCACCTGCGGTAGGTGTATCAAGGGCTCCCATCAGATGTAACAGCGTGGTTTTCCCACTTCCCGCTTTCCTACCGTAAATATTCTCTTTAAATTCTGTACTTCTGCAATTTTCATAATGATGCTCCTTTACGTTTCTGATTTCAGTGTACCTTGCAAAGGTATCAAAACAGTAACAAACCATCATTTTGTTTTATTTTGGCAGAAATATGGACATTCTGATTCCTTTTTTCTTTCGTTTCACTTGCATAAAACCATCATGCTTTCGCACAATCTCTCTTGTAAGATAAAGTCCAATCCCATATCCCGGCTGTTCAAGCGCACGAGCGCCACGATAGAATAACTGGAAGATTTTATTTTCCTCCCCATCCATGATTCCCATACCTTCATCGTCCACTGCAATTTCCGTGAACATTTCATTATTTTTCAAGTACACAAGAATCCTGCTTCCCTCTGGGGAATATTTGATACTATTGTCCAACAGATTGTAAATACATTCGCAAATCCAGTTTCTGTCATGGAACACTTTGTAATTCATTTTTTCCTGTTCTTGTATCGCTATATCAATATGCTTTTGCTCTGCCTTTTTTCGGACTTGGAAAATTGCCTCAGAAACTGTTTCTTTAATATCTGCATCCGCCTTATGAATCTGAATCATCTTCTGCTCCATACGGGCAGTAACAATAAACTTTTCAACCAGAAACGCAATTTTTTCTTCTGCCTGCGCAACAGCATCCAGATATTCCTTTTGCTCCGCACTCGTTTCATTCAGTGCCTGTAATAATTCCAAATAAACTTCCATATTTGCAAGAGGAGTGCGCAACTGGTGCGAAATTTCCGCCAACAGTTGTTTTAGCTCATCCCGTTCCTTTTCCGACTGTCGGGTATTGGCTATATTGATTTCTCCAATTCGTTGTATCTGCATATTGATTTTTGAATATAGGGTATCTTCCCTGTCTGCGATTACAACCTCTTTTTTCTGCAAAAGACGTTCCAGATTCTCTGATATATTTTCCAAATCTGTTTCATACTTTTTACGCATAATATACAGTACAATTCCAAATATAATTACAAGGAAAACGCCAATTCCTATACTAACTTCCAAACATCCTGTTTTCATTTTTATTCTCCAAATGTATACCCAACTCCGAACACATTTTTAATGTACTCATCACCATTCTCGCCTTGTCCTAACTTCTTACGCAAGCGGTTAATCCCAACTTTCACCGCATGGTCTTCTACAAAGTTACCATCCACATCCCACACCTGTTCCAAAAGCATTTCCTTCGTCACAATTCTTCCCTTGTTCTGGGATAAAACTTTTAAAATGCTCCACTCCCGGTCAGTCAGATGTACTTCGTTATCCAGAATCCAGACTCTTCGTTTTTCATAATCAATCTTTAAACTCTTATATAAGAAAATATCAGTTTCACTTTTATTCCGTCTGAGTATAGTTTCTACTTTTTTTAGCAGAATTTTGGGCGAAATTGGTTTGACAACATATTCTTCACAACCATATTCGTAGCCATCAAGTATATCCTGCTCCTCATCTTTCGCCGTAAGAAACAGAACCGGCAACTCCTTATCTTTTAACAATTCCTGCGCAAAATCAAGTCCGGATTTTCCCGGAAGTCCAATATCCGCAATCACAATATCCACATCTGTCTTTCGTATTATCTGCCCTGCTTCCATTGCATAGAATGCCTGAAACACCTCATATCCAGCCTTCTCAAAATAAATTTTTAATGCATGACTCAACTGCAAATCATCTTCTAAAATCAATAATTTATACATTCTAAACACACTTTCATCCTGTAACTATTTCCTTTTCAGTATAACATCCACGGACTTTACCGTCACGGGAAATCGTTTCTTAAATTCCACCTTTAGTTCATTTATATTTTAGAATTTTATCATAGACAATCCCATTTTTCTTGTGCTAATATGATTTTAAAGAAAAATCGAGCGGAGGCAAAGCATATCTACATTAGATAAATAAAATATTCAACAATAAAGGGCAGAGTTTGCGAATTGCAATCTCTGCCCTCTAAATTTACGCGGAGCGTATTTCTCATAGTCCTTTATGTAAAATAAATTATCTCTAAATCTCCATAATCAGAATCTTATTCGAAATATTTCTTACAACCGGAATCTTCCCCAATACTTTATAAACCGGCATAAATACTTTCATTCCTTCTACCAGACTGATATCCTTCCTGCTGTGGAATGGTGGAATCAGTTTTTCCAATTCTTTTCCATTTTTCACACCCCAGGTGAATTTTGCCTTGCTTCCCTCTATGGATTTTTCTGTAATATGATTTACCACAAACGGAGCCATTGTTTCTACAAGCACAACTGCTTTATCGAACTTTTTCTGAATGATAGCAAATATCTTTTTTACTTCTTCTTCGGACAAATACATGGTAAGTCCCTCTATCACAACAAGCACCGGTTCTCCGTGATATTCTACCTCATTCATATAGGCATCATTGGTTGCTGATTCTGCAATTTGATAAATCGGTCCGTTTTCTTCCAAAAACAGTTTTCGGACATGCATTGTCTCCGGTAAATCTACATTATACCAACGTACATATTTTTCCTCCATGCGATAACATCTTGTATCCATACCGCAGGCAAGATTCAGCACAACCGCATTGGGATTCTGATTTAAAAAATCTCCTACCATTTTATCCAATACAATGGTTCTTGCAATCACACCTGAACTCATCATCTTGTCACTCTCAGCTTTCGAGAAATTATAATCAAGCTGCGAAACAATCTCAATTGCCTTTTCATCATAGATATAATGCTTTGGTTTCTGCGATTCCATAGCTCTGGCATACAATGTCTGAAGCATAGTTTCCGGCACACCTTCTATGGAAATTTTTTTCTTTTCCTGCATTTTCTTTCCCCCTTACAAGTCTGCTCTTTTGAGCTCTATATCTCTATCTTTCTCGCAAAAGTTAGGAGAATCTAATCACTGTTACTATATTCTACTTTCAGCCCTTGTAAAGAGTTTGTAGCTTAGAAGGTCCATTTTTCCATACAGCCTAGAAGGTCAGCTTTTTCATCATCCATTTTGCATCTACATAAGTACCGTCTTCGTATTTCATATTGTCTGGGAAACATCCATATGTTTCAAATCCCAGTTTTTCATACAATGCAATTGCTCCTTTATTGTCTGCAATTACTTCTAATTCTGCCTGCTCATATCCAAGTTCTTTGGCAGCTTCCAACACGGTTTCCATCATCATTCTTCCAATTCCTCTGCCGCAATATTCCTGATACAGGGCAATAGCAATCTCACATCTATGACGATACCGTTTAAAAGAACCAATACTCATGAGGGAACAATTTCCAACATGCTTTCCATCCACGGTTGCAATCAACATGAGCTCCCGTTCTGATTCTACCATATTCTGAATAAATGCTTCTTCCTGTTCCACCGATAATGTTACCTCATTCGGCTCCCTGATTAAATAGGGAGTCTCGGCAGTGGTCACTTTTAAATAATGAATCAAGTCCTGTGCATCCCTTTTCTCCGCATTTCTGAGAATCACTTCCTGACCGGTCTTATCGATTACTTTTCGTGCTTCAAATATCATCATTCTTCCCCCATTTCTCACTCTTAAATTAGTTTCACCCATTGTATCACTTCCTGTTGCACAAAATCAACAAATATGTACTCGAAAGTCGCTCAATATAAAAAGAGGACAAAGTTCTATTCTTTACTCAGAATATCTCTCTGTCCTCTTTATAACCAAGATTTAATACACTATTTATTTCATTACAATGTTTATATCCACTTGAAAACGTTGATTTTACGCTGTTTTTCGCTATCTATCTTCTGATTTACTCCATTTTTACTCCAATTTTAAGCCAATATTTTCAGTTCAGCTACTTCTTCTTTTTTCTTTTCTTCTGAAACATGCGTGTATAAATCAGTTGTCATTGCCAACGTGGAATGACCTAAAAGTTTCTGCACTACCTGTTGGTCTACTCCATTTTCATAACACCTTGTAGCATATGTATGTCGCAGGGTATGACAGGTAAACAGTTCAAATATCTTCGGCTCTCTCTTTTCTTCCTTTGCCAGTTCAATCTCTATCACGTTGATTTTCGCTACATAGTCTTTGATTGCACTATTGACGTTGTAATAGTAAACCGGTGAACCGTCCGAACAGGTAAATACCAAATTTTGAAATTCTTTATGCTGTCTCCATATCGAGCGTTTCCACATCTTTTGTTCCGTCTGCTTTATCTTCTGATTTTGCAAAATCTCATACACTTCATCTGTCATAGGAATGACACGATTACTGGATATGGTTTTTGCGGTCGTATAGAAAAACTTTGAACCCTCAACGGGACTGGAAGCCTTTGAATAATGGATTGTCTTATTGATTGTAATTTCTCTTTTTCCAAAGTCACAATCTTCCCATTTCAGTCCAAGCACTTCTCCAATCCGACAACCTGTTGTCACAGCAAATTTCAGCACATTGATGTGTATATAGGAAGAAGCAAATGTAAAAAATTTCTCCTGTTCCTCTTTTGTTAATACACGCCTTTCCTTTTTCACTTCTTTTGGCATCTCCACACCGATACAGGGATTTTTTCTAATGTATTCGCTCAACACCGCTTTGTCAAGCATATCGCTTAACATAAATCTGATATTCGATACCGTTCCATGTGCAAGACCGCTGTCTATCAAATCATTCAAAAACTTCTGAACGTGATATGTTTTAATGTCCTGCAAATACATCTTTCCGATAGAGTTCTTCACTCTTGAATTGTAGTAACTGTGGTTTTTATATATCGTAGTCATTTTGACTGTTTTCTTCTTATACAACTCTGTCCACGTTACATACCATGCGTTTAAAGTGATACTTTCGCCATTGCCATTCAAACCATGTTCATCTTCATAAACCGCTTCTCGTAACTTCCGTTTTAATTCATTCAGTTTAAAATCATAAAGCGTTTTACGTTTCCCTGTTTTGCTTGTAAATCTTGCAATATAGCGTCCGTCTGCTCTCTGTGAAATTCCCTTACCGAGTTCCTTGCCCTTTAAATCTTTACCCATACCAAACTTTCCTTTCTTCTACTGAAAGAAATATGGTAAAGTAAATATTTCAATTTTCATTATATCGACACCTCATTTTCTTTTCAAGCCCTTTTACATTGATATTCCAGCCATTCATCAAGTAATTTCTTATTTGCATACAACCGATTACCTATGCGTACTGTAAATCTATTTTTAGGATTGTTCAACAATTCTCTTGCCTTTGTTTTCCCAATCCCCATATACTCACAAAATTCATTTATATTTAGTAGTGCTTTCTCGATACGATTACCCCCTTTCGCCTAATTTTCTTGCTTTTATATAATCATCATACAACTGCTTTTGTGTGATATTCATTTTTCCATTTGCTATAAGATTACCAATATAATCTCTCTGCTCTATTTTTCCAACCTCTGCAAACAGTTTCAAAGACGGTGCAACATACTTTTCTAGCCACTCCCACACCTTTTGTAAACTTTTCTTCTGTGGTTGCATAGTAAGCTTCACCTTGCCTATGTCTTTCATCAATTCCGCCCATGCTTTATAGGTTGGATAAAGTCTTTTTCGTGTTGTCGTGCTGTCTGTCGGCTTTTCTAAAAATCGTATTTTGCTGTTCAATACTTCCATTGCCAGTCCTGCCACATCTCTATATCTCAATAATTCCTGTACTACACTTACTGCCATTTCCTGCCGAAATCTCAATTCATATCTGTTCCAATTTTCATCTAATTCTATTCCATACTTTTTATTCTGTTCATATCCTTTTTCATAAAATACCAATCTCAAATTGCTGGCTGAACTGCCGAGATAAAGACTGCCACCTTTACTCTGAAACACTTCCTCTTTCAATTCTCCTGAGTCGTGAAAATCTATATCTCTTAGTTTTGTAGAAAGCAATCCCTCTTTTGTCCGTATAATCAAATCGGGAATACTCAAATACGGTTTTCTGTCGTCTATCGCCAAATCAATCCGAGGAAAATTGATATGATACTGACAAACTCTGTTTAAGAAATCAAACCATGTTTCCTCATTGAGTTGTAAAAAATTTTCATAGTTGCGACAGCCTTTCCCGCTCATTAAAATCTGAAAGCCTTGATACTGTGCATTTCCTGTCGGCTTTAGCACCTTGATATTATCGAAGATTGCCACAACCTCATGTCCTGCAATCCCTTTTTCATAGCCTGTTACCGTCATAAGTTCCATAGGTATTCTCAGCACATCTTCTATGACTGCTTCTAACGGAACTTCTTTAATGGTTATCTGACACCAATCTATCAAGGCACTTAATTCTTCTTTCTGTCGTATTACTCCCCTGTTAGTGTAGGGGAGTTCTGGAAGAAAACTTCCGTTTCTTTCTTCCAAATTTATCAAACCTCCTTATCTGCAATGGCGTTGCCATTGCCCTGCCCCCAACCTGCCGTTTGGTACGTCAGAACGAGGGCAGGAACTTTGACCGCCTACATAGTTTTGTTTGGAACAGGGCGGATACCCTTACAGGTAATCTTCTCCACTAATACAGGGAAGTTTCCTCTCTGCACATAAGGGGCATATACTGGTTCTTCCAGTTCCACCACAGCATAAGGCTCAATCTTCGGAAATTCCGTTGCTTCCAAGCGAATATCCACGCTGTTCCCAAGTTTCATGCTTCCAAGATGAAGTTTTAAGGCTTCCACTTCCTCTGTTTTCTTCTTACTGTCTTTATCATAACGGTAACAGTTATCCGCACCCATGAAACGAAGTTCTCCAAAGGCTTCTTTTACCTGTTCTTTTGTCAATGTAATCTGCATACACGTTCCTTTCTCCCCGTTGAACCGATAGGTCAGTTTTTCATATTTTCATTTTCTCATTACGACGCCGTTTGTTGTTCAGTTATTTCTGAACTTAATTGTATGTTAGCACAGACACATTTGTTTTGCAATAGAAAGTTTAGTTTTTTATAAACTTTTTTGTTTTCTTTTTTCTGAACTTGTGGTATAGTGTCCTTAGACGATACGATATGAGAAGTTATAACGAGATATGGAAAGAGAGGGTTTTTCAGATGAATACAATCGCAGAACGGATTAAATTTGCCATGAGAGCAAAAAATAAAAAACAGGTGGATATAGTCAAAGATACAGGTATCAGCAAAGGAGCGTTCAGTTCCTATCTTTCGGGACAGTACAACCCGAAAGCCGATAAAATGGAATTGATTGCAGACTCCTTAGATGTAGACTTGCGGTGGCTTTACGGACAAAATGTGCCTATGGAACATACAAGCCAAAATAACAACGCTCTGCAATATGTCTTTTACAACAACTCCTGTTCCGAGTATCTTCTTGATAATTTAGACGATATATATATTGCCATGATGACACAGTATGCCGCCCTTATTCCACGCTTTTATGTTCTTGTCAATCGTGCTGGAAATGCAATGCACATACTGCCATTATTTTTGAAAGAGGATAGTTCCCAATTTTATGAATGTCCGTCTGATTTCTTCTATTCCGACAGGCATACCATTTTTACAAGAGATTTTGAAAGTATTCACATGGTATTAACAACCGCCACGATTTACTATTACGGAATTGATACAAAAACTTATGAACCGAAAGTTACCAAACTTGCCTACTCACAAACTGACGATTGCTTTTATATCGACAATGAAGTTCATGATTGTCATATCAAAGCATTTGAAAAAGAAGTGGTAAAAGAAGCACTTTACTTAAAACACAACGCCCAATAACAGACAAGAGGACTTGCAAGGTTTTCTGACCTTTCAAGTCCTCTGCTGTATCATGGTGCTGTTGGCTGTGTCCGTTCCGTCAAGGACTGCCCTACGGCGTATCGGCTTCGCCTTGTTCCTTGACCTCACTAGGTATAGGCAAACTGAAATACGTTTAATCATTCTTACACATTTATTGTGTTTATTTGAATAACACAAACAAAAGTACACAATAATGTAGTAATATTGATAAAAATATTACTAATTTTTTTATTCTTACAACGATAACCAATGCTGATAATAATAAATATAACACTTAAAATCAAAAAAAGCAAATTCCATAAGTTCAAATGATACATATGAGTACCTTTTATAAATCTTGACACCCAATTACTAATATCCACCAATAAAATAAGCACAGTTAAAATTGTATCCGCAATATACGATATAAAGGCAAGTCGTTTAAACTTTTTGTAAGACCATATAGTTACCGACAAAATCAATAATAGAATAGGAAATGAATAAATAAAAACAAAAAACCACATTAACTTTGTTGATGAACCTATTGCGTCCATTTATACTCCCCCTTTCCTCTAAAATATAAAATATCTTTACTCTATTATTTTTAGAGCAATTTCTTTAGCAAGACTACTTGAAACCCGTTCTTTTTGCAAACTATCTTCAAGATATATAGCAAAATATTCTCTTTGTTGTCCCTTTTCAGTAAAACCTATAAACCATGCTTCTCCATTTGTGCCAGAACCCGTTTTCCCATATACTTTTTTCTCTTGCCCATCTTCAATTAACATAATTTTCTTTAATATTTCAACATTCTGACTATCATAAAAACTTTTACCCTCAAAAATTTTTGATAAAACCCCTACCTGTTCATATGGAGATATTTTTAAAGATGAACCTAGCCAAAATCCGTTTAATTCTTTGTATGGATTTATATTACTTCCTTCCCATGCAGAAACATCACAATTACCATACTCCAACTCACTTAGTTCTTTTTTTACTTCTTGTTCTCCCGCACTATTTATAATCTGATGAAAATACCATATACAAGATGTCTGAAATGCTTTTTGCAAAGTCAAATTCTCGTTCCATTCCGAATTTGGATATTGAGTTCCATCATAGTTCATAGTGGAGGTTTCATCTTTAATAATATCGTTGTGTAGTCCTATTAATGTAGAAATAATTTTAAAAGTTGAATATGGGGATACTTCTTGTTCTGCCATATCTTTATTATACAAAGAATACTTGTTTTCTGACGGACTATATAAAACTGCACAGCCAGTAATACCATTAAAGTTGGCACTTAAATCAAGTGTTTCTTCCTCATTGCTCTCTCTCACTTTTTCTTCTGTTTTATCATCTGTTTTTGATTGTTCTAATTGATTTGTTTCTATCAACTCCACTTTTTCTTCTCTAGATGAACACCCCAATAACATTAGAAAACATATTACTAAAATACAGGTAATCTTGAATAATCTTGACATACTTTCTCCTTACAACCTCCAATTTGTTTATTTCTCATAATATCATACTTTGTAATTATTTACACCATTATAATCGCAAAAAATAACGCAGACAATATCTCTATCATCTGCGTCATTCCTCTAATGTTTTCTTGAAATATTTACTCCATTTTCTTTCAATCTTTACTCCAAATTTACTCCATTTTAAAAATCTGTTACGATATTTTGCGGTATTCTATGATACCTTTTCTTTGAAGAAAAATGTCTGTAAACCTTGATTTTCAGCGAACTTTTCAATATTTCCAAGCACTTTATTCTGTTGTGAGAATTTCTTCTCAATTATTTCATTACAATGTTAATAATCTTCTTTGGAACATAAATCTCTTTTACGATAGTTCCTGTCAGTTTATCAGCGATTGCTTCTTTTCCTGCTGCAATGGCTTCTTCTTTTGTTGCATCTGCTGAAATCTTGATGACAACTTTTGTCTTTCCATTAATCTGTACCGGAACTTCGATTTCGTCATCCTGCATTTCTTCTAAGTCATATTTCGGCCATCCTGCATGGAATACGCTTCCTGTTCCACCTAATTCTTCCCATATTTCCTCTGCAATATGCGGTGCAAATGGTGCAATCAAAATTGCAACAGTCTTCAAGGTTTCTTTATCCATTCCGCCTTCTTTTTTCGCCATTTCTGCCATCTTGTTTGTATTTTCCATAAAAGCAGAAATAACAGTGTTCAGGCTGAAGCTTTCCAGACGTTTTGTAACATCATGAACCACTTTATGACGGATTTTTACCATGTCTTTTGTAGGCTGAATATCCTTGTCCTTGCTGTCCATAACAAGGTTCCACAATTTCTTAAGGAAACGATACACACCATCAATACCACGGTCATCCCATTCTGCATCAAGTTCCGGTGGTCCAACGAACATTTCATACATACGGAGTGCGTCACATCCATAATCTCTTACAAGGTCGTCCGGAGAGACTACATTTCCTTTAGATTTGCTCATCTTAATACCATTCTTACCGGTAATCATACCCTGATTAAACAGCTTGGTAAATGGTTCATCAAAATCTACTACTCCGATATCGTATAAGAACTTGGTATAGAAACGTGAATACAGCAAATGCAGTACTGCATGTTCTACACCACCGATATACATATCTACCGGAAGCATCTTATCTGCTTTTTCTTTGGATACCAGTTCTTCATTGTTGTGGTTGTCCACATAACGAAGGAAATACCAGGAAGAACCTGCCCACTGTGGCATGGTATTTGTCTCACGTTTTGCCGGTTTTCCACATACAGGACAGGTTGTATTTACCCAGGATTCAATACCTGCAAGTGGTGATTCTCCGGTTCCGGTAGGCTCATAAGATTCTACATCAGGAAGTCTCAGTGGAAGCTGGTCTTCCGGAACAGGTACGCATCCACAATCCGGACAATGTACGATTGGAATTGGTTCACCCCAATATCTCTGACGTGAGAATACCCAATCACGAAGCTTGAAGTTCACTGTTGCACGTCCGATTCCACGTTCTTCGATGATGTGTGGAGCTTCTTTCTTCAGAACAGCGGATTCCATTCCGTCCCATTCTCCTGAATTTACCATAGTTCCAGATGCTTCTGTATAAGCTTCTGTCATATTTTCAATAATCTTTCCGTCTTTTGCAATAACCTGAATGATTGGAATATTGAATTTGGTTGCAAATTCAAAGTCACGGTCATCATGTGCAGGTACACACATGATTGCACCTGTACCATAATCAGCCAATACATAATCTGAAAGCCAGATTGGTGTCTTTGCCCCGTTGATTGGGTTGATTGCATAAGAACCTGTAAATACACCGGTCTTTTCTTTATCCTGCAGACGGTCTACATTGGACTTCATAGAAGCTTCGTAAATGTATTTTTCCACTGCTTCTTTTGTCTCTTCTGTAGCAAGTGATGCTGCAAGGGCATGTTCCGGAGCAAGTACCATAAATGTTGCTCCATAAAGAGTATCTGGTCTTGTTGTATAAACGGTAATCTTTTCGTCTCTTCCTTCTACTGGGAAATCTACTTCTGCACCGTAAGATTTACCAATCCAGTCTGATTGCATTTTCTTTACTTTTTCCGGCCAGTCCAGTTTGTCCAAATCGTTCAGAAGACGGTCCGCATATTTTGTAATACGAAGCATCCACTGACGAAGGTTCTTCTTGGTAACTTCCGTTCCGCAGCGCTCACATTTACCATTTACCACTTCTTCATTTGCAAGACCTGTCTTACAAGAAGGGCACCAGTTAATTGGAAATTCCTTTTCGTAAGCAAGTCCTTCTTTGAACATCTTTACGAAAATCCACTGTGTCCATTTATAGAAATCCGGGTCTGTTGTGTTTACTTCCATATCCCAGTCATAAAGTGCTGAGATTTCATTAATCTGACGTTTGATATTTGCCACATTGTCTGCTGTAGATTTTGCAGGGTGAACACCCATCTTAATTGCATAGTTCTCTGCCGGCAGACCAAATGCGTCCCATCCCATTGGATGAACGATATAGTATCCCTGTAATAATTTGTAACGGCTCCATACATCAGAAATAACATAGCCTCTCCAGTGTCCTACATGAAGACCATTTCCTGATGGATATGGAAACATATCAAGACAGTAGTATTTTGGCTTTTCTTTTCCATTTTCATCCACTTTTGGATTCACTGGATTTGCTGTCCATCTTTCATTCCATTTCTTTTCAATCGCTTTATGGTTATAAGGTGTAACCATTTTCTCTTCCTCCTTGTATCTGTTAATGCTTACCAACAATTAACGATATAAAAAGCCTTTCTTCTCATTCCATGAGACGAAAGGCTTGTATTCCGTGATACTGCGGACCATTCCGCATTTCATACTCCACCATATTATAAGAAGAATCTTTTTTTGCGTCAAGCGGTTTTCAGATTTTCTTTAGTATCTGTGCAAAATATTTCCGTTTTCTTTCAGCCACTTTCTGTATTTCTGATAATCCGGCATGATTTCTTCTACCACTTTCCAAAAATTCCAGGAATGATTCATCTCTTTTCTGTGAGCCAGTTCATGAACCACCACATAGTCCATCACTCCCGGTGGTGCCATAATCAGGCGCCAGTTAAAGTTCAGATTCCCTTCCGAGCTACAGCTCCCCCATCTGGTCTTCTGGTCTCTTACGGAAACCCTTCCGTACGTCACACCCATCTTCGGGGCATAATATCGAAGCTTCTGTTCCAGTGCCTCTCGGGCGGTTTCTTTCGAAAGCTTTTGTTCTTCTTCACTGAGGGACTGAACCTTTTCTGCGTCCCGCTGACGTGCCTTCATCAGCAACAGTTTTTCCTGAATCCAGTCCTGTCTTTCCTTAAGAAACCTGTTTATTTCTGACTGCGGACACTTCTTCGGTGCACGCACAATTACCGTCCCGTCAAGTCGTACTTCCACGGAAAGTGTTCTTCTTGCGGATCTGATTAACTCATATTGCTTCTGTCTTGCCATCTTATCCTAAATATACAATTTCTTCTTCCGGAGCTTCTGCTTTCTCAATATGTTCCAGATACAGAATCGGCTGCTTTGGTGCAAACATTCTCGGAGATTCAAATTCAAACCGTACTTTTACGCGAATCCAGCCTCTCTGCTCGAACTTGGTTCCCTCTGGAATCTTAGCAGGATATCCGTAAAACTGCACATCTTCTGCGCAGCATGCCATAATCTGTCTTCCCGGAATCATCATATTAGCTGGCATTCCTTTCGGACGGAAGCCCTGTGCAAGGAAGCTGATTTTCTTATGAACATATCTTTCCGGATTCTCATAGGCATCTACATACCACACTCCGAAATCCATATCATCGATTACTATTTCATCTGCTTTCACATCAAACGGAAGGTCATCTTCTGTCTGAGGAATGATTTCTCCGTCCGGATTTTCAAAAATAATCTGTGCAAACTGATTCTGAATCTTAAGGGAACGACGGAAGGTTGCCCTGTCTACATCCGTTCCACACCGGTTTACTACTACCAGTTCCGATTCCACCAACTGATTCATCAGAAGATTACGCATATTTTTGAAATACATTTCCAAAGTCTCACCATTTACCGTAGAATATACACCCTGGATTTCCCATTCTTTCGGCAGCTTCACTTCAAAAATGCTCTGAAGCTCCCACATACCGTTGTATTCAATGATAATCTGTGCCGGATGATAAATCTTCTCGCAGTTTTCTAAAAATGTGGTATTTAATTGCTCCAGTTCTTCCAAATCAAACAAAAACATACCATTTTCATCTAAATATGCTTCGGAGAACTCTTCTTCTCCCTGCTCGCAGCGAAGCAAAAGTGTCGGACCATCTTCAATCCAGTCCTGCTTCATCAACGTGTCCTTTATAAACGTGGTCTTTCCACTGTCAAGAAACCCGGTACAAATATATACTGGTGTTGTCATTTCTTCTGCCTCCTAGATGTGGAACACCTTTTTGAGTTCCTCTTCGTTCAAGTTTGTTCCGATTACGCAGATACGTCCTGTATAATCAGGCTGTCCCTGACGAGTCTCATATTCGCCCGGAACCATATCGAACTGTTTCCATGCGCCATCTTCCATCTGGATAATACCTTTTGCACGTAAAATAATTCCATATCCTTCTGTCTCTGACAGTGCTTTGAGAATATAATCCAGTTCTTCTTCTTTGTATTTATGAGCTGTTTCCTTACCCCAGCTTGTAAATACTTCGTCTGCATGATGATGGTGATGGTCATGGTCGTGACAACCGCAGCCACATTCGTCATCATGATCGTGATGATGCTCATGCTCATGTTCGTGGTCATGGCATCCGCAGCCGCATTCTTCGTCATGGTCGTGATGATGCTCATGGTCGAGGAATTCCGCAATTTCTGTTTCCTGATTGAATGCACGCATAATTGCTTCTTTTCCAAGTTCATCCCATGGTGTTGAGATAATCGGTGCATGTTCATTCTTTTCACGGAGCAGATGTACGCATTCTTCAATCTGCTTGTCATTCATCATCTGTGTACGGCTCACAATAATAGTAGAAGCATATTCTACCTGATTGTTATAAAATTCTCCAAAATTCTGCATATAAAGCTTTGCTTTCTTTCCGTCTACAACGGTAAGTCTGCCATCAATTACGATGTCATTATCTGCTTTCATTCCTTCGATTGCCTTTGCTACATCAGAAAGCTTTCCAACACCAGATGGTTCAATGATAATACGGTCAGGATGGTATTTTTCCAGTACTTCCTTCAAGGCTTTGCTGAAATCACCAACTAAGGTACAGCAGATACATCCAGAGTTCATCTCTGTAATTTCTACTCCTGCGTCCTTCAGGAAACCACCGTCGATTCCGATTTCGCCAAATTCATTTTCAATCAGAACCAGTTGTTCTCCTGCAAATACTTCTTCAATCAGTTTTTTAATAAATGTTGTCTTTCCAGCTCCTAAGAAACCGGAAATAATATCTACTTTTGTCATTTTTAAACCTCTTTTCCCGGGGCAACATTGCTTTAAGTTGTCCTGAAATCTAATATTGATTATTGCCTGTATGATACGGATGCATTCACATCCCAATATACCAAAGCTATACTATCACAATTCATCGAAAGTTGCAAATAAATAGGTTGTTTCTATTTTACGATTAGTGTATAATATACACAAGGGAAAAGTACCGTACTTTAGTACTAAATATACGCAAAGGAGACTTAACATATGGTAAATTTATTAATCGGAGAAAAAGGCAGTGGGAAAACCCAGCGAATGATTGAAAAAGCAAATGAAGTGATTAAAGCCAGTGAAGGTAATGTCTTCTTCATCAAGAAGACACACCGTGATACATACAGCTTGTCATTTAATGTAAGAGTTGTCTGCATGGATGATTATGATACCATTTGTAACCCAGATAAATTTGTTGGATTCATTTATGGTATGACAAGTGCAAACCACGATATTCAGGCTGTTTTTATGGATGGTATCTGCAAGTATGCAGGAATTAATATGGAAAATCTTCCATACATTGTTGAAAACCTGAACAGAATAGCTTCTGACTGCAACATTGATTTCTATGTAAGTCTCAGCGCAACACAAGAAGAAGTAGCTGGTCTTGAAAATTGTACAGTTTTAGCTTAGCATTTCTTTTTCATAAAAACGAGCATCTGCTTTATTATGCGGATGCTCGTTTTGCTTTATCTTGTCTACACTATTTTTTATTTCACCGACAGCACTGTGTTCGCCTTTGTTCCTTCTTTATACTCCAGTGTCACTTCGTTGCCCACATCATACTTGATAATCTCGATATAATCTACCACGGAAACATCAAATATATCCGTAGAATTATCAAGCATAATATAATAATGAGAATTTCCATCCACAACACCCTGTGCAATTTTGGTAATCGTACCTTTTACAGTCTGGATTTCTCTCGTATCTGTTTCTTCCTGCTTCACTCCATTTGTCAGGAGCAGAGAATTATAGGCTTCTTCACACTGACTTACCGTATCACCAATGGCAACAAGCTGATATTTCTGCACATTTACCAGTGCGTATTTCTTTACCAGTCCTGCATCATCTTTTAATGCAATAAAATAAGTCGGCTCTCCTGCGATGTTAAGAAGCAGCGGGAATGTCGCAGTATAATGCAAGTTCTGCACCTGACCTTCTGCGGAATCCATAGCTGAATCTTCAATAGCACCTTCGACTTTATAATATTTTGTCTCCATGGTACGCTCATTCATCAGCACAAATCCTACATTTGACTGGTCACTGTTTACAGAAGTTACACCTGTGTACACCCACACATCATCGTCTATCGCAAGATAGTTATAACCGTTTGTTGTCTTGAGGCAGTCCTTCTGGCTGAGCACACTGTTAATAAATCCATGCTTCAGGCTTCCGTAATAATCATAAAGTTCAATCAGAAGGCTTGCAGAATATGCATGGTCAATCCACTGCGGTACTTCATCAATAGCATAATCCGTTGTCTCTCCGGTAATGGCATTACAGAGTACAACTCTTCCTACTGTACGTCCTCCAAACAGACCGATGTTATACTTCACAACCGGAGCCACCCAGTAAGGTGTCCCCTCCTCATCAACCTCAAAACTCAATTCATCAAAAATGTAAGTCGGATAAGAAAATCTTAAGTGTCGGTAAATATTTCTGCCAAAATGTTCACTGGTAGAATATTTCATTCCTTCCTCTAACTTTACAAGCTGGGTTGTCTGACTCGCCATATCAATCATAATATAAGCAGGAAGTCCTTCTTTGCGGTTTGTAAACCATTTCACCAGACTCGCATATTTCACCGGTGACACACGAACCGGTCTGTCCTGATAATTAATCTGACTGTAAATATTATCCACTTCAAACTGGGATACCATATCGGACATACTTCCCATCTTACGGTCCCCTAGAATTTCTGCTGAATCTCTGTCCAGAATTGGAATCTGGTCAAAACTCAGTTCTTCAATATCCTTGGTAAATTCTCCATCCTCTACCGTTAAGAGCGATTGATATTTCTTTGCATTTACAATTGGAGATGATAAAACCGAACCACCAATAAAAATGATTACCAATATACCAAATACTGTACTGATTCCTCTTAACGTCTTCGATTGTTTTACCTCGCCTTTGCGGATTCCTTTGCGAAATGCATAAATCACACCGATGGCAGCCACCAGAAACAGCATAAAATACCATACTTCTACAGAATGGATATTAAGTGCCGGCAGCGCCAGATAATAATAGATGCCGCCAAGTACAAGCAAAGTGATAATTCCCCATATAATACCTTTCTTTTTCATAAGCCCTCCTTAGGTTTTCATTACAGTATCCTGTCAGAAACTGTGTTATTTTCTAGTATACACGAAAACTGTGTCCTTGGGTTCTTTTTTACAAATTTTTATAAAACAATAAGAGCCAGGACAAAAAATTCCCGACCCTTACTGCTTCTAAATCTTCTATATTCTTTTTCTTCTATATTCTTTTTACATCACTGTTCTTTATTCTTCTGCACGCGCTTTGATTTCTTTTTCCTGTACATCAGCAGGTGCCTGTTCATAACGTGCAAATTCATAAGAATAAGTTCCACGTCCTCCGGTCATTGAACGAAGGGTTGTGCAGTATCCAAATAATCCTGTCATCGGAATATCTGCTGTGATAATCTGATATCCTCCAGCTACCGGGTCCATTCCAAGCACGCGGCCACGACGTTTGTTCAAATCGCCCATAACATCACCAGTATAATCATCTGGAACTTTTACTTTCAATGTAGCAATTGGTTCTAAGAGAACCGGAGTTGCTTCCATAAAGCCTTTCTTAAATGCCTGAATAGTTGCTGTCTTAAATGCCATTTCAGAAGAATCTACCGGATGGTAAGAACCATCGTACAGAACCGCCTTCACACCAACTACCGGATATCCGGCCAGAGGCCCTTTCAATACGGATTCCTGAAGTCCTTTTTCTACTGCCGGGAAGTAGTTCTTCGGTACTGCACCGCCCACAACTTCTTCTTCAAATACATAAGGTTTCTCCAAATCACCCGATGGCTCGAAACGCATTTTAACATGTCCATACTGTCCATGTCCACCGGACTGTTTCTTGTACTTGGTATCTACATCTGAATTCTTGCGGATTGTTTCACGGAATGCAACTTTTGGCTGTTCCAGAGTGATTCCGACTTTATAGCGTTCTTCCAGCTTACTCACAACAACTTCCAGATGCTGGTCGCCCATTCCATAGATTAAGGACTGTCTGTTTTCACTGTCATTGACCACCTTCAGAGTGACATCTTCTGCCATCATTCTGGATAATGCCTGAGAAACCTTATCCTCATCACCTTTTGTTTTTACCACATATTTCATATATGTATAAGGTTTCGAATATTCTGTTCTTCCATAAGAAACCGGAGTATTCTTGGTAGAAAGTGTATCACCTGTCTTCGTCGTTCCAAGCTTTGCAATGGCTCCGATATCTCCGGCGAACAATTCGCTTACTTCCACCGGTTTGTTTCCAATCAGAGTATAAAGCTTACCTGCCTTAGCCTCTGCGTCGCTCTCTGCATTATAAAGTAGGTCATCTCCTTTTAATACACCTGAGCACACTTTAACAAAAGAATATTTACCGATAAATGGGTCTACCATTGTCTTAAATACATACGCACTCTTTGGCATAGCAAAATCATAGTTTGCTACGAAAATTTCATTGGTCTTACGGTTAATTCCTGCACATTCTCTGTATTCCGGACTCGGGAAGAAACGTACAATATCAGAAAGTAGGTTTGCGACACCCTGCGCCTGAACATTCGAACCCATAGCCACTGGAACAATATCGCCGTTCATAACTTCTGTTCTCATGGCAGAACGAATCTCTTCTACAGAGAACTCATCCCCTTCAAAATAACGTTCCATAAAGGCTTCGCTTGTCTCAGCAACTGCCTCTAATAATTTTTCACGATAAAGCTGCAGATTTGGTTTTGAATATTCTGGAATCTCACATTCTTCCTTCATTCCAAGACCGGTATATCTTCTTGCTGCGTTCTTGATTACATTCACATAACCAACTAATTTTTCATTCTCACGAATCGGTGCGAAATGTGGTGCGATAACCTTTCCATATTTCTCTGTCAAATCAGCTACAACCTGACGGAAACTGGCATCATCCACATCCATCTCTGTTACATAAACCATACGAGGCAAATTATATTTATCACATAATTCCCACGCTTTCTCTGTTCCGACCTGAACACCGGCTTTACCTGATACAACGATAACTGCTGCGTCCGCCGCACTGACTGCTTCCTCTACTTCACCTACAAAATCAAAATATCCCGGAGTATCAAGAATATTAATCTTTGCTTTCTCCCATTCGATTGGCACCAGACTTGTACTGGTAGAGAACTTTCTCTTCTGTTCCTCTTTGTCAAAGTCACTGATTGTATTGCCACCGTCAATTGTACCAAGTCTGTTCGTTGCTCCCGAAACGTATGCCATAGCCTCTACCAGACTGGTCTTGCCACTCCCTCCATGTCCTAAAAGGACCACATTCCTAATCTCGTCCGTTCTGTAAACCTTCATCTATGCTGCCTCCTCGTTTCAAAATTTCATGTACTTATTGTACTAAATTTTCTAACAATTTACAACCTTTTTATCATTTTTTAACAACAAAATCGTTTTTTCTTCACACTTGTATATGCTTTTTCCATAAACCCGCTTTTGCTTTTTCACTTTAAAGTGTTGATTTGTTGACATAGAAAGCAGAATGCACTACAATAATGATATTAGTATTTAAATCTTAAATGAACTTACAGAAAGGACAACCGCTTATGAAATACAACAAAATCGGATTTATCGGTCTGGGCCTGATTGGTGGCTCTATTGCCAAGGCAATCCGGCAATATTACCCGGAGTATGAAATTGTCGCTTTCGATAAGAATAAAGAAACACTTGCACTCGCTACTCAGGAATCAGTGATTCATGTTGCATGTACCGCAATTGATAACAATTTTCAAAATTGTGATTACATATTTTTATGTGCACCGGTGGCATTTAATACGGCATATTTGCAGCAAATGCTTCCATATCTGCATGACGATTTGATTCTGACGGATGTTGGCAGTGTCAAAACGCCAATTCATGAGGAAGTCATCCGCCTTGGACTGGAACCATACTTTATCGGTGGTCATCCAATGGCCGGTTCGGAGAAAAGCGGATTTTCCAATGCAAAGCCGATTCTGATTGAAAATGCCTATTACATTCTGACCCCTTCTTCCACCATTTCGGAAGAAAAGGTGACAAGATATCATGATTTGGTGGAATCCCTTCATGCGATTCCTCTGGTACTGGATTACAAAGAGCATGACTATGTAACAGGCACAATCAGCCATTTACCACATATTATTGCCGCTTCTCTGGTAAATTTTGTCAAGGATACGGATACAGAAAATGAACTGATGAAGCATTTAGCAGCCGGGGGATTCAAAGATATTACCCGTATTGCCTCCTCTTCTCCTACCATGTGGCAGCATATCTGTGCGCAGAACAGAGAAAATATTTCTTCTATATTAGGAAATTATATTCAGGCACTGACCACTGCAAAGGAATATGTGGAAAAAGGCGAGGAACAGCAGATTTACGATATGTTTGACCACTCCCGCAATTACCGGAGTTCCATGCCGGAGTCTTCCGCAGGACCTATCAAGAAATCATTCTGCATTTACTGCGATATTCCAGATGAATCCGGTGCCATTGCCACGATTGCAACGATTCTTGCTTCCAACAGCATCAGTATTAAAAATATTGGAATCATCCACAATCGTGAATTTGAAGAGGGTGTTCTCCGCATTGAATTTTACGATGGACAGGCAAGTGGACGGGCTGCCGAACTGCTTCAACGTCATCGCTATATTATTTACGAACGATAAATGGGTCTGTCAGACCTTTTCGTTATATTTTAAAAAATAAAAATGAGGTAACTTTCATGGAAATACAAACAGCGAAAGAACTCCGGGGTGAAATACAGATTCCCGGAGATAAATCCATTTCACACCGTTCAGTCATGTTTGGGGCACTTGCCAAAGGAACAACAGAAATCACACACTTTCTGCAGGGTGCAGACTGCCTTTCAACAATTGGCTGTTTTCGGGAAATGGGAATTGAGATTGAAAATACAAATAAAAAAATCATCGTTCATGGGAAAGGACTTCATGGACTTTCTGCGCCATCCAAAATACTGGATGTGGGAAACAGCGGAACTACCACCCGTCTGATTTCCGGCATTTTATCAGGACAGCCTTTTGCTTCTACCCTTTCAGGAGACGCTTCACTAAACAGCCGTCCTATGAACCGGATTATGGAGCCTCTGCAAATGATGGGCGCAGATATCCAAAGTAAGTTCATCAATGGATGCGCTCCGCTCCTTATTAACGCAAATCTTCCAGTCGGGGAAAAACCCACACTTACAGGGATTCATTATCACTCCAAAGTAGCTTCTGCTCAGGTGAAATCGGCACTCTTACTGGCGGGTCTTTATGCAGAAGGTGTAACTACAGTGACCGAGCCTAATTTATCCCGCAATCATACAGAACTGATGTTAAATGAATTTGGAGCGCAGGTAACTACAAAGATGAACACAGATGGCAGTGCTGTCATTTCCATCTCTCCTTGTGAAGAATTATATGGACATGCGATTGTTGTACCCGGTGATATTTCATCGGCTGCTTATTTTATTGCAGCCGGACTCTTAGTACCGAATTCAGAATTATTGATTCAAAATGTCGGAATCAATCCTACCCGGGCCGGTATTTTAAAGGTATGTGAAGCAATGGGTGCAAATATCACTTATCTGAATCAGCGCACTGGAAATGGGGAACCAACTGCTGACCTTCTTGTGAAAACAAGTTCCCTTCACGGAACCACAATCGAGGGTGCTCTCATCTCCACTCTGATTGATGAAATCCCTATGATTGCTGTCATGGCAGCTTTCGCTGAAGGAACTACCATCATCAAAGATGCTGCCGAACTCAAGGTCAAAGAAACGGACCGCATCTGGACCACTACGGAAGGATTAAAGTCTCTGGGTGTGGATGTGACCCCTACTGAAGACGGTATGATAATATATGGCGGCAAGCCTGTCCATGGTGGTGTAATCAACAGCTATCTGGACCACCGTATTGCAATGGCATTTGCCATCGCAGGACTTGCTGCAGAAGGAACCACAACCATTTTGGACAGTCAGTGTGTAGATGTATCTTATCCAGATTTCTTCCAGACACTGGAAAAGATTCAAGGATAACTAATATAGGAAAGATTGAAAAAACGGGCAGGAACGCTAATGTCTCCACCCGTTTTTCTTGCTTCTATTCTTTTTCCCGTTTATTTTGCTTTTGCCCGGCCGACAAAAGTTCCAACAAACAATCCAATTACCAGGCCAAGACTCATACAAAGTGCAAGATTGGAAGTTGCCGTTCCAATCGCTACGCCAAGACACATTCCCATGCACATTCCCATGGAACCATAACTGCCAATCTTCATCTGCTTTTCCGTCCACTGAACTGCCTTTTTCTCCAGTCCATTCAAATAATCTGCTTTTCCACTGCAATAACTGTCAATATCCTCTGGATATTCTGCTGCAAGACGGCTCTTTAATTCACCGTATTCCTTTGCATCTTCCGGATGATTTCTTAAGTATTCCCGGACTGCCAGATGTCTTCCGATTTCATTTTTATTCCGTTCTTCAAAAATATGCACATGAAATGTTGGATTTTCCCCGCCTTTGACGAAGAATCGTCTGCCGGCAATTCCATTTTCCCCTTTACATACGTAACCAAGTGCTTCCAGCTCCTCATGCACTGCATCTACAGCAGAACGCTTCTTCACAACCGGCATAATATCAATAACCGGCTTGGCTTTCATTCCTTTCACGGCTGTACTTCCTATATGTTCAACGGAAACGCAGTTCTTTCCCAATGCCTGTTTGATTTTCTTTGATTCTTCTTTATATTCCTTTTCCCATTCCGTGCGGTAATCGACTACTTCTACTCTTCGCGACATTTCAAAATTCCTCCTTATTTTTGCTATATAAAAGTAAAGACCTGAAATATTTATTAATTAAATAAAAACTTCACACCTTAGATAATACTTATTGGTTTCTCAGATTACAAGTTAATTAATCCACCTCTTTAAGGTCATGGGTTTCTATATACTCAATAATATCAAGTATTTCATCACTATTCATACCTTTTTCACGTAATTTTCTAATAAGATTTACTACTTCTTTACCTGTCATGCATTCGCTCACTTTCCAACACCGCCTTTCGTTGTTGTCATTATACCATAGCGGAAAGTCCTTAGTGAACACTCCCATCAGATAAACCTAATGGGCTTCTCGTGACGGACGGCAAAACCGTCCGTTTTCTTCCTTTAGATAATATGAAGTGACCCCACATTTGTAACAACGTGGATTTACCTGTATAC
>OIZO01000390.1_pt1 | contig 31163 bp, 21 predicted proteins | sample 1588551 | NCBI WGS metagenome assembly OIZO01 (sample SAMN03283271) | human gut metagenome | biome: human-associated habitat; material: feces | host: Homo sapiens | place: Peru | collected 2012 | reverse complement strand
TTCACCTATATTGTAAGATGTTTTAGGTGTTACATTCATACTTACTTCTTTTACGTCATTTACTATTGTTACTAAGTAATCTATGCTTCCTTCTTTTCCATCTTCTGTGTATTTTAATGTTACTTGTTTATTTAATTTGTTATTTGTAAATTCACTTGCTAGTGGACTCATGTTTACTGCATTTGTTGTTCCTTTTTCTACTACCATATTTACAGTTGGGGTTACTGTTTTTGGTGTAGCTCCACTTACATAATTTACTGTTATTGTTGCTCCTGTTAAATCTAATGTTCCTCCATAATTATATGTTTGGTCTACTGTTGGAGCTGTTACTTCTATGTTTGATATCTCATCTTGTAATGTTACTGTTAATGTTGCTGTAAAGTCTTGTCCATTTGTATAGCTTAATGTATCTGAGTCTGTATATGTTACTGTTAAGTTTTGGGCTGTAAGTGTATTTGGATTATATCCTGTTACCATACTTTCACTTACTGCTACTGCTGTTTTATCTCCTGCTTTTGCATATGTTACTGTGTACATAACATTATTATTGTTAATAATATTTGTTAGTGTGTCTCCATATGTTCCTGTTAATATTGCTGGATTTACATCTATTTTTGTTACATAGTCTTTTACATTTACTTTAAATGTTGTTTGTTGTCCTCCGTATTCTACTGTTACAGTTTGCTCTCCTAATGTTGTCTTATTATATGTTCCAGCCTTTATCATATTTTGTTCTAAGCTTATTACTTTTGTTCCTTTTCCACTTATAACTTTAATTGTTGCACCTGTTAAGTCTAATTCTTCGTTATATTTTTGTGCTTCTTTTACTGCTGTATCTATTGAAATACTTGTTACAGAATCTGTTACTGTATATTCGTAATTTACTGTTTTTGTTACTCCATTTTCTGTATATGTTATTACTGCTGTTCTTGTTCCTTCTGTTGTTGTATCAAAATTACTTATCATATCTGATGTTACTTCTATTGTCTCTGGAGTTCCTGTTTCTCTTGTTACCAATATTGAAAGTCCTGGTTGCATAGCTTCATTTACGTTATAATTTGTTTTTGGTGTTCCATATAATGTTACTTCTTTTACTGTATTAACTATTGTTATTGTATAATCTACTGTTTTTGTTATTCCATCTTCTGTATATGTTATTTTTAAAGTTTTTGTTAATTTATTTGTGCTATTATCATAACTTGATGGAGTCATATTTACTGCAGAGCCATCATTTTCTGTTATCATACTTTCTGTCATTGTTCTTGTAGAGGTTGTTTCATCTGCATATTTTACAGTTATTGTTCCATTATTTGTTGCTATATTTTCTCCATGTTTATACTCTGTTTTACTTGGAGCTACTATTTCTATATCAGTAATATTATTTACTACATCATATGTAAATGTACTTGTATAATCTTTTCCTTCTTCTGTGTATTTTACATTTGCTGTCTTACCTGTTCCAGCTGCACTTGTATCAAAGTTTGTTACTGTTACTTTTGTATCTGTTAATGCTAAGTCTTTTGTATCTCCAGCCTTTCTTGTTACAGTTACCTTTCCTCCTGTTAAATCAGTACTATCATTTAAATTATATGTTACTTTTGTTGGTGCTGTAACTGTTATAGTAGCTACAGTATTCTTTAAAGTAATATTATAATTTGTTGTTAATCCTGCATATTCAACTTTTAATGTTTTTGTTAATTGATTGTTTGTATATTTTGATGCAGTTGGAGCCATATTTACTGTAGTTCCATCAGTTTCTGTTATGTTTGCTTCATCTAAACTTACTACTTCTGAATTTCCAGATTTATATGTTACTGTTAATTTTCCTGTAGAAGCATCAAAAGTATCGTTATGTTCAAATACTAATTTTGGATTTGTTGTTATTGCTATGCTGTCTACACTATCTTTTATTGTTATATCAAAACTTGTATCAAATGTTTTTCCATCTGATGTATAATTTACTTTTATAGTTTTTGTTACTTTTCCATTTACAAATTCACTTACTGCTGGACTCATATTTATATTAGATCCATCTGTCTCTGTAAGTGTTACTGTATTTGCACCCATAGAAATATTTTGACTTGCACCACTCTTATAATTTGCTTTTATTTGTCCTCCGTTTGTTAAGAAAGTTTCTCCATAATTATAAGATATTTTATTAGGCTTTGATGCTACATCAATACTTACTGGTACATCTTTTAATGTAATAACTTGAGTAGCTACTGCTGGTAATTGATCAAATGAGCTTGTTGATGTAGAAAGTTTTATTGTTAATGTTTCATTATATTTATGGTTTGTTAATAATGTTGCTGCTGGTGATGCAACATATCCTGTTACCATATCACTTGTTATTGCCTTTGGACTACTTGTAGTTCCATCTGCATAATTTTCTACATATGTTCCTTTTGCTAGCACATTTCCAAGTTCTGTTCCATATTCAAATTCTGTTTGTGTAAAGTTTACACTTATTCCTGTTATATAATTACTTAATGTTATTTCTGTATTATTTGTAGAACTTATAGTTCCATATTTTACAGGAAGTGATTGTTTTGCTACACTATTTGGATTATATGTAGTTGTATCTATTGTAAGTGAACTTGCACCTACTGTAAATGTTCCTCCACCTGTTGTAGTAATTGTTGCTACTAATCCGTCAAAGTTTAAAGCACCTACTGGTGTTCCATATTTATTTTCAGCTGTAGCTTGAGTAGTTATAGATACTCCTGATACAGTATCATTAACAACTATTGTTATATCTGCTGTTTTTCCTGCATACGTTAAAGTTATTTTTTGATTTCCTGCTTGTAGTCCATCTCCTCCTGCTATTGTCCACTTGTTTGTAGCTTGAGCTATACTAGCTGTTGTCTCAGAACTTGTAACTGTAGACGCATTTGTCGCAACTGGTGTTAATGTTTTTCCACTTTTTGTTACAGGTGTTATTTGACCACCTGCTAAATTTATTGTTTCTCCATCATCATATGTTAATAGATTTGGTTGTTTTGTTATTGAAATACTTGCAATTGGATCTGTTACTGTTAAGTTTATACTTGCAGTTTTATTATTAAAATATGTAAACATAACTGTTTTATTGTCAACATCCGCTATTGTTTTGTCTGCTATCAAATTTCCTGCTGCTATTTCACTTTCTATATTAAGAACCTTTGTAGTACTTGCTCCTGCACTATTTTTATAAGTCGCTGTTAATTCTCCTCCAGCAAATTCAATTGTATCTCCATGCTCATAGTCCATTTTATTTAAATTTTTAGAAATTGTTAGACTATCCAATACATAATATTCAAAATCTACTGTTTCACTATCATATGTTAGTGTTACCTTTTTACTATTTGTAGCAACTATGCTATCTGCTGTTAATTTTCCGCTACTTATAGCATCTGCAATTGAAATGTTTTCTTCTGAACCGTCATCATATTTTATAGTTAATTCTCCATCTGTAAAATCTAGTGTTTCTCCTACATAATATTGTGTTTTAGTTGGTGAAGTTTTTAATTCTACACTGCTTACTTGTTTTGCACCTGCAGAAAATCCACTAAATAATAAATAATCTTTACCATCTGTGTGATATGCTGTTTTTCCATCTGGGAAGTATGCTATTTGTAAACCTTGCTCCAATCCCACAGCTCCTGTTACTAAGCTTATATCATCTGTTGTAATATCATCTATTGTTACTCCATCTTTTAATAAGAATAAGAATTGCCCAACTACTGTTCCACTAGTTAAATAAGAACTTCCTATTGCTATTCCACCTGTAAATCTTAATGTTCCTGCACTTGCATCTAAAATCTCATAAACTGGTGAACCCCAATTTGTTATACCAAAATCTGCATCAGGATATTTTGAATTATTAGTATATTCAATTGCAGCTTCTAAATAAGGTGTTCCTTTTCTAGTTGGCTTTGTTGTCTGACCTGCTACAAATTTATCTGTATTCCATCTAAAATAAATATCTGCACTATTGACAGAATTGCAACCTTCTATTGATAATTCCATCACTATTGCTCTTGATTGCTCCTCTTCTGGAGTGTCAACCGTTCCATTCATATAATCGTAATAATAATAGTATGTAGCATCATCAATATCTTCTGCATCTGGATCAGGATTATCACTAGGTTTAAGTAATGTTAATCTATAATATGGTTCTCCTGTTGCTGGTACTGCAAAAACTTTATTTGTAAGCACTCCATATGGTGAAAATAAATTTGATATCATTATTATAAGTATTACCAATGCATATATCTTTTTGTTTTTAGTAAATTCATTTTCTGCTATTTTCATCTTTCTTCCTCCTCTATTTTATAACTCTTGTTTTTGAGAAATTATTTAATACTAACGCATAGTCTATAAGTTGTATTTGGTTATCCTCATTAAAATCATAGTCTAGTTTGTAATCTTCACTAGTATTATCTAAACCAAATGAATTTAATATCATTGCATAATCTATTAATTGCACAACTCCATCTTTATTAGTATCTCCGTGCTATTAGTTCGCTTTCTCCTAAATCAACAATATTGCCTTCATCTACTTGTCTTTCTATATATACATCGTCTAAATATCCTGCTTTATCTAGTAAAATATCATATTTATTTGGAATTACATAAATTTCATATGTTCCATCATCATTTGTTTTTATGTTATTTGATGTAAGAGTCATTAAATCTTTATGTACGGTATCATCTGTTCCTGGTGTAACCTCTGACCAATTTATAATTTTACTTACGTCTTCAGATTTATATACTCTAACTGTAGCAATATATTTACCTGTTGTTGATGCTGTCGGTGCTGTATATATTTTTCCTTTTATTATTCCATATGGTCTTTTTATTTTTATCTTGTACTCGTCTATTGTTTTTCCATCTTCTGCTGTAACTAGTATTGTTATATCAGTATCTTCTTTTCCCAATTCGTTTAAAGTAATCATATGTTCTGTATTATTTAATAATTCTTTTTCTTCATATACTATTGTTGTTCCATCTGCCTCATATACAAGATTTCCATCTTCATCTCTTTTTGGATGTTTAATCTTCATAGTAGCTTTTTCGTCATTTTGTATTGCTGTTATATTTATTTGGTCTACATATTCTAATAATGTTATTTCATATTCTTTTACATCTTTATCAAATGTTGGTGTTAATTCGTATTCTTTATATGTAGGTTCTTCTCCATCTTTTGTTCCTAAACTTACTATTAAGTTTTTTAGTGAAGCATCTTTAGATGCTGTTGCATCTGTAAATCTAAATGTAGATTGGGCTTGATAACTTTCCTGGGCAGTATAATCTATTTTTATTCCTGTATTTGGTGAATAACTTAAATTTTCTACCAAATTGAATTCTGAAACATCAAAAGTATCTGTTATCATATTAAAACTTAATTTTCCTAATAATAATGAATCTCCGTGTATGAATTAATTTTCCTACATTTTCTTTTTCTATAACATGTTCTGATGTATTTATTGGTGGTGTAAATGAAACCATTGCTTCTACTCCATCTCCTAGTCCTCTATAATCTATGTCAAAAAATTCTAATACATCTGAAAATTCATTTTCAAACTTAAAGTATTTTTCACAATCATCTGTTACTTCGTTTGTTGTAATATCTGAAAGCTTATACTTGTCACTATCATAAGAAAATCTAACACTAAAACCTTTAAATTCTAAATCGTGTCCCCACAACTCCATAATAAGTTGCTTGTTTCCGTCTTCCTTTTCTATTATTGACGTTGCTTTTAGCTCTAAATACTGATTTTCATCTGGTGTTAATATTTTTGTAGTATCTGCATGTGAATAAATACTTATGCCGACGATTGGTATCATCATCGTAAGTATTATTGCAAGTAACATTGCTTTATGTTTTTTTCTCTTTTTTAGCATTTCTTGTACTTTGTTAATCACTAGCAACTTATTCTCCCCCCATTTTTATTTTTAACACATTCTTGTGTTTTACTTATTAGCATACTTTCGCATGTTTTTATTAAATAATAATATTATTAAAATTATTAAATAAAAAAAAATAAGTGTCAATTACACTTATTTTATATTTATTTATATATTACATTATAGAATTTTACGGAAATTGGGGCTATTCAAGCTTTTATTTCAAATATTAAGTTTATGTGTTTTTTTTATTACTATTGTTATATTATTGTAATATTAACTCTAATTTGCTGTTTTCCGTATGCTTTTTATTTTACTTATCTTTACTTTCATTATTCAACTATTTGGTTTATAATTTTCTAATTTCCGATATTTCTACATATAGTAAATATTATTATAACGATTGTAAATATTATCCAGAATTTCGTTTTGGGATATAAAAATGTTAATATTTGTTTCTTCTTAAACGAATTCACTATATACAAGATATTAACTAAAATCAAATATGTAATTGTTATAAAAAATACTGGATGATATAAGAAACTTTGTACAAAGTTTCCTTGTAGCAGATTTATTACACACCTTGTTCCTCCACAACTTGGACATAAAACACCAAAATATGTATTAATCAAACAATTTGGTATTAAATATATTAATTTAGTTTTTGTTATTATAAAAATAATTAGAACTAAAAATAAAATTCCTAGTTCTAATTGTAGCATCTTTTTTATTTTTGAATTCATTTCCAATTTCATCCCTTTTTCGTTATATTCAAAAATGTATAATTTATAAAATTTTTACAATTTTCTCAAGTTTACCTCTTAACATTCATTATGCTTTCTTCTATCAATTACATATGTACTTCCTTGAATAGTTTTAGCTAAATGTTTAACACTAGCACCAGCCTCTCCTATTTCTAATACATTTGCAAATCTACCTTCTTCTACTTCTACAACTCCTATAGATATAGATGTAAGTGGAAATTGTTCCATAATACCTTTTCTATTTTCTACTTCTAAATATCCTCTTTCAACATCTTCGTCTGTAAAATATTTTAAAATATTTGTATCAAAATCTGTAATTATATTTTGACAAATCTTTTCATAATCAGTTTCAGATACTATTGCAACAAAGTCATCTCCACCAATGTGACCTACAAAACTATCTTCATATTCATCTGTATGTACATTTTTTAGTATAGTTTTTGCTGTAAATTTAATAATCTGGTCTCCTTTTAAAAATCCATATATATCATTATATGCTTTAAAATTATCTAAATCTATATATATCATTGCAAATGTTTCTTTTAATGAAAATCTTTTTTTCATTTCTGCTTGTATTTGTACATTTCCTGGAAGTCCTGTTAATGGGCTTACTCTTCTGTTAATATAAATTAAATTTAATGTATTCTGTATTGTATAATAGAAAAAGTCTTCATTTATTGGGTTTATAATATAATGTGAAACTCCTAATTTTAATAGATTTATTCTATGATCGTGATCTTTATTTGAAGATAACACAATAACTGGTGTTATAGTATTATCATCGTCCTTTTTTATTTTCTCACATATTGAAATAATGTCTTCATCTATATTATCTTCGTTTATTATTATTAATGAAGGAATATTTTTTAGTGCAACATCTAATTCTTCTGTAGGTACACTTTTAAATCGATAACTTTTATCTTCTTCAAATAATCTTTTCAAAGTTTCTCTTAAATTTGGTTCATCATCAATTATATAAATTTCTTGTACCATAACTACTCCTTATTTTTCTTTTTAATATTTTGTTTCAATTTCTTTAAATCTATTTTTTGATTTAAAAATTTAGTTATTGTTTCTGATTTCATACTAGGAAATGCCTTTTTCAAACGATTAGCCTGTCTATATATTCTAAGCTTTAATTTTGCTTGACTAATTTTTAGTTCCTTAATCTTATTTTCAGCATTCTCTATAGCACTTTTCTCTATGTTAATAATTTTTTGTTTATTTTTATCTTTTAACTCTTTTAATTCTTTTACTTTTTCTTTTATCGTAATACCCATATCGTTAATTTTATTAATCATAGTTTCAAAATTAGTTACTGCTATAGCACTTACAATTAAGTCTACAATTATTGTTATTCCCAATATAATATCTAAATATAACAATAAATCTATTGGAATTGTTTTTATATAGCTTTCTATGAATGGATGTATATAACATATAAATACTACTCCTAGTATTCCCCAATATATAGAATTTTTCAAACATATTCTTCCTTGAAAGTTAAATTTCAAATGAGAGTAATCCCAATATTTTGTTTTAAAAATTTTTTCTAAAAGTACCCCTACAATATATTCCCATGCAGATAGCATAATAAAAGCTGCAATAAATAATATCAATGGTTTCTCTTTTAAAGCATTCAAAGATAATAACATTATTAATGCTCCAAAACCATAAATTGGGCATATAGGTCCATTTAAAAATCCACTATTTACTAACTTTTTTTGTGCTATAGATTTAGAAACAGACTCTAATACCCAACCTGCAAATGAGTATATAACAAAATATGTAAGGAAATATAATATTGTCTCCATCATTTTCCTCTCTTGTTTTTCCTAAATTGTAGTCTCTCCTGAAACCTCTTCTTGTAATCCATTAATATTATAAGCCTTAATTGTTATTTTATTTTCTCCGGCTGACAAAGGTTGTCTAAATTGTACTTCTTTCATATTTAAAGCTGCTCCTGTATTTTCTGGATCTGTTGTATAGAATTGACCATTTAATGTATATTCTATTTTTTGAACTCCTTCTTCATCTGTAACATTTACAATTAATTCATTACCTTCTCTTAAAAGTTCTATTTTTGGTTTTTTTACACCTTTAAATACTTGTTCTTTTACTGTTTCATTTCCTGCTTTGTCTACTGCTATGATTGTTAAAGTATTTTCACCTTTTAGAATATCTATTTTATCTTCTATTTGTTTTGGTGATTCTTCTCTTGCTTCTATTTTAGTTTCATCTTCATTGTTCCAGTAGTAGCTCATATAACTTAAAGCTGTTTCATCTTTAGCTACTATCTTTACCTTTGAACTTTCAACTACTAATTCTATTTCTGGCTTTATAGTATCGCCTTGTTGTAGTTCATACATTTCACTATATGTTGCTGTTTTTCCGTTAATATCTGTTACTTTTAGTACTAGTGTATTTGTTCCAACTGGTATAAGTATTTTTTCGTTTATTTCTTTTCTACCTTTACCTTGTAAAACAACTTCTTCTCCATTATTCCAAGAATAAATAATTTTATCTATTAATTTATCATGTTTTATACTTATGTTTAAAATATCCTCTGATTGTGTAACATTTATTAGTGGCTCACTTTGACTTTCTTCACCTTTTTTAGTAATTATTGCATATGATGCTTGTCCTACTAATATAAGTCCAAATATAATGCATGCAATTGCAAAAATTCTAAGAACTGTTTTTATTTCTAAAGTTCCACCTTTTTTAGGAGTATTTGTATATAAAATTTGATTCATTATTTTCCCACCTCTAAATAAATATCTCGTTTTGTTCCTACGGAAATTATATCATTAGACTTCTCTGTTTGCAATAATTTCCATTAAATTTATTAGGCTTTTTTAACAATTACCATTGGGGACGTTTCCTAAAGGTTAATCTGTCCCTTTTGGTAGTTATAACTGTTAAACAAATATATTAACTTTACTCCAAAAGGGACAGATTAACCTTTAGGAAACGTCCCCAATGGAGCCCCAATAAAGCAAAAATATGACGCAAACGGCAATGTTGCCTTTGCGTCATATTATAATTTATAATACGTATTTTTTAATTAATACTACTCCTGATGCTAATATTGTAAGACCTATAGTTGTTAAAGTAATATATTGTATTGTATCATTTGCTCCTGTTTTAATAGTTAAAATAACTGGTGCATCATCTATATCATCCTCACCTGGTTTATTATTATTAGGTGTAGAGTCAATATCTGGTGTATTGCTATCATTGTAGTCTTTGCTTATTTCTGCTACGTTTGTTTTTAATCCAAAGTTATTTTTTCCATTTATCCAAGTAAGTAATACTTCAACATCTGCATATTCTCCAGGTTGTAATAAAGTATCTTTTAATTGGTCTGTTACTATTGTTCCATCTTCTAACTGAGTCCATTCTGGGTTATCAGCTTGAACAAATTTTAATCCTTCTGGAATATAATCTTTAACTTCCTTAGCATATCCTGCTATCTCACCTTCGTTGTAAACTCTAATGCTATAGCGGAATTTAACTACTACTTTGTTTAATCTTCCCTCTTTAATTTCAACTTTTACAACTTCTTCTGGATCATCTTCTGGTTTATGACCTGTTTCAGTAACAGTTTCTTTACCATTGTCTATTACTATTGCTTGTGTTACCCATTTTCTTAAAGCTAAATCAAAATATTTTACTTTAACTTTTTCAATGTCTTGGTCATCTTCATTGTCAATCCATTTGTCTGGAGTTGAATCAATATCAATTATGTCTTTTCCATCTTTATCAGAATCGTTTGAAACTTGAGCTTTATTAATTAATATTCTGTCTGATGTATTTGGTTCTGTTATTTTAAATGCTATTTTTACATCTTTGTAAGCTGGCTCTTTCATTGTTGCACTATCAAATTTTACAAGTAAATTGTTTCTTCCTGCCTCCACTTCTTGTTCTTTAGATAAGTAATCTGTCTTAATAGATACTGCTTCTTTAACATTTGTTGTTGCATTTCCATCTTTATCTAACATTACCCATCTATATGTTTTATTTGTATCATTATCTGGTAAAAATTCTAGTCCTTCTGGTAAATCATCTTTAATTTCTTTTGCATAACCATCTTTTGTTCCTTCATTATATACTCTTATAGTATAAGTAACTATGTTTCCATTTTCTACTTCTACTGGATCTTTTGGATGATTATAAATAGCTGTTGTACCTGTTTTTTCTACTAATGGTGTTACATTAACTACTGGTTCTCTTATATATTTACCATTTTCATCTACAAGTTCTTTATCATTTACGGCTGTAATGAATTTCCTTAATGCTAAGTCAAAGTAACTTAATTTTACATGTTCTACATCTATATCGTCTTCTTTTGGATTGTTATTATCTGGTGTAGAATCTCTATCATCTATTTTATTACCATTTTCATCTGAATCATCTGAAATTTCAGCTGTATTTGTAATAATTCCTGTATAAGTATTTGATGCTGATACTTTAAATGCTACTTTTACTTCTTTGAAATCTGGTGATGTTCTTGTGCTATCAAATGGTTGTATTAAGTTTGAGCCTTGTGTTTTTTCTTGTTCTTTAGATAAATAATCTGTTGTTATATATTTTGCTTTACTTACATCTGTCGTTTTCTCTCCATTTTCGTCAAGCATAATCCAACGATACTCTTTGTTTGTTTCATTTTCTGGTAAAAATTCTAAACCTTCTGGAATATTATCTTTTATTTCTTTTGCATATCCTGCTATATCACCTTCATTATATATACGAAGTGTATATTCAACAATATCTGTACTTTCTACTTCTATTGGTTCTTTTGTGTGTTCATATATATAATTACCATTTTTATCTTTTACATTTGTAAATACTGGAACTCTATTTGTTACAGGTGTTTCATTTACTTTTGTAATAAATTTTCTTAATGCTAAGTCAAATTCTTCTAATATTAATTTTTCAAAATCATCATCGTCTTGTTGTCCTTTATAATGATAATTGCTATCTGATAATATTGATTTATTAGCTTCATTTCCTTTATAATCTGGTAAATTTTCATCACTTGGTAAAACTACATTCTCTTTTTGTGAATCTCTATCTCTTATAGTATTTCCATTAGCATCTGTAAAGTCTGTAATTTCAGCAATATTTGTTATTACTTTATTTAAATCTTTTGTAGATTTTACTCTACATTTAATTTTTAATTCTTTGTAATCTAATGTTGTTCCATCAAATGCTTTAATTAATGTATCTTCTGGATCTATTGTTGGTTTTGCTAAATATGATGTGCTTGCTTTTCTTAATGAAGAATCTATTACCCATCCATATTTTGCATTAAAGTTTTCTTCATCATCAATTACGAATTCTAATTGTGGTGGTAAATAGTCTGTAACTTTACTTGCATAACCATCTATTTCACCTTCATTATATATTCTTAATGTGTAAATTACTATATCTCCTACAGCTACTCCAACTGGATTTTTAGGATGTTTATATTCAGCTGTTGTACCCGTACCATTTATTAATGGTGTTAAATCAATTGTTGGCTCTCTTAAATATGTACCATCTTCTTTTACTAATTCTTTTCCATTTATATTAGTAATAAATTTTCTTAGTGCTAAGTCAAATGGTTTTCCTGGTAATATTAATTCTTCGTAATCATCGTCATCTTCATAACCCCATCCTTCTTCTGAAGTTCCTGGATTATAATTATTTTTTTGATCATCTGTTAAATCTTTTGAAACAGAATCTCTATCTGTTATTGAATTTCCGTTTTCGTCTGTATGATTTGTAATTTCAGCTACGTTTTTTAAACTTTGTTCAAATTCTGACGCTTGTGCATTTACTATACATTCTACTTGTACATCTGCATAGTCTACTTGTGAACCATTAAATTTAGCAAGTAATCTATTTGCTAATTTATTTGTTACTATTGTTTTTCCATCTCCAGATGGATTTGTCCATCCATTTTCTGTATTTATTGTACTATTTGGTTTTAATGTTAATCCTGCTGGTAAATAATCTGTTATTTCTTTTGCATATCCATCTATCTCGCCTTCATTGTATATTCTAATTGTATATAAAACTGTATCTCCTATTTTTACTTGAATTGGAGTTTTTGTATGTGTTTTAGTTACTGTTGTAATTGTTTTATTTTTTAATGCTTCTATAGTTTGAGCTGTAACTACTGGTTCTCTACTTGGATCTACAGCTACATCATTTATTTTTGTAATGAATTTTCTTAATGCCAAGTCAAAGTTTGATAAATTAAGTGTTACTTCTTCTTCAAATACTTTCTCTTCTGGTGTTACTTCTGCTACTGGTTGATCATTGTTTGGATTTGAAACTGTCCAATAAGTAACTGTATTTTGTTTCATTTTTGTTACTACTTTAAATTTAGCATTTTCTATATTTTGTGTAGATGGTATTTTTAAATAGAAGTTTTCTCCCATTAATTCTTTTAAAGTTTTTGTTGTGTCTTGTTTATTGCTATCTAGTAAAGTATAGTTCATAGCTTGGTTATTAGCACTTACTAACATTCCATCTAATGTATATACTTTATCTGATATTTGTTCTATTTTATAAGGACCTGCAATATAATAATCTCCATTTAATGTTACTCTTGATGTATTTGAAGTAAATTTAACTGGATTTGTAGCAGTTGTACTTGGATCTGCATTTTTATTAGCATTTCCTCCATTTATAAAATATGTATATAATGCATAAATATCATCACTTAAATCCCAATTGTTAAATACATCATCTACTGAATCATAGTTTAATTGACTTGCAAGTTTAGCTTGTATTGTTGTAATTTCGTCTGCTTTATATTGGTCATTATTTGTGAAATACCAAATTGCTATTTGTTGTACAATATCAATTAAATCATCATTCATCTTGCTATTTGGAATACCAGCATTAGTTAATAGTTCTTGTTTATACGCTGCCGCGTCTGCAATTTGTTCTGCAGTTGGACTAGTTGTTGGCGCTGGTACATAACTATGATCTAAAATCCATACTATTGCATTATAATTTTCTGCACTTGGAAGTGTTGCTTTATAACTATTAATAATTGATTTGTCTGATTCTATAGGATTTTTCATATCTGCATACACATTATATAATCTCTCTTGTGTAGCACTTCCTCTAGATGAACCAAAACCAACACCCATTTTTAAACAATAAATTCCATTATTCTTATTTTTTATTGTTTGTCCATTTGTGTTGTATTCATAAATTTTCCACATATCTTGTTCTTTAATTCCACTAGCTGACTTTAACCCTGCTTGGTATGCATAACCTGACGCACGATATGTTGGAGTGTTCATTTTTAATAGTTTTCCAGCATTATTTACACTTGCTTGACTACTAGTTGAAACAGAAAGAATTCCTACTAGTGCTGTACCCATAATTACTGTTTGTAATAATCCCTTTTTAAACTTCATAACTTTACCATCCTTTTATTTTAGTTATATCTATCTATATTTTATTTTAGTTGCCTTTTGTAAATTCGTCAATAGCAATATTTACCACTATTTTTTATATTTCAAAATATTTTCAAAAAGTATCTAAAATGCCTTTACGGAAATAGATTTCTCTATTTTCCATTTCAATTTTTTGCCATATATTACAATTATATTACATTTTTGTTACAATTGCAATATTTTATGTGAATTTACTTAGGAAAATACGGATTTTAGAGATTTTAAGAAAGATAAAAAGTATATTTCTGATTTTGATAAAATTATTGATGAGTGTAAAAAAATAAATAAAAATATATAAAAATCGATAAAACGTTGGTATATCAACATTTTATCGATTTTTTGTTGGAGGCGCCACCCGGATTTGAACCGGGGATCAGAGTTTTGCAGACTCGTGCCTTACCACTTGGCTATAGCGCCGAATATTTAGATTTTATACTCATGAATATGTTTATTATAAGTATATAATGGAGCGGAAAACGGGGCTCAAACCCGCGACCTCTGCCTTGGCAAGGCAGCGCTCTATCAACTGAGCTATTTCCGCATATGCTTTTTACAAAGCATTATTATAATAACAAAAATATTGCTAAAAGTCAATATATGGATTTAAATTTTATCGTTAAATTTAAATTTTTATAAAATTATATTTAATTTATTACTCAATTCTATATTTATATTTTACATTTATTTCAAAAATTTATAAGCTTATTGTATTTTTAAGGAAATTCATAATTAGGTATTACAGATAGTAATTCCTTAAAGTATGAAAAAATTCCTTTCTTTTCTACATTTCTTGAACATATTATATCTATGCTTTCAACTACTTTGTTATTATACTTTACCACTATATTTCCTATTTTAGTGTTTTTTATTACTGGAGCATCATATTCATATATTGCATTTATTTCAATCTCTATATTATTTTCTTCACCTATTTTTACAGGCAATTGCTTTTTATGTATTTCTTTCAACTCTAATTCTACCTTTGTTTTTTCACCTTTATTAATATATATGCGTTCACTATTTATTTGTTTCCACTTTTCGAATTCTATTTTAATTTTTTCTTCTAAATTTACTCTTGTATAGTTTTTAAATGCATATTCAATTAATTTCATACTATCTGATGTTCTTTGTTTTTTTGTATCACAACCTAAAACTACAGTTATTATTTGATTATTATCTCTCGTACAAGAAGTTACCAAACATCTTCCTGCATTGTTTGTAAATCCTGTTTTTACACCATCTACTCCATTTAGTGTTCCTAATAATTCATTTGTATTATATATGCTTCTTGGTACATTATTTATGCTTATCGTTGTACTTTTTGTATTGACTATTTTAGAGAATGTATCATTTTTTAAAGCATAATCTGTTAATACAGCAAGTTCGTATGCCGTTGTATAATGTTCAATATCATCTAATCCATGTGGTGTAACAAAGTGCGTATTTTTTAGTCCTATTTCTTCTGCTTTTTTATTCATAAGTTCTGCAAAACCTTCTATATTTCCACCTACATATTCAGCAAGTGCTACTGCTGCATCATTTCCGAGACCTTAGCATCAATCCATATAATAAATCTATTACACTTATTTTATCATTAGTATTTATTTTTAACCTTGAACCACCTGTGTTTGCTGCCTTTTTTGAAATTGTAACAACATCTGATAAATTTCCTTTTTCTATTATAACTATTGCTGTCATTATTTTTGTTGTAGATGCCATTGCTCTTTTTTCTGTTTCATTTTTTCCCCATATAATTTCTTTCGTTTTTCTATCATATATGACTGCTGCTCTCGCATTAAGTACTGGCTCTTCACTTACTTTTGCAGTAGTTTCTAATGCTAATTCTTTTACTTCATCTGCTAACATTTCCTCTTCATCTACATCATCTGCATACACACATGACACGCAAAATATTATTATTAATATACTTATTATACATACATATAAGATTCTTTTTTTCAACTTAAAATCACCTTCTAAATTATATTTAAAAGGTGATTTTTTATTCTTCTATTTTATTATTTTTTCTATTAACTAAACAGATTAATCTATCTTACATTAAATTTTAAAGCCTAAGCAGATAAAATAATTTATACTATCTTCTGTCTCTTGAACCACTTATTTCCTCTTCCAAGTCCTCTGTTACCATTTCAACAATTTCCTTTGTTTCTTTATTAGGATTTTCTTTTCGCTTTTCCTCAAATAATTTTTGTGCTTTAGCATCATTTGGTTCTCCATCTTTGTAATAGCCCCATTTTATAGCTAATTTTGAATAGTCCACATCATCATGTATATGAGATTTTGTGTTCTTATCTCCATCTATATCTTCTATCTTTAAATCTCCTTCTTCTACTTTACCATCTTTTCCATGCTTTTCCGCTTCTTGGTAACCTTCTTCTACACTACGATATCCATCTCCAAATTCTTCTGCTAAATCTCTTTCATCTTTTTTTATTTCCCATACATTATTTGTTTCTAATTCTCTATCTAGATTTTTGTTCCCTTCTACTCCTTTTCCTCCTATAGTTTTTCTAGGTGAATGATATACTTTAAGTTCTCCATATTCTCCATTTTTTACGGAAATAGTTCCTTCTCCAAGTTTATATCTAGATGTTACATCGTCTTTTTCTACCTCTCCTTTTTGACTAACTTGATAATTTTGCTCTTTAGGACTATCTCCTGCTGTATTATCTAATTCTAAGTCTAATGGTACTACTTTATTATCATTTGTAATTGCTACAAAAGAATATCTTGTTGTGTTTGTTCTTTCTTTTTCTCCTTTTTTATTTACCAAATTATCTCTTTCAACAGATTCTATAATTCCTATTTTAGTAAATTTTTCATCTTCCATATCGGGCATTTTACCTGATTTTTCAATAATTTGTCCTAGTGTTTTCATATCTGTAACTTTATCTTTTGTATCCATTTCTTGTTTTATATTTACATCTTTTATTGTATTTTCTTTTTTTATTTCAGTTTGATTTTGTTTTTGGTTTTCATCTATTACCTTCTTATTTTGTTTTTCACTTTCTTCTTTTACTTTTTGTTTTAAGTCTAAAGTTACAATTCTAGTAATTTCATTTGTTCGTTCTAAACCTAACGCTTTTTCTATTAGCTTCTTTTCTTTTTCTTGTTCTTGTCTTAATGACATTTCTTTTTTATTTAAATCTGCTGATTGTACGATGTCTTTTATTTGAGCCATAAGTTGATTTTCTAAAGTATTTTCTTTAAATAAGATATTGTTACCCATCATTTTATTTACAATTGTACATATCTCTATTGTTCCTATATATAACTTTGATATTTCTCCTTCATCTACCAAATATAATCCCAATACTTTTCCTTTAATTTTCAGTCTTTGTATTAAATAAATATCTTTAACGTTAAAGTATTCTTTGCTATTTCTCAATCTGTTGTTTATTTTATGCATAGTACTTATAAATTTTCGGTTACTTAGAATAAAACCTACTAAGTGATTTTCTCTTACGTCTGTAATAACACATTTTTCTATTGTATTAATTAATTCATCTTCATCATAATCTCCATTATCTTCTATGTATATAAGTTGATTTTTATCTATTATTGTTGCCACAAACCAATTATCTATTTTCTTTGTTATTTTTACTAAAAATACTTTTTCTATTAATTCTTCCATACTAATTTCCCTTCGCGCTTATTATAACATAAGAAAAAAACGGAATCAAGAATTTCTATGCAGTATCAACTGATTCAATTCTTGATTCCATAGTATTTAAGCTATTATACTATCTCAAATGACATTACAAAATTTGTACCTTCTAATAATTTCATTATTATATTACAATTTACTTCTTTATCACTTTCTCTAGTGCTATCTGTTAATGTAATTCCATAAATAAGTAAGCTTCCTATTTGGTCTGAATATGTTTTGTATTTTATTTTATTATATCTAAACATGTATTGTTTAACAAAATTTTCAAAATCTGCTTGTGTTTTAAAATATGTTCCTTTAAAAGTTTCATCTAATAAGTTATAAGCTGAAGCATAATCTTGCATATTAATCATTTCAAAGAATTTGTCTATGTTTATAATTCCTTTATCTTGATTTTTTGAGCTTTCATATTTTTGAGTAAATTCCTTACTTTCTATAATGTAATCATCTAACTCTACAGTATATTCCATTATTGCTGTCTCTTTGAATGTTATTGTAATTCCATATACATTCTTACATATATATTTTACTTTTCCATTTTCATCATATTCTTTGCTATATGTATCAAGTTCCATTCCATTAGCTATCCCTTGCTTAATCAAATTTTCAAAAGCTTGATAATTATTAAATTTAGCTCTCTTATAATCATCATCTAATAATTCATATGCTCTCTCAGGATTGTTTTCTAACATATTTGAATAATTTAGCATATATTCAGTAACTAAACTTTTTTCTGTTATATTTACATTTTTTACTATATTATCTTTATTTTGGATAATGTTATCTTTTGTATTCTCTTTTGCTTTTATTCCAGAGTTATAATAATCCTCATTAATTTTCGCAATTGAAAATGCATTGTTTTCTATATCTATTATTACCTTATAGAATTCTTCTTGTGGTATTACTTTTAATTCAGTATTATTAACTATTTCATTATTTTGAACAATAGTGTCTATATAAAGTATAGTAAAGTTAGTTAGTTCTTTTTGATAAATATGCACTGGAAAAGCTTTTGGTATTTTATATGAAGATGATTTTTGAATAACATTACTTACATTTATATTATTATCTTTTTTATATTCATCGCTTAACATATTATAAACTGCCTCAGAATCATTCTTTTCTACTGCTTTTAAATATTTTTGTAATATATTATCTCTGATTGTAAAATATAATCTCTGATTAGTTATTAATTTTGCCTCTTCTATAACTTCCAAGTCTGCTTTTCCATTATCTTTTATTCCTTCGTTAGAGTTAACAGATTTTAATTTTGATATACTTATTAATACTATTGTAATAATAACCATTACAGCTATTATAGCAACTATTACAACTTTCATTTGCTTCTCGTTCATAAAATCCTCCATTCCTTTTCTCTAACTTTAATCTATAATAATAACTTCTGTACAACCTACTATTATATTATCTAATGAGTCCCAACCTTCTTTTCCATATTTATTTGGATTTATTACATAAACCTCATCGTCATTTTTAATATCTACTAATGGCATCCAATGTTCATTACTTGTATAACTACTGTTTGAATTTACATGTATTATAACAGTTTTTTTACTATTTAAAGCATTCTTTATTTTTTCTTTGCTTGCTTCTTCTCTAGTAGCAGTTATTCCGTTTGCTCTAAGTTCTCCATCTATAGATATAATACTTCTTCCGTTTAATAATTGTTTAGGAGTATAATCTTTTCCATATGCGCTTAAAGCTATACAATCAGATGTAAGACCGCAACCTTTACTACTAATAGTTCCAGAACCATACTTAGTATTTGGATAATCTTGTTGTCTATATATTTTATATGTTCTTTCATTTACTTTAGAAGTATAAGTTCCAACATATGTACCATCTCCATCGTCTCCTACTTCTTGACCTATTAAACTATAATAGTATTTTACTCTACTAGTTACTTTTTGAACCCAATTATCTCCTTGATTTGGATAGTCATCTGTATTTGGACAATATGTGTAACCTATTGATTTTATATTATATTTTCCTTGTGTAAAATAATGGCTTCCAAATGCAATTCCATTTATTGCAGTACTTACAGAGTCTGCTCCACTACTATATTTTTGTCCCAAATTATAACTTGGCCAGTTATGGTCTGTTCTAACATAACTAGTATTTGCGGTTCCTACACTTGTCTCTTGGCAAACAATAGCTAATATAAATACTGGATTTACTTTACAATTATCTTGTCCACTCATTAGAGTATCTACTAAAGACAATGCATTTGATTTCATAGATTCAGATGATTTATATGCTGCATTTATTATTGTTATTAGTTCTTCTCTTGTAACTTCTGGTGCTGCACCTGGTTCATCTGTTTTTACAATAATATCTTCTACATTTATTTCATCTTCGGAATCATCATAGTTATTATCATTTATACTATCTTCTAAATATTCTGGATCATATTCTTCATTTTCTGGAAATGTCATTAAATATTGTAAATGTTCTACAAGACCTTGCATTTTTACAACATATGCACTCTCATAATCTTTGTCTGCAATATACTGATTCTCTGTATTATATTCATCTTTTTCATTGTATCCTGTACTATTTGATTGAAGTAGTGCATATAGCATATCTATACCACTTACTAATTTACTATATGGTGCCTCTGTTTTCGTCATATTTGGTATTCTATATTGAACATTTATACCATGTCGATCAAACTCTGCCTCTTGTGCACATTTAAGTGCTATTGGATCATTTTTTAAAGATAGTTTATCTTCTGAACAATTATATTTGCATGTACCTGTACTGTTTCTTAGTAATCCTAAAAATTGTTTTGACTTTTCTATTGGATCAAAAGCTAATGTTGCTTCATTATATGTAATTTTTGAGGTAATAGTTTGAGTTTGATTTTTTTTCTCTGCTAGAAATTCACCCCAATAATATCCTTCAACCCATTTTTTTCCTACCCAATCACCTTTTCCGTGTATATTGATCTTCGTAATATCCTTCTACATGATTTGATAATGTTGATGGTTTTTCCTGTTCAACTACATGTAGTCCACTATCTTCTAACTTTCCTTCTATATCTTTAGTGTATTTATATCTTTCATAAAAACTCCATGTATCTGCTGAATATGGTCTTAATACAGGTGTATTGGTTGTAGTTGTTGTTATTTTTCTGGTTTTAATTGCCCAAGAATCTTGTAAACTAGCTCCTTCAAGGCTTCCACCTGATGCTTCATTATTTTTCCATTCTTCCCAATCATCTTCTTTTTCTTCTATTTCAATAATTTGATCTGTATTATCTTGAATTACTAATGTTATTTTTGTATCTCTTGCTAGTAATGCAACGTGATATACAAATTCAGGGTTCTGTGTTATTTCGCAAAGATTTATTAAAAATTCATATGGCATTGAATACTTTGAAATTAATCCTTTATAATCTTTTTCTACTACTTTTAATTCATATTCTGTGTTAGAAGAAGTTTTCTCTTTATACCATTTTGCTAATCCTTGTAGCCATCCTAAATTACTATCTACTTCTGACTCTTTAGTATTTATTATTTTTATTTCTAATAAAACCATATTTTCTGTTTCAGGATCTATTGTAAAACTATATCTCAATTTTTCTCCAACAGATTTATTACTCGTTTTTATAATCTCACCACTATTTACTAAATCTGATAAACTACTTCCTTCTTTTCCTAATTCTTTCATAAATTCTTCAGGTGTTAAATATGTCATTTTTTTATAGTCTTTTTCATTTACTTCTACATCTTTGTCATTGTATTCACCTTTATCAAAATCTTCCTCTTTTAACTCTGCATTTCTTATATTCCTATAAAAATATACTCCTCCATCAACTTGATATTGATCCTTAGCATTTACAACTGCTTCTTTTCTATTTCTATGTGGTTGCTGTGTAATAATATCTGCTCTTATAAATTCTGCAATATACTTTTTTATTAATTCTTTGTTGTTATCATCTGCTAATAACTCTTCCAAACTCTTATTTCCGTAATCTGCATCTCCTAATAAACGTAGTTCTTTTATTGATACTCCATTATTTCCTAATTCTCTAATATATTGATCTACAATTGTATATTCTTTTGTTGTAGTTTCTCTTATTTTTCCACTACTATCTAATATGTTTCCATTTTCATCATACTTGTTGCCATTTGAATCAACTATGTTTCCTTTTTCATCTGTATACGTATTTTTTATACTCTCAGTTGTTCCAAGTGTCTCTCCTGTATTTAAATCTACAACATATTCAAACTTTTCATCTAAATCTATCCAATAATCATTTGTAAGCCATTGCCATGCTTGTGAAAAAAATCCACCATTTTTAGATCTGGCCATTCCTAGCAAATCAATCATTTTATCTTTCATACTATTAAATACACCAAATACCATTGATACTAGAGATAATCCTATTAGAAGCTTTATTCCATTTTTTATAAAGAAGGCTTTTAATTTCTTTTTTATAAAGTTTTTATCTTTTAATTTTTTTAAAGCTTCTTTAGCAACTCCAATCCAATTACCTGATGCTGCATTTGCCGCTATCTTTTGGGCAGTTTCTACGTCTTCTTTTATTTCTTTCGCTTTATCTACTAAATTTTCGTTATTTCCTTCATCATTGTTCACATCTGTCACCACCTTTACATAGAAACACTTATTCTTAATCTTTGACTATAATCTTTTGTATTTTGTTTATATTTCTCATAATCTGGCACGATATCTGTAAACGCAATTCCTTCTGTTTGTACTCCTGCACTATATGTTTTATTAAATGTTATTGTATATGTTCTATAAAAGTTTGCTGGTATTTCACATAAAGAACTTGATATTTCTGAAATATTAGAACCATATGATACTCCATTACTTCCAAGAATGTATACAGATTTTGTTTGTGTTCTTGTATCTATTAAAATCCTATTATTTGTTGTATTCTCGAATTTAACTTCATATTTTTCATAATCTTTATATATTTGTTGAGATACTACAATTACCTTAATTCCATTTAATTCAGTTTCTTTATTTATATTTTTTCTATAAAGTAATGAGTTTAAACTTAATTTACCTTCTGTCTTATTTTCATCTATTGTAATATAATCTTGATAAGATTCCATATCTTTTGTGCTTCCTGTAGATAACATGTCTGTATAGAATTTCACTCTATAAGTATATCTTTTATTACTGCTTATAAAATTTTCTATATCTCCAGTTCTTTTACTAGAAAATATAATATCATAATACCCTACTTTAAAATTCTCTAATTTATTTGCAAAAACTACATCCTTACAATCATCTGTAAGCATGTTATATGCACCTTCTATGTCTCCGCTATTACATTTTTTAATAAAATTCTCTATCTCTTCTACATTATTTTGTGTTATCTCGTTAGAAACAGTTTGTCCCCCTATAATAGATTTTGTTGGTAACCCCTCTATAGTATTTTCTTTTTGATTATTAGTTTTATTCTCTTTTGCAAATTGATTTAACACTTGAATAACAATAATAAGAAGGGCAATTGCAATAATTGCCGCAATTATTAATTTTCTATTTTGATTCCATATACGTACAATTTTATTCATTGCAATTGTCCTCCTATTTTATTTGTTTACTTTTTTATTTTCTTTAAGTTATTTGCTACACCATTTTGTGCTTTTAATACATTAATTGTATAGTCTGCTTGTCTTGTAGCAACCTCAGCTGATTGTCCTTTATTTATAAATTCTTGTCTTAAGTTTGCTTGTTGTGCTTTTGTTTTCTTATCATCATTTAATATATCTGCTGTAATTCCCTTTTCTTTTCCTATAGCTGCAATAATAGCTGCTTGCTTACTACTTATTCCATATTGTTCTGCTTTTTGTGCTCTTAACATTTCCTTAATATCTTTTATTCCTTCTGATAAATATGGATCAAAAGAATTCATCTTATCTCTTACTTCTTTAGAAGTTGGAGATACCCCACCATTTTGCGCTGTCATTTGATCTCTCAAATATTGTAAGTTATTTTTATCTGTTTTAAAGTTATTTATACTTGCTGCATCTTGATATCTTGTATTTCCATGAGCTAAGTCTAATTCTTTTCCAAGTCTAGTTCCACCTAGTAATGCATCTTTACTATTACCTCCTGTTAGATCTGCATAAGTTGCTTTACCAACTCTTCCAATACCATGTCCTATATATGAACCCGCATTTACAACTTTATCTCCAAGTCTTCCTCCTAAGTTAGAACCTGCCATAAATGCTGCTGATGCACCTGCAAATCCTCCTCCACTTGCTAATGTTACTGCACCTGCAAGTGTTCCAGCTCCCGCTTTAAATGCTGTTCTTGTAGCAAATTTAGCTGCTCCGGTTATTCCTCTTAGACCTGCTTTTCCTGCACCTTTTAGAACTGATTCTGGGGTTATACCATGTGCTCTTGTCCAGTTTTGGAACATGTTTGGATTCTTTTCTTCCTCACCATCTTTTTCATTATTTTCTGGACTATTTGTTGGACTATTTTCTGAACTATTTTCTGAACTATTTTCTGAACTATTTGTTGAAGCATTTTCTTGGTTATTTTGTTGTTGTGACATATATGCTGCATCCTTTGTTGGATCATAATTAGCATCATATTCCTCTGTCCAAGGATTAAAGTATTCTCCATCTGCATTTTGTCCATATCCATCTGCTGAATACTTATCTAATGCATCTTGTGTATAATCTTCATTTTCAGATTCATCTGCATTTGTTGTTTCTCCTTCACTATTAGCATTTCCATCTTCTATTTGTCCTACATCATGTTTCTTCTCGAATCTTACAGGTTTTTCTCCTGATTCTACACTGTTTCCTCCTGAAGCTTTTCCTGAACTTCCTCCACGAGATTTTCCTTTTCCAAGTTTACTTATTAATGAACCAGCTGTTAATCCTCCTGCTAATGCTCCTAATGTTCCTGCTCCTGCTTTATCAAATCCGAAGAATTTTCTTAGTATTTTTTCTGCTGGCATTATAAATGCTAATGCCGCTATCATATATATGATATTTGTACTAGCCAAATCCATAGCACTAGTAACAAATACATAGTAAATAATTAAATGGAATGGTTGAATTAATGCATTAAAAGCATATTCTTTAAGCCATGCATCAAATGCCTGTGCTTTACCATCATTCATTTTATCTATTGGATATGTAAGTGCTACTGCTGGAGCTATTAAAGTTAAAAACGCCATCATTAATAACCTTTTTAAATAGAACCATGTAAACACTACAGTATAAATTACTAATGCTAAATACATAATTAAATATGCCATTTTAGGTCCGAAGTCTTTGTATTGTGTTTTAAATCTAGCCAATCCTAATAAGTTTGTATTAAATGTGTGACTTCCATTTTCATCTGTTACATTTACAGTTATATTAGAAGAACCATCTCCTGCTATTGCTGTGCAAACAGATTCTGTCATTGTTAATATGAATGACATTAAATAATGCATAAAGAATAATATACATAGTGCAATTAGCCAATCTACTAACATTTGTTTATATTTAGCTTTATCTGATGCTGTACTAGATATAATAATTCTTATACCTACATATACTAAAATTGATAGTAAACCTACAACAGCTAAATTTCTAATTGCTACATACCATGAAGCAATAGTTCCTTGAAGTTGTTTTGCTGAATTTATTTCTACATCTTTTCCGGCTATATTTACTATTTTGCTTCCATTAGGATTAATAAAATTTATATCCAATCCTGGAACTTTGCCAGCAAATATTTGCTCTGGGCTATATGTGGCTACAGGAATGTGATATTTGTCTGAAATTCCAAACCAACCTTTTTCAAAATCTTTTTCTACATCAACATTTTCTGTCGTAGATCCTCCTGATCCAATATACTCATCATATTTTCCATCTGCATTTGCCCAAAATTCATCATCTTCTACTAAAAATGCACTCATACTGAAATTTACGTTTCCACCTTCACCTGTCATACAAATTTGTAACAAATTAATTACTGCGTCACCTATAGAACAAAGTAAATCTACTACCGGGCTCAATAATACTCCACCAAAATCTGCATGAGAATAAGTTGGCACTATGAAATTAAAAAGTAGCATTATGCTTAATATTGAAATTGTTATCTTTTGTAGTATGCTTTTTTTTGTAATTTTTTTCATACTATTTCTCTCCTTTTAGTACTCCTCTTTCTTTTTGTTCATTTGAACCAACTTATTGATATTTGTTTCAACGAATTCAAATTCTTTTGCAGTTGGCTTTATTTGAATAATTGCTGTATCTGCTCCTACTTTTAAAAGACCTTCTCCTTTAAAGCATGTTACTAAGAAGTTAGCTTCTCCAGAGCTTAATTTAAATACTTCTTTTAAATATTGTATTTCAGATTTATCTTGTGCTAAGAATAGCTTTGTATCAGATGAAGTTAAAACTGCTTGGGCTTCTGGTTTCTCATAGAAATCTTGAAATCTTTGAGAAATAATTGCTAAAGATACATTTCTTTTTCTAGCACGACGTGCCATTGTATTTAAAAAGTCTACGGCTTCTGGGTATGGAAGTAACATCCAAGCTTCATCAACTAGTACTCTTTTTTTAGAAGCTTTTGTTCTATCTTCACTATTTTTCTTAACATATTTTTCCCAAATCCAAGAAAGCAAAATTTGTTGTGCCAAAGGTCTTGCAAATCTTTCTTCTAGTTGAGAAATATCCAAGTTTATAAATAATGTTCCATCTAATAAATCAAATGTAGATTGTCCATCAAAATATGCCATTTGTCCGTTATATTCACGAATATATTGTTTCATAACTTTAATTAAATAGCTATAATGGAATTGATAGTCTACATTCTTATTTTCTTCTGCTTTTTTTAGTATTCTTTTGTACCAAGAACCTATAGTTGGCATATCTTTCTTTTTTCTTCCTAGTACATCTCCACTCATAATTGCATTTGATTCATACAAGCTTGCTGGATCACTTGTAATATGCTCTGCAGCATATTCCTCTGCAACAGCTTCTGATATAATCTGCTTTGTAAGTTCGTTTACTTCTTGAGATCTTGTACTACCTCTTGCCATTGTAAGTAGAGCTTGTGTAACATCTTCTACTTTGCTTTCTACGTTTACTACACTTCTTGATTTTCCTGTTATTTCGTCTCTTACTATTTCTGGTTCTATATCAAATAAATTAATAACTGTTTTTGATGTTGGACTAATAACTACATTTATTCCACCTAAACTTTCTGCAACTATTGAATATTCACCTTCAGCATCTAGTGCTAAACTTTGAATTCCCATTAACACTGCACTACGAGAAATTAATGTTTTCATTGTTACAGATTTACCAGCACCAGACTTAGCAAATATAACCATATTATAGTTTGCAAGTGATGAATGGAAGTTATCAAATAATATTGGCACACCAGTTTGTTTGTTAAATCCTAGTGGTATACCTGTTGGATGTCCAACTTCTGATGTTGTAAATGGGAATACTGTTCCCATTGAACGTCTATCAAATATATGTGTCTTTTTTACTTTGTCTTGCATTAATGGTAAATTACTTTGGAATGCTTCTTCTTGCATTCCCCAAGCACTTTTTACTCCTACTAATGATTTTGACATTTCAGATGCTAATAATTTTGTATATCTATCCAAGTCTTCTAGACTATATGCAAATAATGTAGATACTACTGATGCTTCAAATAGTTTATTATAACCTGCTGCAATTTCATCTCTTAATTGTTCTGCTTCAAATCTTTTTTGTCCTAATGTACTTTCTCTGTTAATATTTCCTCTATCTGCTGCTATAATTCTTTCTGTCTCAAGTTCGTTAATAGTTCTATTTAACTCATTTTGTGATCTAGATTCTGCAATTGGGTTTATGTATATAGAAGTATTTATATCTCCGAATAAGTACATGTCCCTAAATAATTCTGGGAATGTTGCCACTCTTGGTAATTCAGAAACGAAGAAACTTCTTGCGTATCTTGTAACATTTGAAATTATTTCTAAGTGATCTATGTTACTTGCATCTATTCCTGAAGGAGCTATTAATTCTTTTATGGTTTTCTTTTTTAAAATTTGATATTCATCTGGATTTGAATAATCATTATTATTAAGCTGTCTTTGTTTTTCTAGTTCTTTTTGTTTTTTGTTTTTCCACATTATCTTTTGTTCCTCCTTCTTTTTCTTTTTCCTTTTCATTGTCTATTTTTTCTATTGCATTTTCTGCAATATCTGCGCCAAGTATTTGAGTATTTTCTTCAATAATTAGTTTTGCAAGTTCATCTATTAAGTCACGTTTATTTTCTTTTTTCTCTTGTAATGCCTTTTGTTTTTCAGATTTTGCTTCTGTAACTTTACTTCTTGCCTTTTCCAATGCCTCTTCTTCTATTTCTTTATCTAATGCTTTCATTTGTTTTTCTACAACATCTTGAGCTGTAGTATAAAGTTCGTCATATCCTGCTTTTAACGCTTTGTCTAATCCATATACTTCTGCTTCATCTCTATTGTATGCAACATATAGTAATTCTACTAATTCATTTGATGTCATTACTTTTGCGTTTATTCCACATACTCCTAATGTTCTTACTACAGATTGTGCTCTTGTATATAATTCAGAAAATGCCATATTTTTTTGCTCTTCTTTATCAAAATTGTTATCTCCAAGTTCCTCCAAGAAGTATGGTATTACTACATAATATTTTTTATTTAATACATTCTTGTTTAAGCTCATTTTTTCTGTGTTGTAAATGATGTCTTTTCCATATTCATAAAGATTTTTTTGTTTTGTAAGTTCAAAATATGCTCTATTTAATTGTTCTTGTGTATAAGCTTCTGAACGAACCATTTGGTTATATTGCATTTCTTGTTTTTCTAATGCATATTGAATTTCTTTTACCTTTTCTTTATATGCTTGTATACTACTATCCAAGTTAATTGTTCTTGTTTGTGTATATATTTGTACAGGATGACGCAAAGTATTTAAAAATTGTATAAATCCTTCTTCTACAGAATTTTTTTCTACTTCTGACATTAAGTCATAGTTAATACCTTGGCATTCTACTACCATAATATAACGCATACCATCTTTTTGCGAAATCATATTGTCTACAACAGTATCAAATTCCATAAAATCCATTATTGATTCTGTTCTATATTCTTTATACTTTCTTGTTTTTGTTTTTCCATTTGGTGTAATTATCTTCTCTTTTCCTTCATTCTTTTTCATTTTAGAAGATATGTACATAAATGCTAATACTACTAAAAGTAAAAACATTATTCCAAGTACTACTGTTAAAATGATTGTTAGTAATTTGATACTATCCATTCTTTTCTTCCTCCTTTGTATATAGATAAATTCTATTTCCACGTTTTTTAAACTTTATTGCACGTTTTATGATATCGTCTATATTTTCTCCGCCTACTTTTTTAGTAAATTTAAGTGAACTAATTTCTGGGAATTTAAATGTCCCTATTATAAAGCCTATTAAAGCTATAAGAGCCATTATTACAATTCCAACAATATTTAAATTAAATGCTGAAAATATAAAATAAAATGGTAATCCAATTCCTGCTCCTATAGCAGAATAAATCATACTTTTGCCAGAGAATATAAATAAAATTCTTCCCTCTCCTTTTACATTTCTAGGTATATTATAAGTTCCCATATAAATATATTTCCTTTCTTTTGTTTTATATCTAATTACACTTACATATATTATAACAGAAAGTCTTACAAAATGTAACAAAAAAGCAAAAAAAAATGCACTTTTGTGCATTTTTAATATATTTTTAATATTTTTGTAATATATTTGTTATGTTTTCGTAAAATTATTCACAAAAAAACTAGCTTGAAGCTAGCTTTTTATTATTTATTATTTTGTTGCATTAAATCCATTTGCTATGTTGTATACTACATTAACTATTGTAGTTGAAGCAAATATTAATATAGCACCTACAATATATGGAATCATTGTTTTCTTGTATTCTGCTTTTTCTTCTGCACTACCCATCATATATTTAATACCTAGTACTAACAATACTACAACTGCTACAACTATACCTACTGTTTGCATAATAGTAACTATTGTTGCACCTAAATTAACTACTTTTGTTGTATCTGCACTAGCGTTACCTTGTGCTATTTGATCTATTTTTCCTGGTATGTCTGTAGCTAATACTACATTACTTATAGCTAATAATACAGTTAATACTATTAATGCTATAGAAAGTATTTTCACTTGTTTTTTCATATGATTTTTTCCTCCTCTTTTACATTGTTATTTTTATTATAATATATATTTTTTTATTTTTCAACTATTTTTTACTTATTTTTCTAAAATTTACATAGATTGCAATATATCAACAACAGCTTTCCATATTGCAAAAGCTCCAAATACAACTACGCAACCAATTATATATGGTATAAGCATTGCTTTTATTTCTGCCTTTTCTTCTATTCCACCAATTATAAATTTTATTCCCATTATTAATCCTACAATGATTGCTATAATTATACCTGCTACTAATAAAATATTATATATTGTGTCTGACATGTTTTTCAAATCATCTGAACCAATTTTATTTTCTGCATCATTTTGCCCTTTTTCTATAAAACCTTTTCCTTCTGATATAATTTCTCCTGCAGTGTGTCTTTTTGTATCAGATGCATATATTGGTTTAGTTATAGCTATTATACTTAGCAATATTAATAATATGACTGTTACTATTTTTATTTTTTTCATTTTTTGCAATTCTCCTTTCTTAAAAGGTATAAATAATTTTTATATTTATTGTTTATTTACTACTATTTTTATAATTGTGATACTAAATTATATATAATAGACACAATTGTTGATATACAGAAAATTAATATACATCCAATTAAATATGGTATCATTGTTTTTTTGTAATCTGCCTTCTGCTCTACGCTTCCCATCATGTATTTAATTCCTAATATTATAATTCCAACAACTGCTACAACTATTCCAACAGTTGTAAGTGCACCTACAATGGTTGAAGCCATATTAAATGCTACATCATAGTCATCTCCTGTTAATTCCCCAGGTTTAAAATTATTTGTTGCTATTTTTCCTGATACCGTTGTACTAGATAACTTTGAGTCCCTATCTGCTATATCATCATCGTATCTTGCAAATACAGATGTTCCTAATGTCATCATTAGAGTAATAATCATTATTATTATTTGTATTACTCTCATTTTTTTTGTATTCTTCATATGTTGTTTCCTCCATTTTTTCGTTATACTATAATTATAACTTATTTATTTTTATTTTTCAACTTTTTCCAAAATAAAAAGTCCTATTACTATAATTCATTTATGATAATGTCTTAATAAATCATTTAGGAAAATGTCTTAATTT
>OIZO01000388.1_pt1 | contig 31245 bp, 39 predicted proteins | sample 1588551 | NCBI WGS metagenome assembly OIZO01 (sample SAMN03283271) | human gut metagenome | biome: human-associated habitat; material: feces | host: Homo sapiens | place: Peru | collected 2012 | reverse complement strand
GTATATAATGAAAGGGGGACACATTATGTTAGCAAAGATTTTAAAAAAGGGGATTTGTATTTTAACATCATTTTGCATCTTGTTACATTTTACCTCTATTATTACATATGCAAATGATGAAATTACTACTTTCACCCAAAACGAAAAATTCAAGATATTGATATTTTATTAGATCGAGCAATAGATCAAAAGAATGATGCCCCGACATATGTTGTAAAAGAAATTAAAAATAATTGTAAATTAACAATTAATGGAGAAGAACAATCTACTACACCATTAGTAACAACTGAATTACTATACAGTGATAATAATTCATCAGAATACGCAGCCACTGTTATATCAGAATTAGAAGTCTACAATAATACTCTTAGAGCAGTATCTTCTTATTCCAAGGAAGAACATACATCTTCATCTGGCGGAGAGATATATTTATATACAACAATTTATTTTGATATTAGCAATGTAAACGGAGTCGGTATTATTTTTTTAAAGAAAGTTATCACTGGAGGTTTTCTACACAATGCTAAAGCTATTCCACCCCCCCCCGCAATAGCAGGTGGTTTATTTGTTTTCTAAAGCTGCGTTTTTGGGAACCAAAAACTCCACAATAGAAAACAGGGCCTTGCCCTAACAAGAAAAACACAGGGAGATGTCTTTATCTTCCTGTGTTAAAAATGAAGCATTGATTATTTTTATATGAGAGGGATTATCGGACAGGCCTATATCGTGTTACAAAGTGTTGTAAAGCCTGCAATTTCGTGATTTTTAAAATTGACCGTTTTATAGGATAGTATAAAAGTTTGTTAGAGAATCTTAAAAATAAACATTAAAATTATATAAACTACCACTATATTGTAGAATACTATAAAAAATAATTCAAAACAAGTCTTTTATTTTTTTTTAAGCGTGATATATATTAAGTGTATACAAAAGCATGCGCATTCTTTTAAAATCGTCTATAAATCTTAAATTCCTCAAGAAAGGAGGAAAATCATGAGAAAAATTAAACGTTGTATAGCAATTATTTTGTCAATGGTTTTAGGATTTTCGATGTCAACAGTATCTTTTGCTAGTGAAAGGTATAATCAAAATGACAATTCGAAGGGGACTTGTAGTAAAGAAGATGTTGACTTATCCAATGGTGGTTATACTATAATTTATGAAGATGGAGAACTATATATAGTTCCTTCTCAAGAAACACGAATGGGTGGCGGAATTGGATACTGTCCTGTAAAAAATAAGACTTTTTCATATTCTATGACAAGAAGTCAAGCAGAGGCAGCTCTTAAAGCAATAACTGTGGGAGAGGGTGCGATTAAAAGTTTAGGGAATTTACTGCTAGCTGCTTTAGGTGGTCCTGTTGGTTCGGTTGTTGGAATCAGTGTTTCTATAATTCTTAATTTTATCGGCGGAGAGAGTACTTACGTTAGCCATTTAAAATCATTTCTTAATTCGGGTAAATCTGTAGCATATTTTAAATTTGACACACATTGTGTGAATAGAGGAACTATGTATGGAGATCCAATGTATGATTACGTGGTAGATGACGTAAGAATGACTTATTAAAAAATTGCATGAAAAGAGAATATTGGGCATTATTAGTTTTTATGTTAATAATAGTATTGCAGTGGATTGGATTAGGATTTCATGGTCAAATAAGGTTTATTTTTTTGATAATTATATTAGTTCTAATTGTTTTATATGCAATATTATTGCGAAAATAGCAAAAGTGATTTGTGAATAGTGAGGTAAAGGAACAAGGTGAAGCCGATACACTTAGGGCAGTCCTACGGAACGGACACAGCCAGTACCGCAATGATACACTTGCTTTGTGAGTCTGTTAGTCTGTTCATGCTTTTACATATGGCAAATTTATCGTGTTCCTGCAGGTTTAGAATTACGTTCATGGTTTTGTGTGAATTTCGGTTGCAGCTTGATTGTTTTGTGGCAAATAGCAATTGTTATCGGAACAATTGTTTTAGGGAAAAAGTTTGTTTCAAAGCAAAGTGCGGGAATATTTAGTATATTTTACTATTTTATATTGTTTCTTTTTTGCAGTAGCATTGTATTATATTTAGCATGGAATTTTGTGAAAATTTCTATTGTAAATGATAAAGATTTTGTAAATGAAACAGGGACACTAACGGTGTATCATAGTAGAGATATTTTAAAATCAGACGATTATGAATATTTCCTATATGACAAAGTAGGCGTGCTGTATCGCAGATATCTAAGGGATATGAAAGATGAAACGGATTATTGAGAAAAGAAGATCAAATGATTGATATGGAAGTGAGATGGAGTGATGGATAGAAAGCAGGAAATGTTCTTCAGATTTATGAAAAAGCAGTGGTCATTTTTGCCGTTGGTTTTTTTCCTTTTTTTACAACTGATAATTTGGGGAATAGAAGAATTAACGGACTCTACTTTGCGAAGTCTTCCACATATGTTCTTGATGTGGTTTGGTATTTTATCATCCCTATTATTGATTTGGGAATTGAGCAAGAGTTTCTTTGCTTGGGGCAGGAAAAGAGGAATGCGGCTGCTTTCCGTCATAAAGAAAATATGGTATGGTTTCGTAGTGGTGATAGGAATAGTTGTCATTTTGATAGGTTTGTTTATCAGTATATTTACTTATACACCGGAACATATTGTGGTGCAGAATGGGGTGCGGATGGTAGCCAGTGTAAATAGTTTCCTTCAAGAACAAGTGTATTATTATGAATATAAGAATCTGATTTTTCGAGGTAGTGAAGAACTTGGATATGAGAATTATGGAAATGGTGGCAGGGATCCGTTGGAAGATGAGAATAGAGATCCACGTTATAAACATTTTAAAGAGTAAAAGGAAGTAAAGAAACGTGAAAGAACCATTGGTTTTTTCCCGCTTTTGCCTATTTCCATATATTTAAGTCAGATAAAATGGATAGGGTGATTTCTGTCTCCTTTTCACCAGTAGCTTGCTTTTCACGTTGAATGTTGGTGGCAAAAAAGTATGTATTATCTGCATTTTTCTACGAAACCGATAAGCCAGCCGTTGATATCCTGTCCGTTTACACGTCCTGTCCCGGTTTTTCCATAGAAGTCTCCAAAAGCAGAAGAAGCTTTAACGAATGAATTTTCGTAAAAACTATTTTATGTTTTGCTCTTGAAGTTTTCCATTTTTCATTTCAATAATTCTATCAGCAAATTTACAAATTCCTTTATCATGAGTTACTAAAATGATTGTTTTTTTTAACTCTATTTTTATTCTAAGTAAAATTTCTAAAATCAATTCTGTATTAAAAGTATCTAGATTTCCCGTTGGTTCATCAGCTAATATTACTTTAGGCTCATTTATTAACGCTCTACAAATTGCAACGCGTTGCTTTTCTCCACCAGACAACTCATAAGGATAATAATCTTTTTTTTCACTAATCCCAAGTACTTTTGTAAGTTTTTTCATTTTTCTTTCAGCAATCGTACTTCTTGCTCCATCAAGAATTTGTGGCACTAATATATTTTCCCTTACGGTCATCTCATCTAGTAATCTATAATCCTGAAATATAAAACCTATTTCTTTTCTACGATACCCCTCCATTTCGGATTCTTTACACTGATATAATTCCTTATTGGTATAAAAAATAGATCCGGCAGATGGTTTCTCAATTCCACCTAACATTTTTAATAATGTAGTTTTTCCTATTCCAGACTTTCCTACAACAACAATAAATTCATTATCTTTTATTGTTAAATTCAAGTTTTTTATTACATAATTTATATTTTTTTCACGTGTTCTTATATTCCATCTTTCATAATATTTACTTACCTCATTAAGTGTATATAATTCCATGTCCTTTCCTTCCCTTTATTGTGGTTCTGAATCAATTTTATATAGCTTTGTCATTAGCATTGCAATACAATAATAACTTCCATATTGAATTAACAATATTAACACGCATACTGCCAAATAATAAATGAAAATCTTACTAAACTCACCTTCCTGATAAAAATATATTATTCCTAAGACTAAAATTCCCCTAACGCACCCTAATATCGTTGGATAAAATGCTATATTGTTAGAGTCCGGGAGAATCAACCACTCAGAGTCCGATAGAAACAGCCAATTTGAGCTCAACAGAAATAGCCAATGCACCTTGGCTAATTAATCATTAATCATCAACAGTTATTCAGCCGGATCACTGATTTCTATTGAATAGGTTTTCAAGTTTCGTCCTCGATAGCTTTCTCCCTTCATAAGATAAACGGTAGCAGCATCAAAAGTTCTGTCCAAAGCACAAAGTAACGAATCTTCTTCCCGGAAAAAGTCACGCCATTTGTCTGGAGTCAGATTACTGGTAAAAATCATACAGTTTGGTCCTTCTTTACTGCATCTACGGTCAATCATGTCAAAGAAGAGACGGGTATTTTCCATATCGAAGATACTTCTGCCTATTTCATCTATAATCAGGCAAGAAGGTCTAACCAAACCAGAAACAGCACTGCTTTCAGTTCCTGTTCTTCGTGCTTTTGTGAATTTTTCATTTAGTTCTGTCGCTTTTATAAAATAAGCTTTCAAACCTTTATGACAACAGGCGTTTCCATAAGCCATTGATAAATGAGTTTTTCCGACCCCTGGTGGGCCTATAAAAGCGATATTCTGCCTTGAATAAAGTGCTGTCAGATTTGGAAGCGATTTTATCTGGGCAGCATGTTCGCCAGTCACTCTGCTAAAATCAAAGTTTTCAAAGGTACTAGGCTCTTTCTGAGGAATACGACTGTGCTGTAACAGTGCACTGATTGCCTTATCGCGTTGATTCTGTCTGAGATAAATCATAAACTCTTTCAATGCTTCCAAATGTTCCGGAGGAACTTTATTTTCGGAAAGATATAGTGCTATTTCCTGGGTTGTTATCTTGATATCCAGTGCAGAAGCGTCTGCCTGAATCTGTTCAATCAGCGTTTCATTCATTTCTGTCACCTCCAAATGCAAACTTTGCAAAAGCTGATTTTTTTGGAGTTTCCGTTTTCTGCGAAATACTGATTTTTACCGGAACAGATGGCTTTTCTTCCGGCTGTTCATCCACGAACTGGTCCCTGCAGAAACTGTCTTTCCTGCTCCATGTAACATCATGTGTAATCAGGACCTTGCGCAGTTCCAGGTCATAGACATACAGAGTAAAGTTCTCTCTCTGAACACGGCAGAGATGTTTGCCATAACTATAAGGTATTCCAAAACGCCGCCCTTCGTAAGTAACAAAACCATCAAATGAAATACAGCGGATGGGGCATAAATATTTTTTGACATCAAAAGTATCGTTCAGTAATGAAGCATTTTTCATACAGCTGACAGAATGCCGTTTATGCGGAATACAATCAACCGCCTTATGATATCGGTGATTCTGGTTGTCGCACCATTTCCATGCTTCATAGTTAAGATCTGTGATGGTTCCGAAAACACGCCCTGCGAGGAAATTTTCTTTTACAAAACGTACCAGGCGTTCCACAGCTCCTTTGGTAAACGGATGCCGGGGTCTGCACAGCTTCGTCTCAAAGCCGATTGTATTCATAAAAGCCTCATAATCATGATTCCATACTGGATGCCCTTCTGAATCACGATAAAGAACAACACTTTTCATGTTATCTGTAAGCACATGATCTGGAACACCTATACGTTTAAACGCATGAATCATACCAATAAACAGATTTTCCTGTTTGGCATTTGGAAAGAATTCTATGTAACGTTCGCCACAATGATGACAAATCATTGCAAAACAGGCTACTTTATAAGAAGTGTTATTGTCTGTATCGACATTAACAAATCCCCAATCCATTTGATAGCTCTCACCAGCATCGCTGGTATATCTGCGTCCACGATTTCCCTGCGGTGCAACTGCCTGCCTTTTAGGTGGAATAAGATCTTTATGCTCACTGATGTATCTTTTTACAGTAGTCAGGCTTCCTGTATATCCCTGTTCCTGGATTCGTTCCAGGATAACTTCGGAATTAGATACATTCTTTTTCAGCAGATCATCTATGACTCCCGTATATCCAGAGATAATTGTAGAAACTGCTTTTCTCCCAGTAAGGGCGTGTGGAACAACAAGGAATCCGTTTGCTTTTATTCTACGGAGTTGAGCTCTTGTCAGACCGGTACGGCGTCCCATTTCAGCAAGGTTGATTTTATTTGGATCAAACTTATCCCCCCTGCTCAGACTTCATTTCTTCTATGACTTGTGTTATGATAGTCTGCAAGTCATTACTATTATTTTCGTTCATGTTTCTCCTTTCATGGTGCATTGGCTAACACCATTATAGAGCATGAATTAATATGGTAATGGCTTTTCTAATTGGACTCAGAGTGGCTTTTTCTGTTGGACTCAGATTGGTTGTTTCTGCTGGTCTTAGGCTGGCTGTTTCAAGCGGACTCTAACAATATTTTTAATTTCATGAAAAAAATACTTTTTTCTATCTTTTTGAGACATTCCCAATGAAAAAAATAACTTATACTTGTTTGTTATAGAAGAATGATTTACTACTTGTTTTATTAAAATAATTCCTTGTCCTTCTAATATTAAAAATATACCTATGATACATACTAAAATTAACACATATTGATCATTTTTCTGTTCGATTTCTATCGCTTCTGTACGTTTCCAAACATATACTCCTTTTTTTATTTTGATGTTATTTCTATCCCCATACCAAAGACTCCATTTATCAATAGCATTAATTTTAAATTCATAATCACTGATAACTAAAATATTTTCTAGTTTTGATGAAACATTTTCTCCAAAAATAATTTCCCATCTACTATCCTTTACTTTATAATCTGCTTCCTCAGAATTGAAATATATCTTTATTTCTTTTTTCCCTTCTAATGGTTTAAAATCCTCAGAATTATTTTGTGAAATATAAATTACTTCCTCATTGGATAACGTTTCCTTTTTTTTAACCATATCTTCATAAGATGATAATGAAAATATTGCAATACTTTTTCCTTCTTCTGTTTTTCCTTGAAAAAATGGATATGATTCCTTCAAAAAATTAGTACCTTTACCATAAACAACAAATTCATATGGGTATCGTTCTTGATAATTACTTTCAATTTCATATGATAAATTAGATAAAATAACTCCTCCTAATACAAAAACAACTATAAAATTAAGTAAATAAATACTTATTATAAGTTTAGAATTCAATTTATATTGATACAACACCGCATTTGACGTAATAATTTTTTTATAGTCCCTTTTTGATTTGCATTTAACAATCCATCTTAAACATTCCGTAGAACTACTAATAAGATAAAAAGAAATCAACTGTAATACAGCTGCATAATATATAGTATGATAATTTAAGCAAAATATTATTGCCACACATTCTATACATACACCTAAAATGGGTTTTAGATAATAAAATACTTTTGTATCATAGTTATAACTTATATTTTCATTTAATCCCTCCCAAAATTCTAGCATATTCCTTTTTAAACTATGATAAAAAACAATAATTACTGACACCAAAATGAGCAAAACAAGTATTACACAAACTGCACTTCCACTAATAAAATAATTTTTCAAGAAATCTATTAAGAAAATCTTTTTTTTTCGACTCCATATAGCACTTGTCATACAAAGACATATTAAATTAACAACTATTGTGCTTTTTACCCCTATTAATAACAATGTAATACAATAATCTTTATATAATATTTTCCAAAAATCTTTTTTCTTTATTCCTAATATAAATAAAAGAGAATATCGATGCGCCTTAATTTTGATTGCACTGGTTAATATGTACATTATAATAAACATTAAGCCAATTATTAAAAATATTAATACATTAAAAAAGACCGTTCGAATATTCTCTGTTCCCTGATTTTCCCCTATATTCTTCATCGCAACCAGATAACTATTTATAACAAAACTTAAAGGAAATATTGCCAAAATGAAACTGATAACTCCCATCATTTCCTCTTTTGAATTATCAATCTGTTTTTGTATTTGACACATATTTACTTTATCCATACTTATTCTCCATAATATTTAATCTATTTTCTTATATTTTTTATATAACATCATTTTTTCATTTTCAATAGACAGGCAAAAACAGCAGAAAACTCGGCTATTTTTGCAAAAGTTAACTCTTATTTTAAGAAAGTAGTATCTGAAAATGCATATTCCTATTGTAAGAAATTATGATTCCAGTAATATGGCAATCAATATTCCAAAATAAAAACTATTCTCGATTGTTTTGACTACAATCCACAGGAATTTTTGCTATTAATCTAAAAATTATAAAAAAAAGCCCCAAAATAGGCTTTTTTTATACAAGCTAAATCACACTTGCTTCCTATGAAACTCTTTGACTTAAAAATCATAAAACATTTTACACATAAAGTATAATATATGACAACAGGAACTAAATTCATACCATTTTTCATAATCTTATAATACCGTAAATATAACAGACACAGTAAATATATTGTCATTAACATCTATTTGTAAAATACCACCATATTTATTTACACAATCCGCTACATTCTTAAGCCCAATACCATGTTTATCTGGCTCTTGTTTAGTTGAACAAAAATCGTCTCCTTTCTTTTTAACTATTCCATCAAATTTATTTTCAACTCTTATCATTAAGAAATGTCCCTTTTGTGTTGCGAATACATTAATATCAATGTATCCATAATCAATTTTTTTTGTTGCTTCAATAGCATTATCAATAATATTTCCCATGATAATTATTATATCAATATCTTGAATAAAATCTAAAGGTATTCCTGGTTCAACATATGCCTGATAATTTATTTTATTATCAATAGCTTCTTTCTTTTTTTCGCATAGAATAGTATTCAAAACTTTGTTCTTACAAAAGAATTCTTCCTCCATCTCCCCTATCCGTATCTTCATATTTTGAATTACTGATGTTATCTCTTCATTTTGATCTTGTACGGCCAAATTTCCTATTGTTCTAAGCATAAACTTTAAATCAAGCATATAATTTGATTGTTCTAAATTTACTTTTTCCATTCTATCATAATATTTCTTTTCCAAATCTGTTTTTAAAGTAAGCATTTCCAATGCTTGATTCTCATAATTAAGTCTAAATATATATTCATATAAAAAGAATATAATCGCATTTGCAAAAAGTAATAGAATACATCCAACTAATAAAATTCCTTCATTTATCCCTGATACTTCCACCATTAAGCCCGAATAAAGCAATGCACTATATATTCCAAAAGTAGCAATTGGCAAGACTAACGAATATAATAATATTTCATTTTTTATCCCATATTTTTGTTTGTTTAACTTTTTCTTAATTATAAACAACGTGACAAAAGTTATCAATTTTTCCAAACATATCACTATAAATCTAGCTAAGTGAGATTGATTCTCCCAACTATACCCTTCACCAAGTATCAATGAAAGAACAAATTCACAAAGAATTTCTACTCCAGCAAAAGTGGTAAAAAACACAGTAAAATAGAATACTCTTTCTTTTAATTCTTCTTCATATAATAGACTATAAACCGCATAATAAATCAAAATATTAGCAATCAAATTTAATTTCGAATTGCCTAAGGAATTAATCCCATAAATCAAACTAACTATCCCTATATATATAGCAATATAAAATATCGGAGAGCTGTATCGTCTACGTAGTAATCCCCTAAAAAATAACTCGAAAATTGTAACTTCAAAAATACATGTCATTATATTTAAAAATACTTCCATGATAATTATCTATTCCTCTTATACTTTCCACCAAGATAATCTGCAAACCTACTATGAAATATCTTTCTTTTAGATCTTGAAATATTTAACGTTGTTAAATCCTCCAATGTTATAACATCATTTTTTATTCCTATAATTGCTTTAAAATTTACAATATAACTATTATGAGCATATTCAAAAGATTGATTTTTTAATTCTTCATAAGTATCTATCAACTTTTTATTGCTTGCAAATTCATAACATTGATTATCCTTTTTTGAAAATATATGGATGCAGCACCCTCTTTTTATGTTTGAAATATACGTTATATTATCAATAGCAATTTTATCCATTCTGCCATCATTTCTAATGACAATATATACTTCTTTTTTGTTCTCTATCATCTTATTGATAATGTTTTTTAATTCTTCATCCATTTTATTTTCTGTATAATTTTTCATCAAATATCTAAATGGTTGAACATCAAAAAATTCTGGTTGCGGTAATTGTATTCCTGTACAAAAAACAAGTACAGCATCTTGATTTCTTTTTCTAAATTTAATAGCAGCTGTAATACCATCAATTTCGCCCATCTGCATGTCTAAAAAAACCAGATCAAATTCCAACTCCAAATCATCTATAAACTCTTCACCCGAATAATATTTACAAATTGAGCTTCTTTCAGATTTTCCCAACACCTCTTTTATTTTTTTTTCCAAATATTCAGTATATGCTATGTCATCATCACAGATTGCTATTCTATACATCTGGTTGCTTCCTCTCTTATTTTTTAATGCTTTTTTACAGCTTATATTATAAAATAATTTAAAGAATTATCAACCTATTACCTTCTGATGATCCTGTTATCTCTTATTCTAATTCCTTTTTTAATCAACAATTATACGTCCCTTTTCTTTAGAAGTCTTATATAATATTGCAGATGCATTAAATGTTAATGCTGGAAATCTGTTAAACTCTTCATTTCCATTTATAGAAAAATAGAGCTTATATAAATCAACTTATTCACTCTAGTAATTCTTTGCAAAGAGTGAATATTGAGCTCATTTTTTATTTTCGTTTTATAAATAATATTTATTTTTCATATATTAAAGCTGTCATCCCTTCCGCATCAGCTGTAAGTATAAGTATCTCTGCTGTAAGTTCCTTTTCTCTGTTCCTTACCATTTTCTGATATTTCAAATACACATCTGCTAGATCTTTTTTCACTATCTACTTTCATCACATTAGTTTCTTCTGACATCTGAGCCTTCCCTTCTTGCTGTACCGAAATTCGGTACACTCTTATTTCTATAAATGGCTTCTCGTAAAACACTACTAATTTTTATAACAAAAAAAGGACTAATTCCTTTTTAAGCTGTAGCTTTAAGGATTTAGTCCTAATCGAGGGTATAAAGAAAGGGAAGCATTGCGCTTCCCTTTCGAGTTATATATAGATTTTACAAACAATATCTTTAAATCTGTTCGCTTTCGTATACTCAGCATGATGTTTCATGTATTCATTCACATCTTTCCTTGTAATGATTAGCGTTGTGAAGTAAAAATATCTTTGCTCATTGTCATGGGACAAACGCCCTCATCCTCAAAAAAGGTAAATCTCGCATTCTCCCACTTTTCATATTTGCATCACATTTTCATTTTCATGTTATAGAAAATAAATAAAATTTGTGTTTTATTGAAGTGCGAAAAATCGCGTAAAATCAAGGTTTTCGCTCTATTTTCATGTAACAAAAAAGACCTTGAAGATCTGATTTCTCAGACCTACAAGGTCAATTTTTACGTTTGAACATTTATTCTGTTGGTTGGGAACTTTGCCCCTTAACAGGCTATTTCAATTTCCCCTTCAACATAGAGATTATTGACCTTGATATTATTGATTATAATATATCTTTCCAAAAAGGCAAGGATTTTTTATAATTTAAGGGCATACCAACCGGCACGCCCTTCCCTTGTATTTATGCTATTATAAATTAGTTCATATCTCTGATGCGGACGTGAAATTCACAAGTGCCCTCGTAATGACCTGCAGATCCTTGCATATCTGGACGTTTACCCCAAAAAGAAAGTGTCGTTTCCATAGCACCTTCTATAAATTGTGCAACGATAGGACTTCCATTATAAGTAAGTTCTGGATTAGACGTTACAACTTCCATATTCATAGATCCTGCTGCCGAATTATTTTTGTTTTCCATCTGAACTTTTGAATCAGTATAAACTTCAACGATTTCATTTGAGCGTATGTCCATCATAGATGCAGTAAGTTTATTTTCCTGATTCATATTGAGAGTGGCTGGAATAGATACTATATATGTGCTATCAACGTCATATGTCATTGTAGCTGTCGCACTATCGCCAAATCCACCATCTCCAAAAGAACCGATGTCCTGCGCATATGCTGTAGTCGATCCAACCACTAACATGCACATGCAAAGCATTGTTGATAAAACTCTTTTCATGTTATTGCTCCTTCACTGTTAATTTAAAACTTACCACTGCACTGTTAAGCTGTGTTCCATCTTCTTTATAACATTGATATATGAGTTTTCCTTCATATTCTCCAACATCTAACGGATTACTAATTTCAATATCATAATACCCGTCACTTGGTTGAATATACCCAGATTCCCACAATTGTTTATCATCTGCATAAAGTGTCAACTTAAATAAGCAGTCATTCTCTGAAGGATTGTAAAAATTAACTTTCTGACTTGTTTGATTGGATACAAATACAAGGGATTTGAAGCCAGGAACATCAATTTGTTTATTCTCCCCTTCACTTGGCAGGTCTTGATTTCCTTTCCATTTTTCTGCCAATTCATCAATTGGCAATAAAGGATTATCTATTTTTCCTTGCCGACCAAAGAAAAAAATGAATGCTAAAAGCAGTAGTAGCGCAAAACATATTATAATAAGGAAAGATTTTTTTCTTTTCACAATGACACCTCCCAGCTTCATATCATATCAATCCGCTATCTCCTTGTCATTGCAGAACGGGTGTGTCCAACGATAGATAGTGCTTTGATCCATTATGTAATAATCACATTTCCCATCTACAACCATATCTATAGCATTTCTTGAATATCTTTTGCCTGGGATTATGCAATCTGGCAGTTCTAAGTGTAGACTTTTGCATGTACTACATTGAAATCGCCGTAAACTAAAGATATATTTTTCTCCACATTCATCTAAAACTGTTCTTTTTCGGCTATCTCTCACTTTCATTTTCTCACTGCATTTAGGACAATTATTATCTTCCTCTGTTTTCAGATAATAGTAATTTTTTTTAGTACAATCTTGTATTCATGTCTTATAATCATACTTTTCTCCCACAAAAAAAGAGCCTGATTTACAGACTCTAAATCATTTATTTTTTCTTTCTCAGCGTGTCAATCATATTTTGAATCATCGCAATTTCTTCCTCCGACAATCCTGAAACATCCAAAGTATTACCAGACGGCTTTTCTCTACCAAACAAGTAATCTATTGATACTTCAAACTCATCTGCATACTTTAAGAATATATCCGGCGAAGGCGCTCTTGTCGTTTTTTCATAATAATTTACGTTTGATTTGGAGACACAGAAAATATCCGCTAACTGTTGTTGCGTATAGCCTTTTTGTTTTCTCAATGCTTTTATTCTTTCTTGAAATCCGCACTCATTAAAGGTCATCTTGTCATCTCCTTTCATGTAAATCCTAACATCTTTAATTTAGTTCAAAATGTTTGAACCACCATATTGACTTAAGTTTAACATGACAGTAGAATGAAATTAGTATCATGATAAGCACTATTGTTCTAAGATACGCACTTTTTATTCAAACGGGGGACTATCTATGAAGCCAAGCGAACTTAAGTCTTATGAAGCACGAATGAAAGCAAATTGTGATAAATTTTGCAAGAAATGTAACAAAATCTATCCAAAAACAAATTTAGTTACTTGCATATGTGGAACAACGCTAATTCCATATACTGAAAATATCCCACGCTGCCCAACATGTCACTCTGCCGACATTGACAAAATATCTGGAATGAAAAAGGCTCTTCATGGATATTCATTCGGATTATTAAGCAAAACCGCACATTGCCAATTTGTATGCAATAACTGCGGATATAAATGGTAAAAGGAAGGACGGAAATCTATGGCACTTATACAATGTCCAGAATGCGGAAGAGATATTTCCGATAAATCAACTCAATGCATACATTGCGGATATCCGCTGAATGAACACGAAATCACTATCAAGGATATTGCTTCTCTAAAAGCAGATATTTATAATCTCGTAACTACTAGAGTTCAATCGAAAAACTCTGGAACGGAAGCTACAATTAAATTGTATCCAACTATCTCAGAAAAAATTTCAGAAATACGTGCATTAAACACGGCATCTGAAGATATTATTGCCCAAATAATCTATGATTCATTAAAAGAGATGGAAATATACAGCAGTTGGAAAAGTACAAAACTGTATTACGAATTAGTGGATTTTCAAAAACTCTCTTATGACACATTTTCTTTTTTAGCTTCTGCATATGGCGAAAAATGCAGCAGATGCAAGAAACTGAACGGGTTTCCGACAATTGATTGGTTTCCTATTTACCAAATTGTTACATATGCACCTTCCGATATCAGTAACAACTTAAAGGAAACGATGGGAACACAACTGTACAACACACTCTTACAATGGCATTCTTCTAATCCAGATGAAATAACTTATGAATCTGCATTAGCATCCGTTCCCCGTTTTTCAGCATCAAATGTTAAAAATACTGCTGCCAACACATTAAAATGTCCGAAATGTGGTTCAACTGCTGTCACGACTACAACAAGAGGATATTCCATCATGCTCGGCTTTATTGGCAGTGGTAAAGTTATAAACATATGCGGAAATTGCGGTAATAAATGGAAACCTAACTAAACTCTAAAAACGAAAGGATTAAAAAATGGGAACAACTGATTCAAAAACAGAAACATCAACTAACATTGACTTTTCAAAAGAATTTATAAGTAAAAAAACAAATACAAATATCGGAATGTTATGTATGACTGTAGTATTTACTGTCTTAGGTGCGCTCCTTACTATTGCTGGACTTTTCCCGGCTAATTCCCCTGGTTTAACGATTTTGGGATTTTTAATTTTTATTATTTTCCTCATATTAGATATAGCCTTCATCCAAGAATTATATAAACTTCATAAGTATAAAAATTCACTTTCCGATAGCAATACTATTCTTGAATTAGATAAAATGATGGAAACTGACAAAAGGGTTCAAGAAGCCATTGAAAAATCAAAGGAAGCACAAGCTGTGCAAAAACAACGGCAATACAAATTAGATCATCCTAAATGTCCGACTTGTGGAGGTACACATACTCGCCGGATCACAACAGCAAGTCGTGCTATCTCCGTAACTGCTACAGGATTAGCTTCTCGGAAACTGGGGAAATCCTTTGAATGCCTCGATTGCAAGTATACATGGTAATTTAGGTTCGACTAGCCAGGACTCAATGACAGACTGAGATAGACCTCGAAGCGGTTTGAAAATGCCGGGAATCGCTCCAAAAATGTAAATATATCCCCCCTGGTCAGTTTCAACATAAAAAAGCTACTATTTTCATAGTCAACCAGAAAGAAAAAAGAACTGGGAATTTACTGCCCCCAGTTCTTCTTTTTTATAATATTTCTTCTTTTAATTTCGCTTTATATTTATAGAAAGAATTCCGGCTAATGTTCAACATCTCTATGCACTCAGCATCTGAAAGATTACCCTCAAAAGTTTTACTGATTTTTTTAATTCGCTCCTTTGCTATTTTAGCCTTTTTAGATTCGTACTTTCTGCCCTGTACACGACCAACTTGTTTACCATTCATTTTTGCGGTTACTAAGCCTTCTGAAGTTCTTTTCCGTAGATCTTCAACCTCTTTTTCAGACTGTTCAAATGCTAATCTGATTTGTTTTTCTGCCAAATCTAACACATATATATTAAGAGCATTCATTATGCTGTCTAACAATTTAGTAGTTGCTTCATCTTCTAAACGTGTATCTATCTGTATTTGCTTATTCATCTGTTCTTTATATGTATCTGTGTTAATATGTGGTTCTTTCAGAAATACTAACCGTACTCCCATGTTGTATAATTCTTTATACAGCTCAAATCCTTCTGCAGCATCTCTGCTCATTCGTGATACAGAATCAAAAACAATAGTTATATCTTTCTTTCCAACCTCTTTCCTCACAAGATTATACACCGTGTTCCAAACTTTGCGTCCAGTAATCTTTGTGCCTGTATAAACCTCTTTGTAAATTATGGCTTCTGGATATCGTGCAAGAATATTTCTTTCCTGACGCTCAAGATTCTGACGGCTCGTGGATATTCTACAATATCCTATAACTAATTTATCTCTCATTCTTATGTTCCTTCTTTCTTTTTGGCTGTAGAATATACCAGAAAAAGCGAACCGTTATTTTGATATATTCCACAACCGTTTTTCTTTTTCCTACAACTCTAATTTTGGTACTTTTTGAATGACCGTTATTTTGGTACTTTTCTTTCATCAACGCATATATGATTTATATAACTCAAGTACAGAATCCGTAACGCCAGACTTATAAACCTTTCTGATATCTTCAATATCTTCTTTGCGTAATTCTGCTATCATTTTAAGAACTTCTTTTCTTCCGTCAGCTCTGCTAACTTTGTCATTGCTATGATAAATGATATACTTCATCAGCTCCACTTCCTTTCCTATTTTATTATTGTATAGATAAAGGGACATTACTCTGTCCCTCTAATCCCTATGCACTAATATAAATACTGTCTGTTGCATTTCTTACAATCTGTGAACCATACTTTTCACGAATATCATTCATAGAAGTTTTACCGTTGCTTTTTACCTGCTCTTCTGGGTTGTGCCAAAACCACATTTTCTTTTTACTTGCCCAGTGGAAACCGTTCGCCTTAAGCTCTGCCTTACACACATATGTATTTCCTGATACCCAGACCCACGAACCGCAAATTTCAATCTCTACATTGAGGTTGATAATTGCATTGATGATTTCTCGGATCATCTCATCTTCTGCCCTGTTATATTTATTAGAAGAAACGTTATCATTCTTTTCTAATGCTTTGAAGCAAAAATCATATTCAACATTGATTATCTTGATTACTTCAAGTGAACCGCCGTTGTCTGGATGATTCTGCTTTACCAGTCTTTTATATTCCTTTCTTAATTCTTCCAGTGTTTGAACATTCGTGAAGTATGCCATGCGTCTTTCCTCCTTCGTTTTATTTATCTTGATGTCATAATATCACTATATTTCAGTGATGTCTATTAGCGCGATCCACAAAAATCACTGTTATTTCAGTGATATATTTAGTCACTATTTTTCAGTGATTTTCATTGACATCACTATATATCAGTGATATATTTAAGTCACAAACAACAAAGCAACAACAAAACAGGAGGATGAGACATGAAAGAAGCAGAAAGAAAGCTATATGAAAAAGGCTACTACCTGTCAAATCAATTTGACGGATTTTTCGGAACTATTCCAGATCAATTTGAATTGTCAGACAAAGACGGAAATACAGTAATCGACCACTTATCAGAAGCTCAGGTAATCGCATTATCATCTATCTTATAAAAGAAAGGGACAAATCAATGACAAAAATTGAAATGATGGCAAAATTAAAAAGAAATAAAGGCGTTGGCGTTGAGATTACAACATCAACTGGAAATCTGATCTACTATTTCTATGAAGACTTTGAAGACTCAACCGGCATCGACCGGGCAATGAGACAAATTTATCCCAAATTGGATAACGGCAAATTTGCAAAAGTTACATTTATCGCTTAAGTAATTCGGCTCTGCTGCCGAAAAATAATACTATTGCTGACCTAACGGCACACGGGGAGAAGGAGAACGACATGCAATTTTTATTTTACAGAAACAAGGGAACATACTGCACCACAACCACTAACATCCGTGATATTCTGGCAGAAGTGCAGCCGGATGATATTTTAGACGGTATGGACTGTGTTGGAATTAAAGTAAATCGGTATTTTGAAACGATGCCCGAAAATATAAGTTATGTACTATGGGCGTGTGATCCGCTCACAGAGATCAAAAAAGTATTTATGAGAATGTATAGAGACAGTGAAGAAGCTGACGTTGAAGATTTTAAGATTTCTCCTGAAGAAGTCCAGGCAATCGTTGATTATTTTTCGTAATATTTATTTTAAAGCTCATACCGAGGTGGCTTAACTGCTGCCCCATTTTTTTATAAACATACAATAATAAATGAATGCACGCATCTTGATTTTTTAATGTATACAGCATATAATATCACTATAATTCAGTGATTAAAGGAGATTTCATATATATGATAAATTACGATCAATTAGTTGAAAGAATGAAAGAAAATGGAATTACCAGTTTTACAATTAAAAAAGGGCAATCAAAAGAAGGGTTTATGTCTCAATGTACATATACCCGAATGAAATTAAACCAGGGTTATATTGGTCTTGAAATTATTGAAAAAATATTAAACGAACTGAATATTGATAAAATCCAGCTTGTAAGAGATACCGAAAATAATTTTGAAATCATCATTCCTGACGAAACCTCAGAAGAAGCTCCTAAATAGCAAATCAGGCAATAATAAATGTAGTTACACATTTTGTTTTTTCATACTCCCATTACCCAACCAAAAGTAAAAAATGTAACTCACCGATTAACTACAAGGCAGTGGCTCAAAATCCGCTGTCTTTTTCATTGTAAAGTTGAAAATTTAAAACCACATCCACGAAACAATGAATTTTTCGATGATATGACTGGCGAAAAATGGAACGAATTTCTGGAATCGGTAAAATCAAGAGGCATAATCGAACCCATTGTAATTACGCCAGACAAAGTTATTGTATCAGGGCATCAGAGAGTTAGAGCTTGTAAAGAGTTGGGAATTGAAGAAATAACCTGTGATGTTCATTTATACAATAATGAAGATGAAATTTTGCAGGATCTTTTGGAAACGAATATTCGTCAGCGTGGTGATGTTGGTGGATCAGCAAAGAAGGTTGGAAAAAGGATTAAAGAGTTGGAGAGAATCTACGGGGTTGAAAAAGGAAACAATCAGTATAGTAGCTTACCGAATAATTCGGTATCCTCTCAGACTGATATTGCAACAAAAATGGGAATATCGGTTGATACTCTCCAAAACTATAAACTTCTTGCAGAAATGATTCCTGAACTTTCTGATCTGGTCGATACTGGCATCGTCACAAAAACCACAGCTCTTGCAATTATGAAAGAACTGTCAGAAGAAGAACAGCTTAAATTAATTGACTCTCTTGACACTACAAAAAAAATTACAGGTCGGCAAATTCAGGAATATATAAGTAAAAATAAAGAACTTGAAGAACAGAAAGAAAAAAACAACTCAATAATTTCTGCACTCAATAATCAGGTGGACGAGTTGGATAATCAGGTATCAAGCCTTACAAGAGAATTAGAAGAACGCCCTATATAATAAAGGCAGTGGAGCAACCACCGCCTATACTTATGTGAGTTCGAGAGACTACCGAGCTATATTATTCAATTAGCCACATCTTCTGAAATACGCTCTCTTAGCACTTTTCAGCCCCATGCATTAAATAGCAAAAACTTAAAATGTGTTCGAGCAAAAAAACAGCACTTTAAAGTTACATTTTTCTGCTATTTTTACCTCTTTTTTACAGAGATCACTTTGCATCGCTCTGTCTTATAATTCTAATATCAATTACGACATTTTTACCATTTTCGCTATCAACAGCTTTTGAATAGTATTGATATTTTCCCCAGATTTTATTGGGAATTTTGTATTTTTCATTTGCGAATGCTTCCAGAAATTCATATGGGGAAATCCCATAATATTCTGCTGCCATTACAAAATCCATCTTAATCCAGTTTTCATTTTTCTTTACAGCTATTTCTTGAATCGAATCAATTGCTTTATGCAACTTTCTTGGTACATACATGAGATTGGATGCATAATTGATTCCGGCAATGTCACGCAATCTATTGACCGCCCAAATATGATGGACTTCTAATCGTTCCCCAGGCATTACCCATTTAGGGATATCACAAAATGCTTCCGCAACCAACACATGAACATAGTATCTATGTTTTACTCTTTTCCCTCTAATCGTTTGCGGTAACGTGAGCCTTTGATATCCTTTCTGAAATACAGTTTTTAAAATCCTTGGCTTCCCTTTCCTCTTTGATAGAACTCTTGCATAATTTGAGATCCAAATTGCAGATTCTCCCTTGACTGGTCGAAATTCTTCATCTGGAAATAATAAACCACCAATGGCTTCAATGTCACGTTTATTAAGCCAATAAATTCTTGACTTTGATACTTTTCTTTTTTCTTCCATTCACAATTTTTATACTGTGAACTTTTTCTTGAACTTTTTGAGTATATCTCCTTTTTCTTTTTCGTTATATATAATATATAACAACCAAACAAAAAAAGAATGAATATATATGTTGTGGCAGTTTTAAAGCATCTATATAATGTAGGCAATTCCGATTTTTCCACCATATATAATTTTACCTTTTTTCTTTTGGTCGGTATAATGCTACTGAATGTAATGAAGTAGCAGACAGCATTCATGCTGTCCTTCATAGTCTTATCTTCGATAATCCTATATATTTACATACAGTTATTTTTGACCCCCTTTTTTGAGCATTTAATGTATATAACCATTATTTTCCCAAAAAGGGGGGGCAGATTATATTCTCTCCACTTTCCAGGCATTCTTATATTTTTTCTTTACCTGTGTACCATCCGCATTCTTGAATCTTCGTGTAGTCTCAAAAACTCTGATACGATATTCAAGATTATATTCACTTTCAAACAGTGCATTTAAAGCCTTTGCGGATTTTACCGGCTTGCTCTTTCTCTTGATCTTCAGATTATTTACAAATTGCATTCTGTCTGAATGTTCCAGCATAACTACGCCTACCATTGAATCAAGATACATGCGCAAATCATTATTCTTTTCGCCAGAATCATATAATTCATAACCTGTTAATCCCAGTTTTGCGGTTACATATTCAGCGAATCCATGCGGTTTTATTGCTTTGATTGCCGTAAATTCTTCAATACGGCTTTTTGTTTCAAACAGCATAAGCCGATTTATAGCTTTCTGAATACTCCCGTCAGAAGCAATATAATCATAAATAATATTGCTTTTATCGACTTTCCGGGGAAACGCTTCTAATACTTCCGCATATGTATGATTCACAAAGTAATTTGCCATTCTGATATTACGATTCATGTTATTTACTCTGGCGGTCAAAGAATGCGTGCTAAATTCTTTAACATATACGGCTATTGTATCATTAGCATTTTTTACCCTCTTTCGACCGATGCACTGAATAATGCTGTCAATATCGTCAATGCCATCTATCACAATATTGTGAATATCGGTATCAAGGATATTGAAGCCAACCTCCAATGCAGATGTCGTAATCAGTATGAGCTTGTCAAATCTTTCATTTTTAATGAGATCTGACATTTCAGAATCACATCTGTGCCTTTTATACTGGTTGTTGTAACGACTACAATTGAATATTGCATAGTCTTTATACTTCTTATACAGTCGGTATGCTTTCCGCACATCGTTAATGAAGAATATCGCTTTGTTCCGGCTATGAACTGCATATTGCATCAATTCATTTACCGCTGAATCATCCTTATAAAAATACAAGGTACTGATATGATTTTCTCCATCAATTTTGTATTCTTTTAAATCAATCTTCTGCTCTTCCGTAATATATTTTCTAATTTTATCCGAAGTTGCCGTGATAAAAATTCTTGTAATATTCTGGATTTTCAGAATTGCACTAAAACTGATATCCGTACAGAAATTGAATTTAGAATCACTCAGAAAGTAATGACATTCATCTACCACAATATAGTCATAATCGCTCAAATCAGTTTCGACTTTCTTTAATTCTCTTTTTTCAATCTCCTGATATGATTTAATTGTAATCACATCAGCTTTTTTATCTCGCTGTATTTCATCCCGGAACTGCAATACAGTATCTAAACGTGGCAGCAGATAAAGGATCTTCTTATTGTTTGCCAGGGCATAATCATACAGCTTATTTTTGATAAAGTAAGATTTTCCAGCACCAGTTGGTGCGGTTATAAGAATGTTCTGGTTTTCCCATGTTACGATTTCTTTCTCTGAAATAATTTCAGAGATATATTTAGTTTCACTCATTTGTTTCTTCTCCCTTAATTATTTGTTTCTGTATTCTTCAACGGCTTGTCGAAGTTCTGGACTATTGCGGAAATAAAAGACATTTCTGCCACTTCCTTTTTCATCTGGTCGCATACTTATCAAGACAAATCCTTGTGCAACCAAATTACTCATTAGTCTCTGTGAAAAAATCGTATAGTATTTTGTTTCGTTCATTTGTTTACCTCACATTTGTTGAAATTTTTGTATAAAAAAGCACTCAAAAACCAGAAGTGCAACTGTACACTTCCAAAATTTGAATGCTGTATGTGCCTTTCACATCTCAAGGCACGCAATATTTACTTTTCTTTTCCTGTTATTTGAAAATACTAATTTCATGTTCAATATCCGGTGCGTATTGTGCATTTACATTATCAACCATTTTTCTATATCCAGCGATTTTGCTATTTATATATGAAATCGGAACAATTGTATCCAAATTGTTTTTTACATAAAATTCTTCCATTGTATCTAAACATAAACACGCCAATTGTCCGTTTGGGTAACACGCACCGCAATCTATACCAATTTTATCTTTAAATTCTTCGTCATACCAAATTGTATATGGATATTTCAATGTATGTTCTTTAATTGCTCGGATATTATTTGTCGTGGTATGACCAAACACAACCGTCATTGGTTCTGAACTTATGACCTTGTTCATGAAAAATTCTTCTCTAATGTTGAATTTATGCTTCGGATCTGTCTGTTCTTTCACTTCACTGTAACCTGCATGAACTAAAAGATACTTTTTCCCATTAACCTCAACCTTAATACCTGTTGGCATAGAAGTAAGATACTCCTTTAGTTGAATCATATCTTTTCTAGTCATTTTATTTAAAGAATCTGATATGTAACCGTTAATTGCCACTCCATTGAAATACCTAAACAAATTGATTTCGCTTGACAATAATTGACTTTGTTTTTTTAAGTATCTGAGTTTCGGAACGGTTTGAAGTAATGCCATAATATTGTTATCATTTACATAAGCAAAACTATTCTTTAATATCCGTGTTTCTTTAATCAGGCTTTCTATTTCTGCTTTAGGCGTATACATATCAAGTATATTTAGCAATATTTTTTCATGATTGCCCATTATAGGAATACACATCCCTTTACTTTGCAGTTTATGAATTTTTGAAAGCAAAGATAAATCACCGCCACGATCCACCATATCGCCCAATACAAACAATTTATCATTATCATTAAAGTTGATTTTCTCCAACATTTTTTCAAACAAATCTAAGCGACCGTGTATATCACTCGTAACATAAATCATTTATTTTATCTCCCTTTTCATCTGTTAAACTTATTATTCCTTTTGTTCTATGAACAAAGATAACTCTTGCATCTCGAATGTCTACATTTCCGGCAATTAAATATTCTCCGTTAGTTGGCACATAATATAATCTATCTAAATACTTTTTGGCATCTATCTCAAAAATTGCTCCCCCACTATTCAGCTTCCAATTTATTCCGTCAGCTAATGTTGCTGGTTTGTTTAGATATTTTGAAACGCCCATTGAATTTGCCCCTCCACGATCAACAGCATAGTTGAGAACATACGACAAATCATTTGCAAAGAAACAATATCCTGTTTGCAAATCACAATATTTTTGAGTATATTCTTTACCAAGTGGAGATTCAGCCTCTTCTCTTATCTCGGTATAGTCTGTTGCCACAATATGACCTTCTTCAATAATTTTTTGATAGGCTTCAAACGAAGTTCCATGATATAGCTTTAATTTTCCATCTAATCTTGTTATCTTAATCGGATTCAATAAGTTATGCATGTTATCGGCTGCTTCTTTTCCTAGCACTACCAAAGAAGGCACATTATAAATTTGGTCTGTCAGCATATCAATTGCCATTACCAGATGCGGATAGTCTGTAATGAATGTGTGGATTATTTCTTCTATTTCTTTTATCAGCTCATTACTCACCACGTTCTTCAAACAATAGATATACAAGTACAGTGGAAAAACTTTATGAAAATAATGCTCATTTGCTATAGCAGGCCGATGATACAATCTAAGTATCGTCTCATTAGTAATTTTTTCTATTTCTGGAGCATATTTTTTTAATCTGTCTGGAATATCTCCAAAGTATTTTCCATCTTCCAATTCAAACGCTGCTACTTTCATTTCATCTATTGCCATTTGTTTTTGAAATTCGTCCATAATCTCATTTTCTGAAATATATTTTTCAAAATATTCCATAATTATTGGTACAATTTTCTTTAATTTATCCATCTTTTTCCTTCCTTACAATAAAAAAACAACTAATTGAATATCCACAAATAAACCCTCTATGGGCTTACCTCCGTGAATAATTTCAATTAGTTGTTGTGTTTGTTTATATTATTTTTGTGCTATAGTTATTATAGCAGTTTTTCAAAATTTGTCAATAGTTTTTGACCATTTTGCATAAAATATTTATTTAATTTTTAGCTATTTTGCACACAACTTATAATTTTATTACCTTCTATAGTCTTTCTTTCTCAACTCTTCCCACTGGTTCATGCGATTTTTAAAATCGGCGCATCGCTTCGCTGACTCTACACGCTCATTTTTAATATCTTTTCTGATTCTGATTTCATCAGAAACTCCGAAAATCAGGGTAAACAATAAACCAAACATTTTTATTTCTCCCAACTTCTTTCAAATGCAATTCATTTTTCTTCAATAACATATGTTATTCTTTATAGTTATACAATACACTTTATTAGTATATTTGTCAATCTATAATACACTTTATAGTTATATTCATATTATTATAGTGTTTTTCATAATTGACATTTCACATATTGTATAATATAATGTTGCTGAAAGGAGACGAAATTTCTTGAAAAAAAATTTGAACACAGAAAATCAAACAAGGCAAAAAATCAAATCATTTCTAGCTATGAACGGATGCACTTTAAAAGAAGTTGTAGAAAAAATGAATGCAAATCACCCAGATGCGCCAACAACCGCTCAAAATATCACAAACAAACTCGCCCGGGAAACAATAAAATTTTCGGAAGTAGTGGAAATTGCAGAACTTTTAGGCTATTCTGTGGAATTCATTCCTCACAATCGAAAGGTGTACTTTCCTGCCAGTGAAGAACGAAACAATAAATTAGAGCAAATTGCAATAAAGGCTGAAGAGGATGTTATAAAAATCCCCAGTCCGAATTTCGGTGAAACGATTATCTGCGGTACTGACGCACAAGCTGCTGCTGATTGGCTTAGCAAAGAGCTAGTGGATGCGACAAAAGCACAAGAAATACTTGCCCATCGGGACGCTATGCAACAATTTAATGTAGAATTATCCGTGTCAAATTCTCATGTAGATGGAAAAGAGAACATTCCGCATTGTTTATTATAATATTGTTTACAAAGCCGTTATTCGCTGTTTTAACGACTTTTTGTATTAAATGGTAAAGTTATCGTGCATCGTGTTTAAACGCAATATAAAAGCAAATAGGCATGTTATATTGAATTCTGCATTTAAAAAGACCCTGTAAAGAGTTTTACGCCCTTTGCACGGTCTTCTTTAAAACTAGGGTTCTAAGTATGGATCAACACCATATTTTTCTTGATAAATTTCCCATTTTTCTTGAATTCTGTCCCATTCGGGATCTTCGCCCTGGAAACGATCACTCTCTATTTTTTCGTGATATTCTGGCAAAAACTCTTGATATTTCCAAAGAAAGTCTTCAAAGATATCCTTTCCCAGATTTCGCCCCAACGTCTTATTTACAATCCTGTCAAAAAGGCTCTGATTCATTGGAATCTCGCCCATAAATGCAGCTAATTCCTTCTTGCTTAACAACTTCTTTAACTTGAATTCGCTTTCCGTCAGCATTATTTTCCTTCTTTCGTGTATTCATATTTTGATATTGAATTTTGAATATATTATATCGTATCAAAATAGACTACAATTATCAATAGAAAGGATGGTGGCTAAGTGAAGAAATTTATTGCCCGGAAGCCCGAAAAAGAAGTTATATCTTTGAGAATTCCCACTGAAATACTAAAAATTATTGATGATAAAGCTGATGAGGTTAAAATCAGCAGAAATGAATTGCTTAATCAAATGATTATATATGCTCTTGAAAATATGGATGATACGCCAAAAGAGACATAACCGCCGTAAACTTGTATATGCTACGGCGGTATTTTTTGTGTATTCAGCATCAACAGGCTATGGTCATTCATTCCATAGCCCCTATTTTTCCAACCCACTTAGCAATTTTGCAACCATATCTTTTCCTTTGCATTCATCTAAATTACACATCACTCTTTCCAATGATTTCTTTTTCACGCCAGACATCTTTCTTAAATCCGTCCAATATATAGGTTGTTCGTTTTTCTCTTGCTTCAATTTTTCATATGCCCAGGCAAGCTTTCGCATCCAAGATTGTTCATATGATTCCGCATATTTTTCATAAACTTTCATGCATTGTGGCATATTCTTAAAACCATACGATGTGACATTCAAAAATTCATATATCATTCTTTCAGACACTCGTTCAGGTCTTCCGTTATTGCTTAACGATCCATTATAAATAGCATTGCAAAACTCTTCAAATCGTGCAACATTTTCTCTGTCATATTCACTCCAATCTGATATATCACGATTCTTTATATAGTGACTTTCTTTTTCTCGTTTTATTTGTTCTTCAGACAATTTAGAATCAGTCAATTCTTCTGGCTTTATGTCCAGAAAGAAAGCAAGCTGACAAGCAAGCGAAAAATCATATCCACGCCCCGTTAAAAGCGTTTTTTGAATCCTATTTATGCTTGCAATCTCATTTAGCTCAATTTGTTCATAAAAATGTGTCATATCATCAACAAATTTTGTCATATGTCTGCTGTTTCCCGTTGATTTCATGTACTCTGTGTTCCTCATAGCATAATACAAAATAGAGCTTAACGGAATGTCCTTTTCAAAATTTACAGGTACATCAAAAACTTGTTCCGTATACTCTGCAAATCCTAGCTGTTGCGAATTATCTACAGATATATATTCTTCTGAATCAGGTATAACTTCTTCTGCAGTAATAAAGCTGTATAAACTCATGCTTCGGGCTAGTACAATAGAATCCATGAGCTTACACTTATGCTTCGGGCAGATTCCAATATTCCGTATCTGATGCTTCCTATGCCAATATGTCTCTGAATATTGCTGTCTGTCCTCACGGGAACATATAGGGCAATACTTCAAATACTGCTCCTTCTCATGTCTGGGGAGAACTGCAAACAAATGGTGCATATCACAATTCTCATAGCATAATTTATGCAATGCTTCTTTTCTCTGCTCCAATGGAACAAATCTTGCATACTGAGGGTACATGGTATGTTCCAATACCAACTCTTTTAACGGATATATTTTTGCAATACACTCTCTTGCTTCTGGATTTAGATTGCCGATAAATTCTTTGATTGGTGTGTCTGAGCGTTTACAATATAAAAATTGCAATAACTGAGAATTTATATAGCCGGAATGAACGGCAAAACGTCCAAACCAGCTATATACAAGTTCATCCGGGTAAATCTCTGGAAAGTACATCTTCATAATGCAATTTCCTCCACAACGAAATATTCCCGAAATACTTCTACAATATCAAGATTTTCTGCTTTTGATTTTTGAACCAAATCGGCTATACTGTAGTCTTCCTCTGATGATATTACCGCCTTTTCTATAGTTTTCTTTTTCCTTTTGGTTGTCGTGTTCTTTACACTGGCAGCAGGTTTTATAAAATCATGTAAAAGCTGCATTCTTTTCTCATATGCCTGATTCAGCATTGAAATATCAAGCGTTTCATGCCCTGTTAAAATTGCAATCTCCTGTGCATCATGAACTAAAGAAACAACAACAGATGTCACACCGCCGGAATGCTCGAATAGCCAATCTATTACTTGTGTTGTTATCTCCGATTTCTTTTGAACATATTGGTATTTAAACAATAATTTGCAAAATCCACTAAAAAATTCATCATTATTCAGTGCATCATATTGTAATCCTAAAGAACGCCGTGCCAATTGAAATGCTGATTCAAAAAGTGATAATGTTTCTGGCGTTCCGATCATTCCAATAGATATTCCTGAACTATTGATTAACTGAGTAAGCATCGCTACAAGTCCTTTACCACTCTTTGACGCTACACAGTTTTGCACCTCGTCAATTATCAGCAGTCCAATGTGTTGTAATGCAACCTGTGATACAATTCCAATCAACACATCTGTTGTTGCCCGTGCTTTTAATGCGTTTCCATAATAATTAGTTTCCAACAATTCATCTGACTTTCGTAATATTTCCAACAATAACGACTTTACAGATGCATCCCACGGACATTGAACTATTAACGCCGGAATAATTCTTGTTGATGGATTATGAAGTTCTATCATTTTATCCTGTGTAATTATTGATATGGCACGATTTATAGCTGAACTTTTGCCAATACCTGAACAGCCAACAATCGAAAAAGAATCTGATCCACCAATTATCCCTCTATTCTCTCTCCGCATAATCGCATTGTGATTTTGATATGATTGCTGCACTGCCGTATTTGTCCCCTTTTTCTGTAAAGATCTCAATAGTGCAAGATATAACTTTGAATAAATCTCAATACTCATCTCACTCGGCAAATAGATTTCATACAAAACAGAAAGCTCTATGAGCCGTTCTGTTTGGCTTTTTCCCCGTATTTCTTCACTATACGCCGGGATATCTGCCAGTTTTTCATACAATTCCTGTCCCGACAGCATTTCTGGCATCTGTCTGATTAAATCCATATTATTCATTTATCACACCTACCTTCATACAGTCCACATGAGCCTTTAGTTTCTCTCTTTCATAATTTTGCGGAATTACTTCTAAATCGCCATTGCTACCTCCCACATTCGCAACAATCGCTTCAATATGACTGGCAAGATTTATTTTTGCCTGAATATTATTCGTTTCCACTGATTTCACAATCTTTTTCTTTTGCGTTTGCATAACTTCAATTTCAGAAAAACTCTTGTTTTTGTATCGGCTTTCAATCAATGTAAATTCCACAAAATTTCCTTTATCTATCAGCCAAACAGAAGAAGAATCATCGGGGTTATATGCTACTGTTACATTTCCCCCAGACAAATATTTCTCCGCATAATTTGTATTTTTATAACGTACATGATTCACAATCAAGCCGGATCGTGTGAACTTTCCTTCTGTCCGTGGCAACAACGTAAGCATAAGCTGTCGCTTATCAACTTTCACAAGATTTACTCCTTCTAAATTCATGCCATATTTAAAAATATCATTGGCATATGGAGCAACCTTGTTTTCCAACATATCCGCTGTATACGGAAAATTTTCAATAATACGCTGCGAATTATAGTAAAGAATGCAACGAATCAGAACCTTTTCAAATTGTTCCAATGTAAGACAAGCATCTTTTCTGTAGTCATGCGCACCACGCTCCTGAAAATCTGGCTCAATCAATCCCCGTCCCTTTAGGTATGGGCGAAAAAGATCCTGAATAATGCTGAAAAATTTTTCAATAGTTCCTTTTAATTCTGGGCGATAAACTGGTAGATTGATTACTTTGACTCCCAGTTCTGCTATCTTCTCAAAGCAATTGCTGACATACTCTGTTCCCTGATCTGTCACAAGAACACCAGGACACATTGAAGAATCCCACTCTTGCGGATTGATATTTATTCCATGCTTTTTGCATAATTCCTGTTTATCTGTAACCACATTCAACATTAGCTGACGCAAGCTGTACATGCCACCCTCCCAGGTCAGTGCATATCCGCAACACAAGGAGCTGTACGCATCAAGGCAAGCTGTTAAAGTAGGTCTGCCAACGATTCCCCCATATTCATTTACAAGGTATATATCACATATAGTAGCGTCAAGCATTCCCATCCCCGGAGCTTTTGCGTATTCCTGAACCCCGTCCCCCAGTAATGGGCGATTGTTCCGCTGATAGTTTGTGAGTCCGTTTCTCGAAATATAGTAAGTCTGGTTGTTTTTACGTTTGCGATAGAAATATCGGAACTGGTTAAATGTAGGATATTCCGCTAACAATTCGCCGTTTCCATCACAGTATTTCGCCTTCAACATCATAGTATAAGCTGTATTAAGGCTGTGCTTCTGATATGAAAAGTAGAACTTATTAAGTGCCCAGCGCATATTTTTCTCATCTTTTGTCAGCGATGTATCACTATCCTTATCTTTCGGAGCTAAGATTGCCACATTTTGAAACGCTAAATATAGGCAGAGGTATTTTCTTACAGTCTGTTTGCTTATTTTTTCGTTGGATGCAATAGTAGAAATCATTTCACATTTCTTTTTCCCGTCTGGCAGCAGATGTAAAATCGGCGCAATCAATGTATACCGTTCATATGCTGTTTTACGACTTTCCGGGCAAAGGGACTCTATTTCTGGCAAATCCACATCTGCAATCTCATATAATTTTTCTTCAGAACACTTTTCCCAACCAGCTAAAAAAACAACCTCTTTCCATTGTGGCATTGTTCGCCGTATGCAATCAATTACAAGTGCATTATCTTCTCTTACTTCCAACACCCGAACAATAGAATTTTCCTTGAAATATAAATCATTCTTCTGCATTGATTACCAGCCCCCAATCTGCCACACCACGTTTAATCCAATAATTTCTCGAAGCATTCAGCAACTTTGCATTCATCGGCTTTGTGAGTCTATCCCTTTGCAAGCATTCTCTGACCATTAAATCGCCGTTTGTCTTAATACACACAAAATCGCTTGTATACTCTCCCTCTTCCAATCCTTCCAGAAGAACATTGCAGCGGATTTCCTGAATGTCTGGCGATTCTTCCAATTTTTTCGCATACTTTCCTTGTATTGGATCATATGTCCGACATATTTCCTTGCATTTACTTAGTGTTTTCTTTATACATCTACCTTTGAATCCCATTTTTCGCATAAGCGCACACCTCCTGTCTTTTGTTGCAATTTTCATACCACCCCAAAAACACAAATTCTCCCAAAAGTGATTCCCAAAAACCAAAAATTCTCCCAAAAACGAATTTTTCATTTTCCCAAAAACACTTTTTGGACTCTCATTTTTGATATATTTCTGGGAAGAATTTGGGAACACCAGTAAAATCAATGGTTTCCGACGTTTTGGATTTGGGAAAACTCCCAAAAACATTTCCCAAAAATGAATTTTAGAAATCTACTATGTCATGGGACAAACGCCCATCCTCAAAAAAGG